>CZCA01001456.1_pt1 | contig 16291 bp, 15 predicted proteins | sample 591981 | NCBI WGS metagenome assembly CZCA01 (sample SAMEA3556810, study PRJEB10932) | anaerobic digester metagenome
ACGTGTTGCGGGCTTTCCGGCGCAACGCATCGTCTTCACTGCCTTTGTCCTCAGCGGTGCGCTAGCGGGGCTGGCGGGCTTCGTCTTTCTGGCGCGCTTTGGCAACATCACGGTCGTGGCGGGTCAGGGCGTCGAGTTACAATCGGTGGCGGCGGCGGTGGTGGGCGGCGTCAACATCAACGGTGGACTGGGATCGCCCTTTGGCGCTTTTCTGGGCGCCATTCTCATCGACGTGATCGACAACAGTCTGATCCGCTGGCTGGCGATCAGCGAATTCTGGCGCGACGCCCTGCTCGGTCTGCTGATCTTGCTGGCAGTGGCAACCGACACCGTGATCATGAACCGGCTGCGCAAGCTGTGGTTGCGGCATGAACTGCAGATCTCCGGCAGCGATGCGCCGGTCGAGAAAGGAGGCGCCCACCATGCAGTCTAAATGGAGTTTCTTGCGGCGGTGGGAGGGGCTGCTGCTCGTCCTGTTGATCATGATCGTAACCTACAATGCATTCAATACGCCCGGCTACCTGACTGTCAACAATTGGGTCAACCTCTTCCAGTTGTCAATCGAGAAGATCATCGTGGCGTTGATTATGACCTTCATCATCATTAACGCCGAGATCGATCTCTCGGTGGCGTCGATGATGGGCTTGAGCGCCTGTCTGGCCGGCTTTCTCTACGCCGGTGGTATGCCAATGGAGGGTGCGCTCGCAGTGGGGCTGCTGGCTGGCATTGTGGCTGGGGTGTTTAATAGCTTCTGGATCGGCATCGTCGGGCTGCCGTCGCTGGTGGTCACCCTTTCCGGACTGATTATGTATCGCGGCCTGGCCTATGTGCTGCTTGAAGACCGCTCGATCGGCAACTTCCCGGCGTGGTTCAATCGGCTCGGTCAACAGCCGTTGATTGGACCATTTCCGCTGGCGATGATTATCTTCTTTGTGCTGCTGGTTTTTGCGATTATCATTCTGCATTATTCCGGTTTCGGTCGCTATGTCTATGTAATCGGCAACAGCAAGGAGGTTGCTCGCTACGCCGGCGTGCGCGTCCAACGCACCAAGATGCTTCTCTTCGTGGCGTCATCGACAATCGCAGCGCTGGCGGGACTGCTCTATGCGGCGCGATTGGGCGCCGTGCGTGGCGACATGGCGACAGGCTTCGAGCTGGACATCATCACGATGGTGCTGTTGGGCGGCGTGAGCATCTTTGGCGGCTCCGGATCGTTGTGGGGCGTATTGCTCTCCGTGCTCATCATCCTCAACCTGCGCAACGGCATGGGGTTGGCGAATCTTTCCGGCCACGTCCAGACCGGCGTCATCGGCGTGCTGCTCATTCTTTCGGTGCTGGCGCCCAACCTGTTCGCCATCGTGCGCACCAACTGGAGCCGTCGCCGCGCACGCGCGACGGAACCCAACGGTGCGTGAGGTGCAAAAGTCATCTTCTGCGGCAACGCGTATGTCTTACTCTATTGTTCAGTTTCACAATTTTTCAAGGAGAAGAACCATGCGAAAGGCTACCACTTTCATCCTGAGTATGCTGATTATCTTCAGTATGCTTCTTGGCGCGTGCGCGCCGGCTGTCGCGCCAGCGCCGGCCGCTCCAGCCGCAGAGGCCACCGAGCCACCCGCGGCGGAGCCTGCCGCCGGCGAAGGCGTGCCGATGGTGCTGATGCCCAAATTCCTCGGCATCCTGGTCTTCGATCAGGCGTATCAAGGCGCCCTGGAAGCGCACAAGGAGGTCGGCAACCCGGCGGAGTTGCAGTTCCTTGGCCCGACGCCCGAAAACAGCGTCGCCGGGCAGATCGAAATCCTGACCAATGCCACCACGCAGGGCGTCAAGGCGATCATGATCTCCAACAACGCTGGCGACCAGATTGCTCCAGCGGCCAAGGCAGCGCGCGACGCTGGCATGACCGTCGTCACCTGGGACTCGCCGATCCCCTCGGCGGAGGGCGAGCAGGTCTTCGTGGCGCAGGTTGATTTCAACGAGACCGGCAAGGTGATGGCCGATATGGCGCGTAACATCCTGGGCGAAGATGGCGGCAAGTTTGCTGTGCTCTCCGCCTCCCCAGACGCCGCCAACCAGAACGCCTGGATCGCTGCGCTGCAGGAGACGCTCAAGGACCCGGCTTACGCCAACCTGGAACTGCTCGACATCGTTTACGGCAACGACCAGTCTGAAGATTCCTACAACCAGGCGCTGGCGCTGGTCGACAAGTACCCGGACATGGAATTGATCATGGCGCCGACGACAGTGGGCATCGCCGCTGCCGCCAAGGCCATGCAGGACGAGGGATTGTGCGATCAGGTCAAGGTCTCGGGGCTGGGGCTGCCCGCTGAGATGGTCGAGTTCACGCTCAACGGCTGTGCGCCGCAGTTTGCCCTGTGGAGCTTCGTTGACCTGGGCTATCTGACCTATCACGTCGCCTACAAGCTGGCGACGGGCGAGCTGCAGGGCGTCGAGGGCGAGACCTTCGAGGCCGGACGCATGGGCACCTACACGATCGAGAAAGACCCCACCCGCGACGCCGGTCTGCGCGTCCTGATGGGCCCGTTCACGGTCTACGACGCCAGCAACGTCGAGGCGGCGGCGAAGTAACGATTCAATAAAGATGCGATAGAACACCGATGACGCGGATTGGGTGGATCACTGCGGATCGTAGTGGCAACCCGCAGTCATTCATCCAGTCCACGTCATCCGTGTTTTATACGCCGTCTCCGCTGCGAAGCGCACCTGTATGACCGGATAAGATCGTTGCGATCTGCGTGCAGGAAGGATTCACACCAAACACATGACCACCTCGATCATCGCCGTCAGCCGCCAATTCTTTGAAGAAATTCTGCTGCCGATTTTGCGCCGCGACTTTCCGGTGGAAACCGCGCAGACTGCCTTTGGCGTCTTCGGCTACGGTTCCGAAGTCATGGGGATGGACGACGAATATTCCAGCGACCATCACTGGGGCATCCGCGTCAACGCGGTCATGCCGGACGCGCTTTACCAGTCAAGTGGTCACACGATCGCCCAGGCAGTGATTCCGCATCTGCCGGAGAGCTATCACGGCTTCGATGTACGCGCCGGCTTCCTGGGCGGCACCGGGTTGTCGATCACCGGGCTGGAAAGCTACCTCAAGGCGACCATCGGCATCGACCATGCACCCGCGTCCTATGCCGACTGGCTGGGCGCGCCCGAAGAGGACATCATCCACATTGTCAATGGCGAGGTGTGGTTGGATGAGAGCGGGCGCTTTAGCACGATCCGCGCGGCATTTCAAGGCTACTACCCAGAGCCAGTGCGCCTGCGCCGCATTGCACACTGGTGCCGCTACTTTTCCGGCATGGGCAGCTATGCCCTCAAGCGCGCAATCCTGCGCGACAACGAATATTACGCCACGATCACCTTCGCGCGCGCCACACGCTGGGCTGTACAATTAGCCTTCATGCTGGAAAGGCAATATTACCCCTACGACAAGTGGACTTACGCCTTTTTCCGGCGGCTGCCGCGCCTCTATGCACCGATGGCGCCGCTGGTCGATGAGGCCGTGCGCCTCAGCACGCCCTGGGAGCGCAAGCTGGAATTGCTCAACCGTATGGCCGACGTGATCGACCATTTCCTCGTCCAGGACGGCATCATCCAGCCACATCCCCGGTTTGCCGAGCACCCATCGTCGGGTTATCGCCTGCTCGAACACGCCTACGCCGAAATTCTGCATCGGCTGCCCGCCGACTTGCGCGCCATTGTACCGGTGTGGGAACAGGTGCACTGGGAGTCCAACCATAGCCAGTACGTGGCCGGGCTGGATATGGCGACGTGGGATGGATTATTAAATCTGCATCCCGGCTAGAAGGCCGCCAACGCATGCGCGGCCGCGTAGATTTTCTCAGCGTTCGGGCGATAGGCATCCTCCAGCGGAGGGCTAAAGGGCACGGGGGTGTCCAGCCCGCCGAGACGCTGCACCGGCGCGTCGAGCCACTCAAAGGCGGCCTCGGCCACCAGCGCTGCGACCTCGGCGCCCACACCGGCCAGCTTATTGGCAGCGTGGACGACAAGCACCTTCCCCGTCTTGCGCGCTGTTGCCAGAATTGCCTCTGTGTCCAGCGGCTTGAGCGTGCGCAAGTCGAGCACTTCAGCTGCGATGCCCTCTGTCGCCAGCCGCTCCGCCGCCGCCAACGCCTGATGCAGCATGGCGCCATAGGTGATGATCGACAGGTCGTGGCCAGGGCGCGCTACGTGCGCCTGGCCGATGGGCGTGACATAGTCGCCGGGAGGCACGTAGCCCTTGAGCGAGCGATACAGCGGCTTGCTCTCGAAGTAGATCACCGGGTTGTTATCGCGAATAGCAGCAATGAGCAGCCCTTTGGCGTCGGCGGGTGTAGCGGGCGCCACAACCTTGAGGCCGGGCGTGTGGACGAACCATGCTTCCGGGTTCTGGCTGTGAAAGGGACCAGAGCGAATGCCACCATCTGACGGCGCCCGGATCACCCAGGGCACAGCGCCGTTCCAGCGATAGTGCGTCGTTGCAGCAAATTGAACGATGCTATCGAAGGCAGTCGAGATGAAGTCGGCGAATTGCATCTCGATCACAGGCCGCAACCCCATCAATGCCATGCCGGTCGCGGCGCCGACAAAGCCTAATTCGGCAATCGGTGTATTGAGCACCCGACGTGCGCCAAACTCTGCCTCCAACCCCTTCGTGACCTTGAATGCGCCGCCAAACTCGCCGGCAACATCTTCGCCCATCACCAGCACATCAGGATCGCGGCGCATCTCCTCACGCAGCGCTTCACTGATGGCAGCGATATAGGTCAATTCGCGTCCCGTCGTAGTGATGCCTTCACTGTCAGAGAAACCAAAGTTGCTTGCTGTACTCATAGGCGAAAAATAGCGAGCGTCACGTCGATGTTTTATGCGAAATTAATACAACAAAGGTATCATGTTATATGATACAATTGGTTAGCAGTAGCAGGGATAGGCTGAGGCATATCGCCACCCATTTGATTGGCTCATTGTCTCTGAATGCGCATATGAGACCCGAAAAACCATTTCCACCAACAGAAGATGTGTATACCCGCCAGGCGCGCAAGCTGGAGGAACTTGAGCAATCTGTCTTCCTCGTAATTGCCGCCGTTGCCGCCATATTGGCGTTGCTCAACCTTTGGCAACCCTTCACCGGCTGATCACAGCGCGGGCAGGGCTAATCACGCGCACCTGTTGCTTCTGCCGCATCAGGCATAGACGCCCTCCAACACGGTAGCCGGATCGGGCAGGGGACTGGCCTCGGCGCGGGCAATCGCGTCGGTGATCTCCACCTCAGCGCGCTGCGTCAACTCCGCTAACTCATCTTCATCAGCGACGCCGTTCTCGCACAGGAATGTACGGTAACGTTGCACCGGGTCGCGTGCTTCCCAGGCAGCCAGCAACTCACGCGGCACATATTCGGCGCCATCATGGATGGCATGGCCGAGCATCCGCATAGTCTTGGCTTCGATCAAGGTCGGTCCTCCCCCCCGGCGCGCCCGCTCCACGGCTTCGTGCGTAACGGCGTAGACCGCCTCGACATCGTTGCCATCCACCATGATGCCAGGAATGGCGTAGGCGGCGGCGCGCGCGGCAATGTCAGGCGATTTCATCTGCTGGTGCAGCGGCGTCGAATAGGCGTATTGGTTGTTCTCCACAATGACGACCAATGGCGCATTCCACACAGCGGCCATGTTGAGCGTCTCGTGAAAGAGTCCTGCACTGCTGGCGCCATCACCGGTGAAGGTAAGGGCGACGCGCGCTTCCCCGCGATACACAAAGCTCATGGCGGCGCCCAACGACACCGGCAACGAATGAGTGAGGTGGCTGATGAAGCCGAAGATGTTCAGGCTCAGGTCGCCCATGCCGTGCAGGTTGGCATCGCGCCCGCCAGAAACGCCATTGGCGCGACCGAGCAGGTTGCCAAAGATGCGCTGGGGCGTCATCCCTCGCAATAAATACGCACCCAGGTCACGGTGCATCGGCGCAATCACATCATCGGCGCCAAGCGCATAGGCGGCGCCCACACTGATCGCCTCATGCCCGCGCTGGCTAAAGGTGCCGCCCACCCCGCGCCCCTGCTTCCACAACGCCACCATGTTCTCGTCGAAGATGCGCGTCAGGATCATCCAGTAAAAAAGTTCAAGACGTTGATCGTTGGTGAGTGAGATCGCCGTCACGCAGTTCCCTCCCCGGTCGAGTCGTAGCGATGGCATGGCGACAGCGCATGTACGCGGCGGCGCCAGCAAGTCTCCACATTCACCCAGAATAGACCTGCAACGCCTCACTCGTCACCGCAAGCTGGACGTCGGCCATTTTGGCGTCCAGCGCGGCTTCGAGCGCCTTCGGAAAACTTTTCCATTGCGACAGCGACTCCCAGTGCACGATGATCACCACGTCATCGGGGTTGTCGATGCTCGGCCACACTGCTTTGGAGATGAAGCCGTCATGGGCTGCCAGCGCTGGCGTCCAGATTTCCGCATCGCGCGCCAACCATTCGTCGCGACGACCAGGGGCGCATTTGACGCGCAACATTTCGATTACAGGCATACACTCCTTCACCTTCTACAGACTAGATGATGATGTAACACGATCATCGACTTTACGGCACGGGGAAACGTGTACGTAGGAGTACGATCACAACCCGGCAACGCTGCACATCTCGATCACACGACGTAGCCGGCGGAGCGCGCCATCTCCGAACGGTAGTGTAGCATGTTTGGGCGCAAAATGTGAAGCACCGGTCAATCAATTCGGTCATTGTAGGTTCGGCTTCCAGCAGGACCTACAATGACCAAATCATTGGTTAAGCTCCATGAGCCGACTTCAGTTTTCAGCCTCGATTTGAATCGAAGGCGATGCGCCCGGACATGAAATACACCTAGCGAGGCTACAGCCAGATGAACGTGGCGGCGGAAGGCGGTGCGCTTTGCAGTGCACCGCAACAGGTCGAATGCGCGCGCCGCACGCCAGCGCCCTTTTTTTGAGTTTCTCCGCAAACAGCGGTACGATCACAAAATTGCGTATGGTTGCGCAACTATAATTGGTTCGTTGCAGATATGAATTGAAAGTCGAGAAAAATGATGAGCACTTCCCCAAGCTGGCGCGTGGCCGTGATCGGCGCCGGCACCATCAGTCAACGCGTCCACATTCCTCTGTTTCAGAAACAGCCCGACACCACCGTCATCGCCGTATGCGATGTCAACGAGGCGCGCGCACAGAGCGTCGCCGAAGAGACGGGCGTCGGCCGCGTCTACCGCGACTACGAGAAGATGCTGGCTGAACTCCAGCCAAACATTGTCGTCGTCGCCACGCCGAATGTCTTCCATAAGCCGATGGCGACCGCTGCGCTCGAAGCCGGCGCCCATGTACTTTGTGAGAAGCCGGTGGCGCTGACCTACGCCGACGCGCAAGCAATGTTTGCCACGGCCGCCGCCAGGGAGCGCGTCCTGACCGTTGGCACCCATTTCCGTTTCACCGCACCCATGCAGGCCGCCAAAACGCATGCTGCTCACGGCTTCTTTGGTCGCATCTATGCCGCGCGCACCGTCTGGCAACGGCGCAATGGCATCCCCGGCTACGGGAGTTGGTTCACCAACAAAGACCTGGCCGGCGGCGGCGCGTTGCTCGACATCGGTGTACACACGCTGGATCGCGCCCTCTACGTGATGGATTACCCGCAGCCCAAACGCGTGACTGGTGTGACCTTTGCTGAGTTCGGTCCGCGCGGGCGTGGGTTGGGCGGCTGGGGCGCCGACATCTTCAAGCCCTCAGCCAACGCCCGTTACGATGTGGATGATATCGCCTGGGCGCAGGTAGTCTTCGCCAATGGCGCCGTGCTGCAATTCCAGGTGGCGTGGGCCTCCAACTACCCCGAGACCTTCGTCACTGAGATTTTTGGCACCGAGGGCGGCGCGCGCATTGGCAGCCAGGATTCGGTTGAACTCTACTCAATGCTCAACGGTCTGGAAGTCAAGGTCGACACGCAACTACCGGCGCAGAAAGGCAGTTCCTACGAACAGTTGATCACCAACTTTGTGCGTCGGCTCAACGGCGACGTCGAGGCCGACATCGTCACGCCGGCGCAGGCGCTCGTCCATGTACAGATTGTCGATGCCATCACACGCTCCGCCGCAGAAGGATGCGAGGTGGTGCTGTAACGCAAGCACTGCGCGTAGGGCGATCTGCCGGATCGTCCTACGCGTCCCGCTCGATCTTCCCCAGCATCTTGTGCAGGAATCATCACGCCAACATCGGATGACAAGAGTTCAGCGCGCCAGGTAATGATGCCACAGCAGCCGCGCCGCCACGGCGCGCCAGGGACGCCACTCCTCGGCCAGCGTCGTCAGGTCGGCAGGCGTGGGGCGCTGCGGCAGTCCCTTGACTTGTTGCGCCGCCGCGGCCAGCGCCAGGTCGCCGACCGGCCATGCGTCGGGACGGCGCAACGCCATCAACAAATAGATCTCCGCCGTCCAGGGGCCAATGCCCTTGATCGCTGTCAGCGCGCGGCGTACACCGTCGTCATCCAGATCGGTGAGATGGTCGGGGTCAAAAGCGCCGCTTTGGATGGTTGTCGCCAGCGTCCGCACATAGCCGGTTTTCTGGCGACTGAAGCCTATGTTGCGCAGCGCCGCGTCGGAGAGCGACAACACATTGGTCGGCGTCACTGCACCGAGGGCAGCCTCTAGCCGGTTGAAGGCCGCGCGTGCGGACGCCAACGAGACCTGCTGCTCCAGGATCAACAGCACCAACGTGGAAAAGCCTGGCGCCCGCGCCCATAGCGGCGGCGGCCCGATGCGTTCCACGATGCGCGCCAGGTCGGCGTCGCGGCGCGCCAATTCCTCGACGGCGGCATGCAACGATGTCTCAGTTAGCGGAGCAGCTATCAGAACATTCATCTGATCTATCCTTGCGCGCGTCCCAACCGAAATCCGTCTCCGCGTTGCCACGGACTGAAGGGATCACCGTTCGTCGTCGCCCCGTCGTCGGTTCGTGCAGGTATGGTGTGCGATATCTCCGCCAGCGCAGCAATGGCAAAGGCCAGGTCGGTGGATTGGGAAATGGAGAGATGATGAGATGGGGAGATTGGAGATTGGAGATCGAGCGTAGAACCTCCGATCTCCGATCTCCAATCTCCGTCGCCCCTCTCCCTTTGCCTCTCGCCAAATTCCGCCTCCACAAAATCAGTCGTCGTGTCGCCAGTCAGGAAACGCGGATGGTCGAGCACAGCGCGTAGAAAATTGATATTGGTGATCACCTCGCCCAGGATGACGTAGTGACGCAGCGCCCACTGCATTTTGCCAATGGCATCGCGCCGGTTCTCGCCCAGCACGATCAGCTTGGCGATCATCGGGTCGTAGTGCAGCGTCACCTCGTCGCCGGTGGTCACGCCGGCATCGATGCGCACGCCCGGCCCCACTGGTTCAACGGCGGTGAGCACCGTGCCGATAGCGGGCAAAAAATGGTTGGCCGGGTCTTCGGCGTAGATACGGCATTCGATGGCGTGGCCGCGCTGAGAAAGTTCCGCCTGCGTGAAGGGCAGGGGTTCGCCTGCCGCCACGCGAATCTGCAGCTTGACCAGATCGACGCCGGTGACCGCCTCGGTGATCGGATGTTCGACCTGCAGGCGCGTGTTCATCTCCAGAAAATAGAAGTTGCGCTGCGCGTCAACCAGAAATTCCAGCGTGCCGGCATTGATGTAGCCAACGGCGCGCACGGCGGCGACGGCAGCCTCCCCCATGCGTGTGCGCAGATCGGCATCGAGCAGAGGCGAGGGCGTCTCCTCGATGATCTTCTGGTGACGGCGCTGCACCGAGCACTCGCGCTCGAAGAGGTGAACGACGTTGCCGTGATGGTCGCCAAAGACCTGGAACTCGATATGGTGCGGATGTTCGATCAACTTTTCCAAATAGATGCGTTCGTCGGCAAAGGCGTTGAGCGCCTCGCGACGCGCCGACTCCAGCGCGTGAGGCAGATCGCCAGCATGATGAACAATGCGCATCCCCTTGCCGCCGCCGCCTGCCGTCGCCTTCACAAGCACCGGATAGCCGATCATGTCTGCTGCGTCGCACAGGTCGGCGTCGGCCTGGCTCGCCTGGTAGCCGGGCACAATCGGCACGCCCGCCGCCTGCATCGCTGTGCGCGCCGACGTCTTCGACCCCATTGTGCGCATGACATCCCCGCGCGGCCCGATGAAGGTCAACCCGGCGGCGGTCACGGCGTCAGCGAAGTCGGCGTTTTCCGAGAGGAAGCCGTAACCGGGGTGGATGGCGTCGCAGTCGCGCGCCTGGGCAATTTCCAGGATGAGATCGCTGCGCAGGTAGGAGTCGCGCGGGGGCGGTGGGCCGAGCAGTGCGGCTTCATCCGCCAGGGCAACATGCAAGGCGCGGGCGTCGGCCTCAGAATAGACAGCGACGGTGGCAATCCCCATCTCCTGGCAGGCGCGGATAATGCGAACGGCAATCTCACCACGATTGGCGATCAAAATCTTGCGAAACATCGACGTCTCCATCAGCAGAAGTAGCCCCCGTTTGCCGATATAGTTGGTTGCACCATCGACCAACGTTATAATCAAGCAGCATAACTGCGTATCAAGCGCCGCAAACCGACAAAATCGGAGCAAACATCATGTCCTATGCATCCAGCGAAACGCTCGCTGACGAAGATAGTCTATCACGCGACAGTGAACCGGCGCAGAATCATCCGGCGTCGGCGCCCGGTGTACTGAGCCTGCTGTGGCGCACGCTGCTGTTGGGCAGCGAACCGTACGCCATCATCCGCGCGGGAGAGAAGCCAGGACGACGCGGCTTCGTCATCATCCTGGTCATCCTCGGATTGGTCGTGTTGGCGCAAGTGATCGGTTTTGGACTGGGCGAGCTGACGGCGCCGCGTCTGGCTCCCTTGCAAAGTCTGCTCTACAACGCCGCTGTCAATCTGCCCTGGTACGCCGAGCAGGTGCAGATCAACCCAACCTTTGCCACCCAGTTCCAACAAGGTTACATCGCCGGGTGGGAAGCATTACGCATCGTGCTTGGCTACCCGACTGTCATCGCCACGGGTGGGACGATCGTCCTGGTGATCCTGGCAACGTTGGTCAACTGGTTTGGTTTTGCGGTGCTGGCGCACTGGATCGGGCGCTGGTATGGCAGCCAGGCGCGCTTCGGGCAAACCCTGGGCGTGCTGGCGCTGGCCTACGCACCGCTGCTCTTGCGCATGATTGAGATCGCACCGGGGGCCGTAGCGCCGACTGCGCTGATCTTTATGCTGATGTTGGCGACCAAGTTCCAGGCGCTCAAGACGGTGCACGGGCTAGGGTCGATCGCTACGCTCTTTGTCCTGCTGGCGCCGTATGTCATTGTGTTGGTTGTGCTGGCAGTGGCGCTGCTCAACGGCGGCGCCTACGGGCTGGCGCAGCATTCCACGATCAACCAGGCGCTGCAAATCCAGCAATTTCTGAACCAGTAACCTCCGCCGTCCAGGAATCCAGCCTTATGAAAAATGCATTCCACACCTATTCGCAGATTTTGCAATTACGTGGCGACGCGATCCACACACTGCTGCAAAGTGACCAGGGCATTGCCTTTGCCGTCAAGCTCTTTCTTGTCGTCAGCCTGATCGCCGGGCTGGGAATGTGGTTCGGGTTACCGTCGGCGCTGCGTGCGCCCACGCTGGTGGACCGTTTCGACGGTCTGGTCGCAGAGGTGCGCGAGACAGTCGCCGCAATGGCCGCTGCGGTCGAAGCCACGGCAACGGCCATTGAAGGCAAGATCGAGGAGACGGTCGCTACGGCGTCGGCAGAATTCGACCGGCGCTTTGGCGGTGTGCTCGCCCAGGCCGGCGCGCTTTTCGACCGCTTTGCCAGCCCCCAGATGCGCTTGAATCGGCTATTGGAGCGTCGCACCGTCACTGTGCGCGAGATCGAGGAGGTTGTCGTCCAGGCGCCGCCCACACCTGCACAATTGAGCCTGCTCCTGACGCGCGCAGATGCATCGGAGGCGGAAACCCGGCGGTTGCTGCGATTGACCGGCATTACGACGGAACAACTGGCGGCGGCGCGCGCGGCTGAGCAGGCGCAACGTGATGCCGCGATGGCCGAATTACAGCCGCTGCTCGATCAGCTTGAGATGTCGCAAGCAGAGTTCGATGCATTGCTGGCGCAGATTCCCGCGACGCCAGAGCAAGTGAATGCGTGGATCAAGGCGCTCTCGACGACGCCAGAAGCAATTGGCCGCCTCCTTGCTCGCATCAAGGCGACGCCAGCGCAACTCAACGATCTCGTGAGGCAAGTGCGCGCCGAAGTCGTCAAGATTGAGCCAGCGCTGGGTGAACGCCCGTCGCGCATCATCCGGCTGGGGGGCGCCTGGCTGGCGGCGCCGCTGCATTACGCCACCGACTGGATGTTTTTCGTGCTGGTATTGTTGCTGGTGGCGAAGAGCATGGGTGGACGGGCGACGGTGAACCAGCATCTCGGTGCAGTGGCGCTTTCGACTGCACCAGCAGTGCTCTTTCTCTTTGGGTATGCACCAGACATGGGCGATGTCCTGTCGGCGCCGTTGGCGGCGGCGCTCCACTATACCGGGCGCATCCTGGCGTTGCTCGGCGTGATCTGGTGTGGTGCGCTGCTGCTCAAAACGCTTAGCGTGGCGCATGGCTTTGGCATGTGGAAAAGCGTCGGTGTGGTGCTGCTGACCTGGGTGACGATCTACATCGTCACGCCGCTGGCAATAGTGCTGGCGACCGGCTTTTTGGTAAGGTGAGCCACGCACCATGATACGAGTGATCTGTCGCTATGCCGACGGTCGCGTTGGCGTCGACCTGCCGTCAAGTGAACTGCCACATCTTCTAGCGGAAAATGGCAACCAGGTTTGGGTCGACATGCAGGGAGAGTCCAACGGTGAGTATGAACGCATTTTGACCCAAGTCTTTCATTTCCACCCACTCGCCATTGAGGATGCGCTGCGCGACACCCATCTGCCCAAACTGGACGACTACGCATCCTATCTCTACCTGGTCTTTCACACAGTGGCGCTGGGCGACAAACCGATGGATATCAACACCGAAGAGGTGGATGTCTTTCTCGGCGTCAACTTTCTGGTGACCATCCACGAGGATGAACGGCGTTCGATCAACCGTTGCTGGAATGCCGCACATCATGTCGAAGTTGGGCTGGCGCGCGGCCCGGCAATGTTGCTTTACGAGCTGCTGGACAGCCAGATCGACAACTACATCCCGCTGATCGACGCGTTCGAGATGCAGATGGAGCAGCTTGGAGATGACATCTTTCGTTCCAATGCTGCAGAACGGGAACTGTTGGATCGACTGTTGACCGCCAAGAGCAGTTCGCTCCGGTTGCAACGCATCCTGACGCCGCAGCGCGAATTGCTGGGGCGGCTTTCCACCGGTGACTACAAGGTTGTGCCGGCGCATGTGCGCATGTATTATCGGGATGTCTATGATCACCTGGCGCGGCTTGCCAACCTGGCGGACAGTATGCGCGATCTGGCAAGCAGCACCATCGAGACACACCTGGCGCTGGTCAATAACCGCATGAACGAAGTGATGAAGGTGCTGACGATGGTCTCGACGATCTTCATCCCGCTGAGTTTCATCGCCGGCGTCTACGGCATGAATTTCCATTATATGCCGGAGCTAGAACTGTGGTGGTTCTACCCGCTGGTGTGGGCGGTCTTTCTGACGATCGCCATCACCATGCTGATTATCTTTCGCAACAGAAAGTGGCTTTGAATGTTTTACACCATCCGCGATCACACTATCTTCTCACAACCGCAGCCGCCCGCCGGGTTGCGCCCAATCGTGACAATGCGCAGCGAACTGTTGCCGCCTGTGATCTCCAGGCTGCACGAAAATTTGCATGCGTGGGGTGAATTGGGGCTCTCGCCCGGTCCGATCACGCCAGATCGCATCTGGTGTAATGGGGAGGGGGCGCTGGCTTTTGCCTTTGAAGGCTATGCAGCGCCGCAGCCACTTTCACACGTCGACATGGCGCAGGAACTGGCGGCTTGGTTCGTGTTGCTCGACAAGTGGATGGAAACCTTTGTTGTGCTCGCACGCGCGCGCGCTGTCTGGTCGGTGCAAGAATTAGCTGGCGCCCTCACTTTCACGTCGCCGCCCTTCCTGCCGCCAGCGTTGGTCTATATGCCGCCGGACAACTGGGCGCGCGTGGCAGCAGCGCTCGCCACAGCCGTCGGTGATGGCGAGTTATCCGGCGGCCCGCGCGCAGAACGACACTGGCGCGCACACGCAACCGAAAGCAGAGTGTAACCAGTCGCCAGCACCAGCTTATTGACCATTGCCGGTTTGTCAGTCAGGCGCGACCGTTCAGCATTGCAATCACCATTATCGTATGCGCAAAACCCACGATCTGCCACCCATCGACGATCATACCCGACGGCACTGGCGCCGTCGCCGCACCGATCACTCTGCAGGTGGCGTGATCTACCGCATCAACGCAACGGGTGAAGTGGAGATTGCCCTGATCGCCACGCGCGGAGGCACACGCTGGCAACTTCCCAAGGGCACCTGCGAAGCCGGTGAAACCGTTGAGCAGACAGCCTTGCGCGAAGTCAAAGAGGAGTGTGGGTTGGCAGGTGAGTGCCAGGCGCACCTGGGCGCCATCGAATACTGGTACTGGGACACTCACCATCGCACAACGCCGGAACTGGTGCAGAAGCGGGTCGATTTCTACCTGATGCGCGCCGTAGGCGGCGAACTAAGCGACGCCAGCATCGAAGTGGACGGCGTCAACTGGTTTTCCCTGGCGCAGGCTTCGCAAGTGCTGACTTACGCGTCGGAACGCGAGATGGTGAGTCGGGCGATCCGTTGGTTAGCGGCAGCCGCTCCCTAACGCTGGTAAGCTGTGCTTTGCTCGCCGTAGCCGGTCAATTCGGCGTAGCCCTGCCCCGTTACAGCCTCCCCACGCATGACGCCCGTCACATCGATGGCGCCTTCCCAGTAGATAAAGCTCACATCCATCTCCTGATCGGCCAGCAGCGGCGTGATCCTCAGGTCGATCCCCAATGCTGGCAGCGTCAGCGTCCAGCCTGATGGATAGGTGATGCCGGTGCGCGGGCTTGTCCATGCCCCGGTAGGCGTCAACTCGAAGTCGTGCTCGCTCACCATCTGCTGCACTCCATCCGGCCAGATCAGTGTGCCTTTGATGTTGGGGTTGACGCCGCCGTCAGCCAGCCGAATTTCATAGAGCATCAAGATCGCACCATTGTCGAACTGGATGCTGAACCAATCCCACCCTACGGCGCCGGCGGTCAGCGCACTGGTGCCGAACTCGTGATCCATCCAACTGCGCCCCGTGACCTCAAACGTGCGCCCTGCGCTTGTCACCGTGCCCGTCGTTTCCAGCCCGACCAGACTGTAGTAATAGGAAGCGTTGCCGGCTTCGGGGCCTTTCTGGTGCAGTCCATCGATGCCGTGCAGCACCGGTGGGCGCGTCTCCCGCAGCGTCAGGTCGATGGCGATGGGGCCATCCGCGCCTGTTGCGCGCGCCGATAGGTGTTGCACGCCCGGTGCGACTTCCGCTGCGCGCCAATCCTCCAACCAGACGTGGTAGGCAGGCTCGCCCACAGCGCCCGCCAATTCACCTGCACCGCGACTGTAGCGGTCAAAACTTGCGTGTTCGCCGCGCCCTCCATCGGTAAGGGCAAAGTGCGCCATGTAGACCTGATTGCTCGCCAGCGTCGAGGTGCGCTCCGGCATCTCAGGGGTCAACGCGTTGCGAAAGAAAGTTAACTGAAAGCCAAAGGGCGTCCCGTCGGCGGCGGTCAGGTTGCCGGTGTAATACCACCACTCGGTGCGGTACTCCGGGTGTGCGCCATGGTCGCGCGGGAACTCGAAGGTGCGAGGCGCATAGGCGCGTGCAAAGACAGCGTCGTCCGGGGCGCGCATCGCTTCGACCACGCTGGCGCTGATGGGTCGGTCGGCAGCCTGCGCGCGGCAGCCGACGACAAGCAGGGCAACAGTCACAAAGAAGCTGAATCGGTAGATCGTTCGCATGGCGCCATTGTGACAGCTTGCACAGGCGGCGTCTGTCAGGGAGTGTCCGATGCAGCGGCGGCAACCATCAGGCGAACGTGCAGGCGGCAGCGGGCGTCGGCAGGGGGAGATTGGGGGATCAGGAGACTGGGGGGATCGGGCAAATCTCCTAATCTCCTACTGACCGCTAGGTTAACTGTTTATCTTCCCGGAAGCTCCATGAAGATTTACAAAATGATCCGGCAATCGACGTTGCTGCTTTCAGCGCATAGAGCGTCCT
>CZCA01003629.1_pt1 | contig 16223 bp, 18 predicted proteins | sample 591981 | NCBI WGS metagenome assembly CZCA01 (sample SAMEA3556810, study PRJEB10932) | anaerobic digester metagenome
TCCGCCTCGATGGCCGGCCAGTCGAGGCTGAGACCGGCGGCGCGCCCCTGCCGCTGAATCTGGTGATAGATCCAGGCGGTCAGATCGGCGCGGGCGTCTTGCCAGTCGCAATCGACCCAGGTCACGATGACGCGGGCGCCATCCTCAAAGGCGAGCGGGCGCTGGCTGGCGAACGCTTCACCCAACAGCGGGCCATCCTCGCTGGCGAGATAGTGGAGAAACTGGCTCTTACCAACCAGTTTGGGGCCGACCAGCGAAAAACTTTGTGGCTGCGACGCCAACACCCCGCGCACTATCTCGTAGATCACACGCTCGCGTCCGAAAAATCTGCGTCCGGCATCCATCTCGCACCTCCTTGCCGTACGTATGCGTCACACGTCAGGCGTCACTTGTTGCTCGCCAGACGTCACACGTCAGACGTTCTATCCATTGATCGCCAACCACTGCTGAAACAGACGGCTGGCAAAGCGCCAGCGATCCGGCGCGGGCTGTTGGAGAATATCCTGCTCGGTCAGTGTACGCAGGCTGGTGCGCAGACTCTCTGGAGCAACGCCAGGGAGCGCCGCGCGCAACTTCGCCCAGCTGACTTCGCCGTCGGGCGCGGTGTGCGCCAGTCGCGCCAGCGCCGCCGCGACGTGGTTGGAGATGCCGCGCAACATCTCGGTCATGTGGGCAAAGGTATGATCTTGCGGCTGCATGAAGTCGAGCCGCACGCGTTCTACATCGTCGGGCAAAATTTGCTGGCGCCCTTGATGCGCCATGTGCATGACCAGGTTGTGGCAGAACGCCTGGATCAGGAACGGGCTGCCGCCGGTCAGATCAGCGATGGCGTCCACCGTTTCGGTGGTGTAATCCAGGTGCGTGCGCATCGGCCATTCGATCAACCTGCGCACATCCTCACCTTCGAGCGGACGCAACTGAATGCGCTGCCCGACATCCATCAGGCGCCACGAAGGGTCGTTCGGCGTCTGCTGGAGATGTTGCACGAGCGTGTCACAGGTTTGCTGTTGCATCACGACGACATAGCCGATGCCCAGCCGCTGCGTTGTGTGCATCATGCCGCGCCAGCGGTCGAAGATAGCCCCCTCCAGCTCACCCTGCAGGTAGGCGTCGGTCAGGCGGCTGAACTCATCCATCAGCAGCACCAACTTACGCCCGTTCAGCGCTTCCTGGACATTCTGCAGATACTCGATCAGCCGACGCGCCGGGTCGTCATCGAAGAGGCTGTGCAGCGGCGCGCCGACGTCGCCCAACCGCCCCTCGCTGCTGAGCGACGAATAGACGATGCTGGCGACCTGGTAGAAGAGGTTGGTTTGCGCAGGGTGACCCATCAACTGAAAGTCGATGAAGACCGGCGTGAAATTGCGCGCCGGCAGGTAGTGCTCCTTGAGGTGCAACAACAGCGAGGTCTTGCCGACGCGCTTCTGCCCGATCAGCCAGACGCCGGGTTGTTGGGTGCGCAGATACTCGACGATACGCTCACGTTCCTGGGCGCGGCCAAAGAACATAGCATCCTGGTGGACAGGCAGCCGCGAGTAGGGGTTGAAGCTGGCGCCGCCAGCGACTTCCTGCCACTCCGCCAGTTCAGAGGGCGGCAATTGCAGCGACTGCACGTCGGTCACCGTGAAATCGGGCAGACAACGCAGCGCATCGACAATTTCGGCAACGGTGGCTTCCTGATCGGCGTGCAGATCAAACTGGATGCGCGCTGAACCGTGGCGCGCCAGCGCGTGCAGTTGATGCAGCGTGACGCGCGGCTGGCGCGCGTAGATTGCGGCCATCACTGCACCGAGCAGCCCCTCTTCATCGAGCGCGCGCAGGTCAATGCGCGCCACGGTCAGCATGCTGGGGCGCAGCCGCCACTTGAGCGGCGTCAGGTCGGGGTGGTTGGCGATATGGGGACACACCGCCTTGTGCACCGTGAGATTGACTGCCTCGCCGTGACGTCGATAGACGCGCCCGACAATGACGTCGCCGGGCTTGGGGCGGCAGCACTGCGCCAAGTGCAGCTGGTGCGGGCGCAGTCGCAGCCCGCGTGGAATATCGATCAGGCGCAAAATCTCCTTCTCGAAGAGGCGATGCAGGATGCGGTCAATCGGGTATTGGCCGGCGGCAACGGCGGTGAGCAGGTCATCTTTGGCGGCGAATGCCTCGCGCCGCACAGTGGCCTGCAATGCCTGTTCCACCTTTTCGGGGGGCAGGTTGAAGCCATAATGTTGCTCCAGCGTCTTGAGCCGTTCGTCGATCAGCTTCTGACCGTGATGGGCGCCAGGACCTTGTCGCTTCAGGTAGCGCTCGATGGCGCTGCGGGCGCGACTGGTGTGCGCCGCCAACAGCCAACGCCGGTTGGGGCCAGGCGCCTTAGGGTCATGCTCCAACTCCACGATGTCGAGGTGACGCAGTACGTGCGCTGGCTCGACCTGTCGCCCATTGACGGTGAAGCTGCGGCACTGTTCCGCCAGCTCGGAGTGCACGTGATAGGCGAAATCGACGACGGTGCTGCCGCGATCAAAGCCAAAGAGCTGACCCTGAGGGCTGAATACGAACAGGCGCTCCGGGAGTGCGCCTGGTGCGGCGCTCATGATCTGCGCCGCACCGGCCGACCGATGATTCCACCAGGCGCCGGGGATGGTCTCGGTCTTGTGGCCGCGTAAATGCACAGCCGCCACCCCCCACATGTTGATCGGATATTGCGTCTGTGTCGTAATGACGACATTGATGCGCGTCTTGCCGCCCGGCAGCTGTGCAACGACCGCAGTGTGCAGCGCACGATAGCCGCTGACGCGCGGGGCATTGAGGGTGTCGATCAGTGTGCCTTCGATGGGAATCCACAGACTATGCACCCAACGCAGCGCCTGATAACACGTATCGAGGTCGCTCACCAACACATGGATGTTCAGCGTATGTGCGAGTTTCTGCGTATTACGTCCGCCGAGAAAAGATAAATTGTGTATTTGTGTGTATTTTGTGGGAATTAACATCAATGTGTAGTCAACGGGGATACACTCTGCTGTGGGCAGATGTAGCGTCAGCGTTGCGATGATCTCCTCTGCCGTCTGTCGCCAGTCGTCAGGGGTGTCGTCATCGCAATCTTCACAGATCAGCCCCTCCAGTTCAATGCGGGGTATGCGCATGCCGAGCATGTCCAGCAGGGGCGCCAGCGCCCCGCGCGCCAGTTCACGTTCCTGCTGCCGCGGCCTTACCTGACGCGTGGAGGAGGGTGCGACCTGCTGCCACAACTGGGCAATCAGCAAGAATGCCAGGCGCGGATCGCGGTATGCGGCGATGTACCCCAGCGTGCGTAACCAGGCTGCCGGCGCGCCGTTCCATTGTGCGTCGGCGCGGATGTTCATCAACTCGCTGTATGCGCGACAGAGCGCCGCCACGGCGGCGCCATGTGTGGCCGCCACCTCGCCCAGATCGAGAGTCTGNNGGCGCGCCGTCGCTTGAAGCTCGGCGTCGGCGCCCCACGTCTGGAGACAGGCGGCTATCGCCGCGCCGGCGGCAACGGCGTCGCCAATGGCCGGGACGATGGGCGACGCGTCCTGCGATGGTAATGTAGGCATATGACCTCAATTTCAAGGCGCCGGGTGGAGTGTGTTGCCATCACCTTTGCCAGCCCCCTGGAATACACACAAAAACATATCCACAACCACGGAGTGCATTTTCAACGAATTTCATAAAATACACAAATTACCTATTGACATTGTGCAATTTGTGTGTTACTATAGGTGTGTAAGTGGAACACAGCGATGCACACAATATACACTAAATGTGTGCAGGCGACAAGGGGGCCGAAGAAGGAGGCGCGTCATGTTGAACTATAACGATGTGGTGATGGCCCAGGAGCGCCAGGCGGACATGCTCCGCGCGGCTGCCGAAGAGAATCGCAAGCGGGCGTTACTGGGAAATGCGGGCATCAACGTTGTACAGCGTGTCGCCGCCGTGGTGGCAGGTGTGAAGCAGCGGCTGATGCGGTCGGGGGCAAAGGTCGGGAAAGTCGGCGCAGTGATGCCGAACGAAGCGGCCTGAGGAGCGCAGACCGGTGGGTCGAGCGCTGACGGAACAGAGCAGAGATCGACAGCGCAAGCAAAGGGAGATTAACCATGAATCCGCTTCAACAAATGGAGCTGGCCCGGCTCGACCACCAGGATAGATTGCAAGCAGCGCAGCGCAATCAGCTGGCAAGTCAATTGAACTGGAAGTCGCCGTTCGCATTGGCACGCTTTGAACGCAAACCAGTCAACGTGGACAAGGTCAAACCGGTCAATATTAAGTGCGACGCAGTCGCCGTAAATTAAGTTTCTTCTAACATCCTCCTATACACCTCACTGGCGCCCGGCTCCACACACTGGAGTCGGGCGCTCTACATTGGGCGTCCGGCAAATGCATGACAGATGTCCCGGCAACGTTGGGACACGCGTCACCTTTGCTGCACACCATTGCACGCTATGCTGCGAATGCAACTGGATGCACTAAATATAACTGATTGCATCAGATGCATTGAACACATTACGTTGATCACACGAAGGCTGAAGATGTCCGAGTTTCTCACCACCCGCCAACTCCAAGATATCCTGCGCGTTGATCGCACGACGATCTATCGCATGGCCGATGATGGGCGCATTCCCGCCGTCAAGGTGGGCAGCCAATGGCGATTCCCGCGCCAATCCATCGAAGGCTGGCTCAAGACGCAGAGTCCCGTCGGCGCTACTGTGCAGGATGCATCGTCCCCCAACGAATCGGACCTGAGCAAACTGATCCCGATCGAGTGCGTCCAGCGTATCCAGGACGCGTTCGCCGACATCCTGGGGGTGATGTTGGTGGTGACCGACCTGAACGGGCGACCAGTGACGGCGCCGAGCCATGTTTGTCGCCTGTACGCATTGGCGCAGCGTTCGCCCACGGCGCAACAGCAATGTCGGCAGGAGTGGGCGGCGCTGGCGCGTCAACCAGATCTGCAGCCCACCTTCAGCCGCAGCTATCTCGGTCTGCTGCACACGCGCGGGTTGGTGCGCGTCGGCAGTGAACTACGGGCGATGGTGGTCGTCAGTGGCATTGCGCCAACGCATTGGCCCCCCGCCGACACCGAGATCGCGCGCCTGACCGAATATTTAGACGCGTCCGAGACGGAAGTGCGGCAGGCGATGACGCAGGCGTTTACCTTGAACGATGATCAGCGGCGACAGGTGCTGGCTTACGTGCAGCGTATCGCCGACATCGTCGCTCACATTATGAACGAACGCAACATTCTCTTTACGAAACTGCACAATATTGCAGAATTGACCAGGATATAAGGAGTCAGTCATGAAACGTCTATTGATTCTCGGCGGCGGCACAGCCGGCACGATGGTCGCCAACCGGCTTGTCCATGAGTTGGACATGGCAGAGTGGCGCATCACCGTCGTCGACCAGGATGAAACACACTACTACCAGCCCGGCTTTCTCTTCATCCCCTTTGGCACTTACGGCAAGGCGGATGTGATGCGCCCCAAGCGCGATTACCTGCCGCGCGAAGTGGAGGTCATCATCTCCGAGATTCGCCTGATTGAGCCGGATAAGAATCAGGTGCAACTCGTCAAAGAGAATCGCACGTTGAGCTACGATTACCTGATCATCGCCACCGGTTCGCATATCGTGCCCGAAGAGACGCCCGGCTTAATGGAAGATGAGTGGCGCAAATCGATCTTTGACTTTTACACACCGGATGGCGCGGTGGCGCTGCATCATTTCCTGCGCACCTGGCAGGGTGGGCGGCTGGTGCTCAACGTGGCCGAGATGCCGATCAAGTGCCCGGTGGCGCCGTTGGAATTTCTCTTCCTGGCGGATGCCTTCTTCCATGAACGCAACATGCGCGACCGCGTTGAACTGGTCTACGCCACGCCACTCTCAAGCGCCTTCACCAAGCCGATTGCCGCCCGTCAGCTTGGCGACCTGTTGGAGCAGAAGAACATCAAGCTCATCACCGATTTCAACATTGCGGGCGTCGACGCCGACAAAAAGGTGATCCGTGCGTACGACGACACCACAATCGAGTTCGATCTGCTCGTCTCGATCCCCACCAACATGGGGTCAGAGGTCATCGAACGCTCCGGCATGGGCGACGATCTGAACTTCGTGCCAACTGAAAAGCACACGCTCAAGGCGCGCGACTACGACAATATCTTTGTGCTGGGCGACGCCACCAACCTGCCCAGTTCCAAGGCCGGCTCCGTGGCGCACTTCCAGGTGGATGTCTTCATCGAGAATTTCATGCGCTATCTGGACGGGTTGGAACTGCTGCCCACCTTCGACGGCCACGCCAATTGCTTCATCGAGTCCGGTCATGGCAAGGGCTTCCTGATCGACTTCAACTACGATGTCGAGCCATTGCCCGGCATGTTCCCTATGCCTGGCATCGGCCCCTTCAGCCTGTTGCGCGAGTCGCGCGTGAATCACTGGGGCAAGATGATGTTCCGTTGGACTTATTGGAACGTGCTGCTCAAGGGGAAGGAAATGCCGATCCCGGCGCAGATGAGCATGGCCGGCAAGTGGCAGCGCTAACGGCAGAATCCTGCCACAAGGAGGCAAGCATGAGTACAGTAGTCATGGACACCGACCGCCCGATCACTCGCACTGTGGATCAGCTGGCGGAGATCAGCCAGAAGCTCGATTTGATGGCGCAAAGTATCGGCGTGCTGGGTGCACAGGTGAACTATTTGATGGAACGCGCTGAGGCCGACCGACGTCGCCAGCAAACCTGGGACGATCTCTTCACCGACCTGATGCCGATCGTCCATGAGGCGTACGGGGTGGCGGAAACGCAACTGGAAGAGATGCAGCAGTTCGTTACGTTGGACGATGTAACGGAGCTGGTCAAGCGGCTGGCACGCAACACACGCACGCTTAACGAGATGCTTGACACGCTGGAGAGCGCCCACGACTTCATCCGCGATGCCGCACCCCTGACCAAGGACATGATGACCGGGGCGACTGCACAACTGGAGACGCTCGAACGCAAGGGCTACTTTGGCTTTGCCCGCCAGGGAATGTACGTTTTGGATCAGATCGTCACTTCCTTCAGCGAGGAGGATGTCAAACAACTGGGCGACAACGTCGTGCTGATTCTCAACACTGTCAAGGCTTTGACGCAGCCAGAGATGATGACGATGCTCAACAACCTGACGCAAGGCTTCCACGAAGCAGAGCGCGAGGCGCAGAGCGGTCAGTTGGACATCGGTCTGTTTGGGCTGATCAAACAGATGCGCGACCCTGAAGTTCGTCGTGGTCTCGCCATCACGCTGGAGACATTGCGCCGTGTATCAGCTCAGGCGCCGTTCAATGGTAAATAGCAGGCATCACACGCATGCGTCACACGTCAGGCTTTAGGCGCCGGACGCCGCGCAACCAGGCATGACGAGTGACGCATGACGAATAACACAAATTCAAGACTCAAATCGATAGAACGAAAGGACACTAATACCATGTTGACCAAAGAATTGACCGTTGCACTGGACGCTGAAGGCTTCATGACCAATCCCAATGAGTGGACGCCAGAAATTGCCGAAGTGATGGCGGCTGAAGAAGGCATTGCGCCCCTGAACGAACGCCACTGGCAGGTGATCAACTGGGTGCGCCAGGAAGCCGCCAGCAGCGGTGAATTTCCCTCCCTGCGCGCGATCAGCAAGCGTTCGGGCGTGGACACGAAGGAACTGTACGAACTTTTCCCCAAAGGCCCTGCCCGAAAGATCGCTCGCTGCGCCGGCTATCCCAAGCCGAAGGGCTGTATTTAAGCGTGGAAACGCGCCGCAGATGATGCAGGTTTTCTTTTGCATCATCTGCGGTTAGAAGATGGTTCGACTCTAAGATATCGAAGATCACTACTCACAGGAGAGCGAAAATGTCTGAGGAACGCAAGCTGGCGATCATCTGCTCAAAGGGCAGTCTGGACATGGCCTATCCCGGTCTTGTGCTGGCGAACGCCGCCCGCATGATGGGCATCGAGGCCGATCTATTTTTCACCTTTTGGGGCATGGATATCATCACGAAAGAAAAGGTGGATCACCTGAAGGTCGTGCCGGTGGGCAATCCGGCCATGCACATGCCACAGTTCGTCGGCGGTCTGCCTGGCATGACCGACATGGCGACGACGATGATGAAGAAAGAGATTGAAAAGCTGGACATGCCGCCCGTGCGCGAATTTCTGGAAATGGTGCACGACGCTGGCTGTGGCGTCTGGGCGTGCAAAATGGCCGCCGAAATGATGCACCTGAAACGCGAAGATCTGGTGGATGAAGTGGATGGCATTATTGGCGCGATGGAGTTTCTCGAAAAGGCCGAAGGCGCCCAATTGCTGTTCATTTAAACTCCTCCTTGTTGCCAGGCTCCCATCTTGGAAACCCGTGAGATGGGAGCCTGGCGCGCAGTCCCCGCATGGATGGTGGACGGTAAAAGAACCCCGTTTTTCTTCAATTATTCTCTACTCCAATCATTCTTCATCTTGTCACTCTTTATCTTGCCTTTGCATCGAGGCGACTTTCCGGTTATCCTTGCCGTTTGCATCGTTTTTCGTGGCGGTCGTAGTTCCCGCCTTACCAAAACAAAGGAGTTTTTCTCATGAGTATGCAACAGGCAAGCGCGTTCGGCGCCGTACAGCGAGAGGGGACGCAAGGCGCGCTTCCACTGGCCTTGACGCGAGCGGCGGTGGTCGTCATCGCTGCCTACATCGGTGCACAACTGCTGGCTGACGTCACCAGCCTCAAGATCGGCATCGTTGCCGGGCTGGCGGTGGACATGGGCACCTTCATCTACCCAATCACCTTCACGCTGCGCGATGTGGCGCACAAGACCATCGGCAAGCGCAATACACAGACGCTGATCTGGCTGGCCGCCGGCGTCAATCTCTTTGCTGCGTTCTACATCTGGTGGGTGAGCAGCGTCCCCGGCGATCCGGCGTGGGGGCTGACAACTGAGTGGAGCGCCGTCTTCAACGCCACGTTGTTGGGGCGCATCGTCATCGCCTCGATCATCGCCGAGGTGGTCAGCGAGCTGGTGGACACGGAACTATATCACTGGTTTGTCACGCGCGTCACCCATCGTCACCAGTGGGCGCGCGTGCTGGTGAGCAACAGCGTCAGCGTGCCCATCGACAACTTGATCTTTGCCGTTGGCGCCTTTGGCGGCGTGTTGCCCTGGGAGGTCGTCTGGCAGATCTTCCTCTTCAACCTGGTGCTTAAGTACGCTGTCACGTTGGTGAGCATGCCGCTGATCTATGTGACGCGCGACCGCGATTGGCGTGAGCAGTAACGTCTACGCCATGAACTCAGCGCGCTGAGTTCATGAATCTTCCCAGTGATTCCAACCTGACTTAGAATCTTGCGCATGTTCATCGAACGACCGGACGCTGCACCCAATGTCGCCGCAACGCCAACCCCCAACCCGCGAACGCGCTGGCTGCGGTGGGCGCTGACCGCGCTGCTGGCGTTGGCGGCGCTGATTGCCATCTTCTACGACGCCTTTGTCAACGGCGATGGGTTGCCCTATCTCTACCAGCGCGTCCAGACCTTTGTCACCATCTTCCTGGGCATCTTCATCGAGGCGGCGCCTTTTCTGCTGGCCGGTGCAATCGTCTCCGGGCTGATCGCCGTCTTCGTCGATCAAAGCGCCATTGATCGCCACCTGCCCAAGGCTGCGCTGCCCGGCGCCCTGATCGGCGGCGTGATGGGCGTCGTCTTCCCGGTGTGCGAGTGCGGCGTCGTGCCGGTGGTGCGCCGCCTCTACGAAAAGGGGCTGCCCCTCTCGATTGGCATTGCGTTCTTGCTGGCCGCGCCGGTGGTCAACCCGGTCGTGATTCTGAGCACCTACAGCGCGTTTGGCTGGGGGCCGATCTTTGTCGGACGCATCGTCTTCAGCTTCTTGATCGCTGTCGTGGTCGGGTTGATCTTCAGCCGCGCCAAACCGGAGGAAGTGCTGTTGCCTTCGGTCTGCCAGGCGCACCAGGACGCCTGTTGCCACGTGCATGACCATCACCATCACGCGCCGGCGCCGCTGGGCCGCCGTTTCGCTCAGGCGTTCACACTGGCTGGCGACGACTTTCTCGATATGGCGCGCTACCTGATCGCCGGGTCGATGCTGGCGGCGGCGATGCAGACGCTGGTGCCGCAAAGCGCGCTGCTGGCGGTTGGGCAGGGGCCGGTGATCTCCGTTGTGGTGATGCAGGCGCTCGCCTTTGTCCTCTCCGTCTGTTCGACGGTCGATGCGTTTCTGGCGCTTGCCTTTGCCGGCGCCTTCACAACCGGCGCTGTGATCGCCTTCCTGGTCTTTGGCCCGATGGTCGATATCAAGAGTTCGCTGATGTTTCTGGGCGTCTTCCAGCGTCGCGCTGTGGGCTACCTGATCGTGTTGCCGCTAGTGCTGTCGCTACTGATGGGCGTCTGGTGGAATCTGAACCTGGGGTGGTGAGAACATGCTGCAACGTCCGCGCTTTCAAATGGCGGCCAAGGCGCTAATCCTGCTGGCGCTGGCGCTCTTTCTCTACACGCGGCTGGCCGATGGCACACTCTTTTTCTACATCAACCAGCGCTTCATGCTCTATACGGTGTTGGCTGTCGTTGGGCTGGTGGTGGTGGCGATTAGCTACCGGGCTGCGAACAATCATCCGGACGACGCGCATAGCCACCACGCCGTGACGTGGGGCGGGCTGGCATTGGTGCTGCTGCCAGTGGTGTTGGGCGTGCTCGTGCCGCCGCAGCCGCTGGGCGCCGCCGCCATCGGCAACCGTGAGATCGCTGTCAGTTCGCAGCCGCGCAACGTTCTGCCCGCCGCCGTGCGCGCCGCTGCGCAGAAAGATGCCACCGATCGCAACCTGCTTGACTGGCTCAATGCATTTTCGGCTTCCAGCAACGCTGCCCAGGAGTTTGCCGGTCAGCCGGTGGATGTGATCGGTTTCGTCTATCACGACGAACGCCTGGCCGACGACCAGGTGCTCATCAGTCGCTTTATTGTGAGCTGCTGTGTGGCCGACGCCAATGTGGTGACGATGGTCGTGCGCTGGCCCGACGCGGCGACGCTAGAGAATGACGCCTGGGTGCGGGTGCAAGGGGTGCTGGAGCCAGGAGCGTTCAACGGTGCACCCTTGCCAGTAGTCGCCGCACAGTCGATCACGCCGGTGGCGATGCCGGAGCAGCCCTATCTATACCCGTGATTGTCGGTTGGTGGTCGTGACATGGTGAGTCGTCGATTGTGACGTGTGAATTGAACTGCACTGCATCTATCGATTTCTAGGTTGTCACGTGATATTGCTCGCAATCTTCCCGGAAGCTTTGGAACTTCCGGGAAGATAAACAGTTAACCTAGCGGTCAGTATGTTGCCTGGTGCGCGGAGCGTGCATCTGCGCACCAGGCTCGCCGGAAGTATTGGAAAGGGTTTCACATGGCGGGTGCTGCAATGTTCGCCGGCCTGGTATTTGATCAGCAGGGACGGGTCGCCGAGGTGACCTGGGTCGGTGAGCGCGCCTGTTACGTCGTCTACGAGGATGACTTCAAGCGCCACATCGACGCCGAAACGGTCGACCGGCAAGTGCTGCGTTTCATGCGGCAGCAAGTGGAGGGCAGCCGCGACCTGGCCGTTGGCGCCATGCTCGAGATGATGGGGCGCGATGATCTCTTCACCAAAGCTGCGATCGAGTCCACCATCGACCGCATGGAAGAAGCAGTAGGGCAGCCGATTCCTGAAGATGCGCGTCAATGGCTGGGGATGTTGGGCTTCAAGATCGTGATCGACGAGCAAGGCGCCGTCGTGCATATCGAGATGCCAGCAGGCGGCATCGACGAAGGCGACGGGGATTAGCGCCGGGCGTCACGGTCGAGCATCAGCAAGGCCAGCGCGACGCAAGCCGCCCATGGCAGCACCTTGAATTCCCCGGCCAGCAGCGCTGCTTCCACCTCGGCGCGTTCGAGCAGCAGAAAATCCTGGGTTTCCAGGTCGTCGGCGTCGATTGGCTGGCGCCAGCGCGCGCCGGTCGCCAGGAAAAAGTATGCTACACCGGCGCCACGATTGCCGTCGACAGCGTAGCTGCCAAGCGAGCGCCAGGTGGTCGCAACGTAGCCCGTTTCTTCCAACAGTTCGCGCTGCGCCGCTGCCAGCGGCTCCTCGCCCGGTTCAATGTAGCCCCCTGTGACCGCCAGACTCAACCCCGCCACCGCGTATTTGGGCTGACGAAAGCAGAGAAACCGCCCCTCTTCCGTGACGGCAACCACGTTGACAAAGTCCGGCGTAATGATCCAGCCCCAGTCTTCGACGACGCGGCCATCAGGGAAGGCGACGGTGTGATTTTCCACTGTCAGAAAACGGCCGTCGCCAACCATCAAGAGCCGTCGACGTTCGAGCGTGCGCAGACTTTCCATCATTGGATCAACATCTGTTCAAGCGTATCAGCAACCTGAGCGTAAGTCGGTGAATCCCCACGGTTGAGGCGAATCTGGCTGGCAACGCGGCGCACCAACCCCGGATTGACCTCTGCCAGTGCATTGCTCATCGAATACCACAGGCTGCACAGTTCGGGCGTCTCGTGGGTGGCGGCGCGCACCGCAATCTCGGCGGGCGTGGTGGCGTTGAGTGAGGGGTTGCCTGCATTCAGCCCCAGTTCACGCCAGGCGTTGACCCAGTAGTAGGAAAGCATCGGGTTGATCAGCCCGCGCATCCGGCTCCACAACGGATCGTCCTCCTGCACCAGGAAGAAGAAGGCCAGATAATAGGGGCGCGAGTGAGCGTAGTCGCGGTGAATCTGCGATAGTTCGCCGGCGCGCACCGAGGCGTAAGAGGCCATGTACCAGCGCAGGTCCTCAAGGGTGGCGCCCGGCTCCCCCGCTTCGACGGCCTCCCACTGCAGACGACAGGCCATCAGGTAACTGCGCGCCGAGGCCGCAAAATCCTGGGAACGCTGCAACATGGCCGTCTTTGCCAGTGAACGCGCCTTCTCGAAGCCGCGCGCCATGCTATCGGGCAATTGCATGTTCTCGATATCGTAGATGATCGGCTGCAACGCCGGTTCGTCGGCAAAGGGGATGGAACTGTGGCCGGGCAACATGTAGCGTCCTTCTGATTCGATGATCAGGCCACGTTGCTCCAGGTCGGCCAGCAGGCTGTCGATATACTCGGTGTGCTCGCCGTCATTGAGCAGGATCAGCGCCAGCTCCACTTTGTCGATCTCCAGCCCGGCGTTGACCACGGCATAAACAAAGCCAGATTCAGCGCGTTGCACAAAGGCGGCCTCGCTGTCGATCTCGGCGTCGAGCCACACCGGCACATGCACCGACGCCACCTGGTCGCGATAGTCGAAGGCGCGCTGGCGAAAACCCATCTGCCAGATTTGGCGCAAGGTCGTCTTGCTGCGGATCAGCCCTTGCGTCTCGTAGCGTTCGCACAATTCATCCAGCAATTCATCGGTGGTGCGTTCGCCAGGGCGCTCGCTCAGCTCGCGGTAGATGTCGCGCAACACATCGCGCCGCGTCGCAAAATCGACCGAAGTCATTTTGAGCCGCGTAAAAATCTGATTGTATTGCTGACGCAATGACAGGTTGAGTGGCGTCATCTCGGTTGCAGAGACGGCGGAGACGCTCACGGCAGGGAGATGAGACTGCCCATTCGCCAGGCTGGAGGGACTCCAGGGGCGGTCCACCCATTCCGGTGTGGGGCTAAACTCGCGCGGCGCCACATACAGCTGATGATCCTTGACAAAGAGCGTCAGAATGTCGGTGTTCTGCTCCAGCCAGGTTTTGAACTGCGGATACCCGACGGCGGCTTCGTTAAATGCGCTGTCCAGCAACAGCATGGTCTGCTTGAGCTTGGCGGCCAACACGGGCAATTCGTTGCGTTGGGCATGCACGCGTAATGCTTTGAGCAACAATTGCCGCGCCGCTTCAACATCAGCAGGAGGCGGCTCGCCCAGATGGTCATCCTCTGCCATTTCGCCGAGCGCCACTTCCAGAAAGACAAATTCATCACAGGCGCGCGCCAGGAGCGGATGCGTCACTTCGCGCGGGCCGATGCCGAGGGTGTAGCGACCATATTCGCGCAGCTTGGTCACCAGGGGGCCAAAATCGCTGTCCCCGGAAATGATGACAAAGGTGTCGATCTGGGGACGCTGGATCGCCACCTCTAGCGCATCGAGCGCCATACGGATGTCAGCGCGATTCTTGCCAGCGCGGATACTGAAAATCTGGATCAGATCAACGGCGTTGTTCATCAGGTCTTCGCGGTAACGCGAAAAACGGCTCCAGTCACCGTAGGCGCGCATGATCGCTATCGGGGCGCGATTCCTGAGATATTCCATTAACGGCGTGAGTTCAAAGTCGAGGAATTCTTGTTCGGCCCAAAGCGCAATATTCTCAAAATCCATAAAAACAGCCAGCTGGTTACTCATTAGAGTCTCCTACAAATCCATGATCAGGATAATAACGAAAGGACTCGGAGGGCGCCTGCGTTACACAGGCAATTTTTGACCATTCTACCACAGATGGTGGACAGGCTGTCGATCTAGAGCATTGGGCAATCTCTCAATAGCAGCGCCCCAGCCCATCGTGCCACAGGTGTCGAAGTTATCGATTTGGAAGGATTGCTCCTCCAACCAGATGAAGCCTGCGTCCCGCACAGCGGTGGGTAAAATCCGTTCTCACAAGGTGCGGCTGTCGTAGTCGCTGCGATAGAGATCGTGATTGCCCGCTACGAAGAGCTTCGGGCACGTGAAGGCGTCGAAGAGTTCCAGCCCGCGCCGAAACTGAAGATCGGCAGTCACAACAATGCGCATCTTATGCTTTCTGCTTGCGCCGATAACGACGCACTTTCTCGACATTTCCACAATCTTGCATATCGCACCAACGCCGGCTGCGGTTTTTGCTACGATCGATAAAGAGCCAGCCGCAATGTTCCCCCTGACACATACGCACGCGCTCCAGCTCGCCAGAAACCAACGTCTCGGCGGCGGAGCGCACGATCGGCCACAGCACGCGCTCTAGTCGGTGCGGCGCATCTGTCCAATCCCAGGCGAAACTCGCACCTTCACCGGTGATAAGCCGCAGGTAAGGATAAGTGGCGGCAATTGCGGCGTTGAGCAAGGCCAGGTCGTCAGCCGCCGGCGCCGCGTCTGTGATCCGTGCGGCAAAAATGCGGAAGATCGTCTCGCGCAGCGCCAACGCCTGTTGGAAAACCGCCGCTGCCGCTTCAGGCTGACGCGCGGCCTCCTGACGCAGGGTCTCCGCTCCGGCGCCGTCGAGGATGCCAACCCGCTCCGCCCACGCGGTCAAGTCTTCGTAGGTGTGCAGTCGTTCGGTCGGCGTCGCCGTATCGCGCGCGCTGGCCGTATTGGCAAAATCGAGACAGAGCACGCCGCCCACCGTCTTTAGATGCTCAAAATACTCATGTCGGGCGTCCATCGTCAACCACATACGATTCCCCACCTGCGTCGAATGAAACCACAAGAAACTGAGTGTATTTCTTCCCGCCAGCCACGATACTGGTGGCAGATTGTGTCGCGACCGACAGTGCCGCAGTGGCAATATCAGCATACACGATCTGCGCGTAACTATCAATATATCTATTGACAGGTTACAAATTCACCAGTATAATGTAACTATCAAAATACATTTTTGATGGTGACTGCCCCCAGGGCTGCACTCAGAGGTCAGGGAAAGCAAAAGGAGGCGACCGATGTTGGAGTGGGAGTATCATCTGGAACGGCAGAGGGATTTGTTGCGCGAGGTGGAGCGGGAACGGCTTGCACAGGAGGCGCAGCGGGCGGAGCAACCGCGCAACACGCTGGCGGCCACGATGGCGCTGGCGGCAGGACGGGGCATGATGCGGTTGGGCGCATGGCTGGAAGCGTTTGGCAAACCGGCCAGCAACTATGCAGACGAGATCGGCTAGAGATAAGGGAGCAAGAAAATGGCAATGCTTGGATTGGCGGTGCTGGCGGTGATAGCGCTGGAGTTGCTGGTGTGGTTTTTTGCGGCGGACAGCACCGATGCGTTCGACAGCCCAGAATGGGAGCGTCGCCGTACATGGCGGACTGGCGCCTGGTAAGCAAATAAAATCAGCGAATCAACAAGGCGCCGTTTCTGTTTCTCCAGAGACGGCGTCTTGTTTTTCTCCTGGTTTTGAATGCAGGCGACCTTCTCAGTCTCGTCGTGGCGTGTGCGCCCCCATAACAAGCTCTTTGCCGAGCGCCGTCACCTGCGCCAATCCGGCC
>CZCA01001571.1_pt1 | contig 16124 bp, 12 predicted proteins | sample 591981 | NCBI WGS metagenome assembly CZCA01 (sample SAMEA3556810, study PRJEB10932) | anaerobic digester metagenome
GCCATATAGCTTTTTATAATTATACTCTTTTTTTTATTTGGTAAGCGCTCAGCTGTATAGTCGATGGCCTCGTATAGGCCGTACCTTCCCATCATACCTTCTGAAGATAAAGCCTCTATATTCCTATAGGCCTGCAGAGGCTCTATGGGTAGGGCCAGCATTGTTGCATAAGGGGCGATTACTAAATCATTTACTAAACCCCGCTTTAGGCCAAGCTGTGGAACTCCAAAAGCCTTGTACTGATAGTTTAAATGTAGATCAAATGCATAAAAGCCTGACTCAGATATACCCCAGGGAATCCGTCTTTGCTCTCCATAATGACGTTGTGACTTAACTGCTGCCATATAGGTCTCATCTAGTAGGGTGTTCTCATAGTTCTTCATGATAAGCAAGGGCATGAGGTACTCAAACATAGTTCCGCTCCAAGATATCAGAACCCTATGATTGCCAAACAAGGTTAAGGATCTACCTAGCCTAAACCAATGTTTTTGTGGAATATCTCCTTTAGCTATAGCTATAAAACTAGCCTGTCTTGCTTCAGAGGCAAGTAAATCATAATGAGACCTTGATGGATGTCCCTCTTCAACATCAAATCCAATAGTAAATAGTTCTCTTTTCTCATCATATAGCAGGCTAAAATCCATGTTTTTTATTATGTTGTCTACCTCTCTATGTATCTGCATACAAGTTGATATAAATCCTCTTATATTTGAATATGAGCTTGCTAGGGATAGTTCAAGTTTTTTTAACCAGTCCTTAGCTTCACTGTATCCTGCACTCTTGTTTTCATTTCTACGTAGAGATATTAAGGTTTCTGATAATAGTTTTAGTATCTCAAGATATTTACTATAAATATCTTGTAATGATAGATTTTCATTAAGCTTTTTAAGAAGGTCTGTAAAATGTATAGCTGTCTCCTTATATACACCCTTCTCATTTAGTAAAATAGAAGGTGCATGTTGTAATAACTTTACCCAGGGAATAAAAAGGTCAATCTCCCTTTCATAGTTAGTTATGAGCCTGTCTAATTCTTTATCCTGCCCCTTTAAATCATCTAATAGCATCTGCCACTCAACAGCACTTATATTATCTATAGATAAAAACATATTGAGCATAGCTTGGTTTTCTAAATCCATACCACAATCTGTAATCAGTATATCCCTAAGCCCTAATATACTTTCTTGTCCAATAAGGGGGCGTTTTAATAGTTCTTCTATACCTTGGTTTAAAACAATTAGGTATCCAATTAGATTACCATTGTCAACAGTTGATACATATTGGGGCTTTAAGGGTTTAAGGTTACTTATATTGTACCAATTATAAAAATGCCCTCCCTTCCATTTGTCCATGATTTTTAATGTTTGAATGGTCTTTGATATCCTCTTAATAGTATCTATTGTAGTCAGATAACCTAAATCTCTAGCTGCTAATAGTGAAACTAAATGCAGACCTATATTTGTCGGAGAAGTCCTATTAGCTATACCTGTAGGAGGGTCTAGCTGATAGTTATCTGGCGGCAGATAGTTACTACTTTCATTTACTAGTTCGTCAAAATATTTCCACGTCTTCCTGGCAATCATCCTAATCTTTACTATCTGTTCTCTAGACAGATGGGGTATATACCGGCGCTTAGGCTTGCTCACCCTGTAGGCTGTGTAGAAAGAAGAAAGCCATACCAATGCAAAAAAAAGACTAATGGGCCACATGGGCCTATTAAGGTAGATAACCAAGACTAATATCAATCCCGTGGTTATAAGTGAGGTCTTCATCCTCTGCCAGTAGTCAATTAGCCTACCTTTAAACCTAGACTCAGCATCTGCAGCAGTTACCCACTCCAGCATGTTTTCCTGGCTTATAAATAGCCTCCACAGCGTTCTAAGGATAGCGTCTAACATCAAGCATGCTTGGTGGGCTAAGAAAACAAAGGACATTGCTATCTGCTTGAGCAAACTGCCTGTGTTATAAAAAAATTCACTTAGTCTTAGCTTATTGTCCTTTCCCCTATTGCGAACTAATAATGTGTCTGCGATACCAGTTATCAAGGGAAATGATATAGTAATTATGGCAAGAGATAGCCATGCTAATATGGGTCCAGGTAATGTTACTAGGCTAAGAATTAGCATAATGAACAAGGCAGGAGACAATAGACTCCTACGTAAATTGTCTAGTATCTTCCACTTTGACAGTTTATTCAGTGGGTTTCTTACTTTCTCCCCATCTATGTCTTTCACATATTTAAAAAGCCAGGGAAGGAGCTGCCAGTCTCCCCTTACCCACCTATGTAGCCTCATAGAGTAGGCCATATAGCTAGCAGGATAGCCATCTATTAACTCTATATCAGAAACTAAACCTGCTCTTACATATGAACCCTCTAGTAAATCATGACTTAATACACTATTTTCAGGAATAGCCTTTTCTAGAACCTTGCTAAAGACCCTTAGCTTGTATATGCCCTTGCCGGTAAAAATGCCTTCACTGAACAAGTCCTGATAAACATCTGAAACAGCACTAGTATATGGGTCCACACCTGTTTGTCCAGAGAAGGTAAGAGAAAAAAGAGACCTACTAGCACTGTCTACTGAAACACCGATTCGTGGCTGCAACAGACCATATCCCTCGATAACAGTCCTTTTTTCATCATTCAGTACAGCTGAATTTAATGGGTGGGCTATTGCACCTATTAGTTTCTTTGCAGCATCTCTTGGAAGCTGAGTATCTGCATCTAGTGTGATTACATATTCAATATCCCTAAGAGATGACATATCTCCAATCTTGGTCGAAAAGCTGGTATTTTCATCACCTAGTAGTAAAGCATTAAATTCTACTAAGGCGCCCCTTTTTCTTTCCCAACCCATCCACTTTCTTTGTCTTTCATTCCATTGACGATAGCGGTGGAAGTAATAAAAAATACTACCCTCATCCTGACAATATTTACTGTTTAAATCGTTTATCAGCCTTGATGCACTTTCGATTATCTGTCCATCCTGCTTTTCTTCTTTTTCTGGACTGTCCTTAAAATCTCCTAGCAAAGCAAAATACAAATTTTTTTCTTGGTTTGCTAAGTAAAAAACCTCCATTTGTTCAATTAGTTCATTTACTCTTTTCTCACTAGTCAGCAAAGTTGGAATAACTACCACGGTTTTGAGCTTATCAGGGATACCATCCTTTAGCTCATACTTTGGCAATAGTTGAGGCTTGAAAAGTCTAATAACTATAAAGTGGACTATTCCAATAGAAATACTTATTATAGGAACAAAGGAAATAATAATCGACAACACAAGTGACAAGGTGTTGCTTTTCGCATCCACCAAAGACAAAGTACTTAAAAAACCTAACATAATCAAGGCAAAGATAAGAGCAACTGCCTTGAAATAGTAAAGTGAAGGTCGCTCTTTTATATGCCTTTCCAGGCTAAACTTAAGCTTTTTACTCAGTTTCTTTTCAAGGTTGACCCTCCCCTTGTCAATTATGTAAAATCCGATGTGTTTATCCCTTTCATTCTTACATTCAGTATTTTCCAATGCACATTCTACTGCCATTTGTGCGACTAAAACTTCACTTTTCTCATAGAGCTTGGCTATCTTTTCAATGTGATGCCTATAATTGTCCCTTGACTGGAAATCCATTTGAGGATATACTCCCGCCGGATCTTGTCTAAGTACCCTTTCTAATAAGCTTAATTCTTCAAACAGGTCTTCCCATCTTATAGAGCTTATATCCCGTAAACTAGTTATGGCATTTCCCATTGTTACTTGGCTAATTGTTTGTATTTGATGGGCAGATTGAATAATCTCATCTGCATCTGTGTGCTGGACAGCTAAGCGTCCATCTACCCACCTGATTATTGATGCGGCGTCTGTACCCTCCTCCCTTAGCCTATGTAATAGTCTTTCAGCATAAACGGGCTTCATATAGCTAATATCCTTATCGTGGTAACTTATAACCTTGCTTAACCTGTCTTTTGCTACTAAATTCTTGTCGTCCTCTATACTAGTTATAGCCTCTATTAGCTTCTCTGCCCAGGCATCGGCTAGATCACGTTCACTTAAGGACTCAATTATAAATAAAGTAATATCCCTTATCCTTTGGACAAGGGCAACTCTTATCATAACGGGAAGAGCCCAGAGTTCTTCACTACTTAAGGCAGTAGTTGTTTGATAGGCATTAATAAAGTCAGAGATAATTGATTCATCTATTCTAGCATCGTTATATGAGCATATTTTCATAGCTATACCATAGACCCTAGCAAAACCCTTATAATCTCCCTTTATTAAAACAGGTAAATTCTTATAGGTCTCTCTAGACAGTATGTTTTCTAGATCTTTTACCTGTTCTTCTAGCAGATAAAAGTTATCAAGTAGCCACTCAGCAGCTGCTATGATACTTCCACTTGATTTAACAGCCTTGTTAATTAGTTTGTACGCCTTCATTAAGACAAGATTATCCTCACCTAGCTTAGGCATTTTGCATCTTATTTTCTTTTTTTGATCTAAGACTTCAAATTCTTCAGCTACAGATAATGCATATTCATTTATGTCTCTCAGATTAGGCATATAAAGCCTCCTTTAAGCCTGGCTATAATAAAATATCGTGTAAAAAGACTAGTACTCAAAATCTTAGTAAGCATTTTTTATCTTTCCTAGCAGGTCTAAGGTTTAAGACCAGCTAACCCTAATAGCTCTTTGCTATATTTGTTAAAACATTTAAGTCAAGCCCTCTCACACCATTGCGTTCGCTCCTTTTGTAAATTGATATGACAAATAATATGTTCTCCCTACTGGACAACTTTATTCTTTTTGCCTTTTACATCGTAAGCATTAAGACAGAAGAAAAGAGACATAAGTCTTTGAAATGCAACACTTAAGTCTTTGACATGAAATACTTTCTTAAACGCAATAATTATAGTGTAGAGGTCTATCAATCATTTATATATGTCTAATTTTGTAACTTTTTCTATGAGTACTTGCTTTACCGCAGGATTTCTTGCAGAATTTGATTATTTTTAAGATAATTTGTTGGTTTATTTGGTTATTTTATCCACATTATGCACAGGCTTATCCACAGCCTAGTGCCTTAAGATAAAGGTTTTTAAAGCCATTTTCCACAAATAAAAAATTTATATACTTGGCCTAATATTTTGATTTTTAAATAATAATATGAAGGATTCTTTGTGCTTTTGGCAAAATTAGTTTAGACTACTTAAAGAAAGATATGGGATTGCATTTAAAGATAAATCACTAATTTCCCCTCTTAGTAGTCTATAGTAAGCTGCACTACCGATCATAGCCGCATTATCAGTTGATAATATGATTGAAGGTGTATATAGTTTTATACCATGCTGGCCTGCTAATGAATTCATTTGATCCTTTAGCAAACTATTTGCCGACACCCCTCCAGCTATAGCTAGTTTGTCTATGCCTAGTTCATTGGCACAGTTTATTGATTTTTCGACTAATACATCTACAACAGCCTGCTGAAAGGATGCAGCTATGTCATTTATATTTACCTTTTCTCCAGCTTGTTTCATGTTGTGTACATGGTTTATCACTGCAGTTTTTAAACCACTAAAGCTAAAATCATAGGGCTTCCCCTTTATATCTGTCTCTTACTAAAATCATAGGGCTTTCCCTTTATATTAACCCTGGGATAATCATATTTAGTAGGATCACCATCCTTGGCGTACCTTTCTATTGCCGGGCCACCTGGATAGCCTAGTCCTATTACCCTAGCTATTTTGTCAAAGGCTTCTCCAGCTGCATCATCTAAGGTCTGACCCATTAACCTATACTTACAATAATCCTCAACACATACAAGCATTGTATGGCCACCTGATACTACTAAACACAAAAATGGAGGCTCTAAATCAGGATTGTGGATGTAGTTTGAGCTTATATGTCCTTCAATATGGTGAACTCCAATCAAGGGAACTTTGAGTCCAAATGCTAATCCTTTTGCCATTGCTACACCTACTAATAGTGCACCTACCAAGCCTGGGCCATAGGTAACTGCAACTGCATCTAGCTCATTTAAGTTTATATTAGCCTCTGACAATGCTTTATCTACTATGTAGTTTATTACCTCAACATGCTTTCTTGATGCTATTTCTGGAACTACACCTCCATACTCCTTGTGTATATCAATTTGAGAGGAAATTACATTGCTAACTACCTCCCTCCCATTTCTTACTAAAGCCACAGAGGTCTCATCACATGAGCTTTCTATAGCTAAAATCAATATATCCTTTTTATCTTTTAAAAGCTCTGTTTTCTTTTTCATATTTTGAAAATATGCCATGATTTTCTCCTCGATTCTAAGTAGCCTTTCTTATGTTTCTAGTAGATATAGTATAAACTATAGAGACAAGGGCTAAAATAATACTAGCAGTTGAAAAATATAGGATAACCCTAGTAACAGCACTATAAAAGAAAGCTTCAGGTACCATTTGGATCATAATATCTGTATTAGGATCTAATAGCCAAAGGTCATTATCAAAGAATATATGATGAAACAAGTCCCAGTAGTAAGAGAAGTTTGACTGAATCAAAAGATAAAGAATAGCTGACAGCACTATCAAAGCTCCTGTAGTCCATAGAAAAGAAAGAGCCAATTTTCTAGCTGCCATTTTCCTATAGAAAGTTAGAATAACTAATAATAACACCACTATAGCTATAATTGAATAAGCTCGAACATCCGTGGCAAACTTAAACAGGTCTTTGACATCTACCATATGGGCAATTTCCTTGTCATTAAAAACCTGGCGCATATCTCCGTTTATATCTGCCTTTATATCCTTTAGCGTAGCCTTTTTATCCTTTATGTAATCTAATAAGTCCCATGTAACCCTATGTAGGTCGGATTCACTAATACCTATTGTGGTAGCAGTATCTAGTTTTTTGTATTGGTCTATATAAAAGCTTTTATCATAGGTTACTAATTCTATACTGGTTACAAGTAAAACAGGATAAATGAGCAGGCATATTAGGACAGTTATGATGGAACAGGCAATCCTTTTTGACATAATTATTTGACCTCCTCTAAGTGGAAATTCCACATAATTAGGGCATCCTCGCCATTGTCTGCATAATAGCCCCTCCTGACACCAGCTTCTTCAAAGCCTAATGACTTGTACAAGCTTATAGCTGCCTTATTAGATACTCTAACTTCAAGGGTCATGCGTTCCATTCCAATGTCTTTAGCCACCCCGATAAGGGTTTTTAGAATCATCCTTCCAAATCCTTTTCCCCTATAGTCAGGATGAACTGCGATATTTGTAATATGAGCTTCATCTAGTACAATCCACATACCAGCATAAGCTACTAACCTATCGTCTAGCTTAATTACATAATACTTGGCACATTGGTTTTCCTCCACCTCTAGCCTAAGGGATTCGATAGACCATGGTAGAGAAAATGACAGCTTTTCAATTTCCCATACATGCTCAAGGTCTTCAGCCTTCATGGGCTGTATCCTAACCATCTTATTCATCTTTTCCCTTACCTGTCTGTTTCTTTTGTTCAGCCTGGGACTTTCTTAAATAGAAAGGTTCAAGCTCGTAAAAAGAAATGCACTTATCTGCGTTTGCTAGATTTAAGCCAACCCAGGCAGTAGATGATGCCCTTTGCAGTCGCAAATGGGGTGGTGCTATTATAGTTTTATCTCCAAGTAGATCTAGTAAAATTTCATTGTACTTGTCTACACCATCACCTAAAAAAAGAATAGGTTCATTATAGGCAAGCAGCATATTTGCTAGCTTTCTCACATCCATTGCAGAATAGGGAATGAGCCTTTTATACTCCATGTCCTCCCACCTGTATATACTTGTATATACTTGGTCTCTTCTTGCATCCATAATAGGACAAACTAGACCTGAAAAACCTGTTATATTGTGCGCAAGAGAATCTAATGTTGGGACAGCTGCTACCTTTTTCCTTGTAGCCTGTGCTAGACCCTTTACTGTAGAAATTCCTATTCTAAGGCCAGTAAAAGAACCTGGTCCACATGTCACAGCAATAATATCTATATCACTAAGCTCTAATTCGGATGCTAAAAGAGCATTTTCAACCATTTGCATCAGGATCTGCGAATGATTCCTTTTATGGTGGTTATATCCCTCATAAATTAGGTTCGAATCATCTAGTATCGCAACGCCAGCTACAAGAGAAGATGCTTCAACGGCAAGTACTTTCATATCCTTTGAATACCTCCTTATAGCTTTCATATTTTTCGCCATACGAGCTTATCTTTATAATCCTCTTATTATCGTCATCTTCCAACTTATTTATGGTGACCTTCAAGTACTCTTTAGGAAGTAGTTCTGCCATTTTTTCCGGCCACTCGACTATAGCAATGCCGTCACCATATAGGTAGTCTTCAAAATCTAAATCATAAAGTTCTTCTGAATCAGATAGTCGATATAAATCAAAGTGAAAAATCGGACAATTCCCAGGGTATTGGTTCATAATTATAAATGTTGGGCTCGTTACTCTAGATTCGACACCAGCACCTTTGGCAATTCCTCTAGTCAGGACAGTTTTTCCACTGCCAAGATCTCCATATAAAAGGATTATGTCGCCAGCTTTGACCCTTTGCCCTATATAGTAGCCAATATTTTGAGTATCTTTTTCATTACACGATATTAAAACTATAGCAGCCACCTCATTAGTAAATAATAAAAAGTAGATTTTGTCACTTAGATTATAGTCCGTATTATACCACAAAATTATTAGGAATAAAAAACCGGGTTTCCCCGGTTTTTATCAGCTACGCAGTAGTGGTGACAACCTCTTGTAGATTAGCAATGTAAATATAGATACTACCATAGATTTTAATATATTAAAGGGTACAACTGCATATAGAATATAGGTTTTCATGTCTACAATTGCCTTATTTGATCTAGCAGCCATTTCCATAACACTTTCAAATCCTAAGGTCTTTGAAAACAGGGGAATAATCAGGTAATAATTAGAAATGCAAGCCACTATGGTCATCCCCAAAATACCAGCTATCAAGCTATAGATTGCCCCCCTCTTGCTTTTATTGTTAATGTATAAAATTGAAGCAGGTACTACAAAGGCAGCGCCTACTATGAAATTAGATAATTCTCCAACATAACTTGTTTTGCTACCCCTCACAGCTAAAAGCAGTAGATTTTTTAGTAAAACAATAATTGAACCTGCTATTGGACCTAGTGTAAAACCTCCTAATAATGCTGGAAGCTCACTTATGTCTAGCTCTAGAAAAAACGGGAACAGGGTAGGAATCGGAAACTGTATTAGCATCAACAAAAAAGCTACTGCTGACAGCATACCAATCTTTACTATGTTTCTTGTGTTTAGCTTAAAAGTATAAGTTATCTTTTTCTTATCTTTGTCCATCATACTATTACCCCCTAATAAAGTTTTTGGTTTAAGGAGAGTACTTTAAAGATTAACAGAAAAAATGCTCCTAAAATACTTCAGGAGCATAAAAATTTAATCTATATTCTTCTCCCATCCAGACTATACTGTCGGTCCCGGAATCTAACCGGGTCAATCCCTTGAGGGACTCGCGGACTTTACCGCCGGTCGGGAATTACACCCTGCCCTGAAGATAATTTATTTTCTTGTTTGTTATTATAGTATGTTGAAATCAACAAATCAAGAACAATTTACAAATCCTTCATTGATAAGCTGATACGCTTGCGTTCTATATCTACATCCAAAACCTTTACCTTTACAATGTCGCCTACCTGTACTATGTCTGTTGGATGTCGTACATATTTATCCGATAGTTTTGATATATGAACTAGGCCATCCTGATGAACACCAATATCAACAAAGACTCCAAAGTCAATAACATTCCTAACAGTCCCTGTTAAAACCATGCCCTCTTTCAAATCCTCAAGCCCCACAATATCTGTCCTTAACAATGGTTTAGGTAGCTCATCTCTCGGATCTCGACCTGGCTTTTTCAGTTCTTCTAGTATATCTACAAGTGTAGGTTCACCTAGGCCAATAGAGCTTGCTAACTGACCTAAATCCAATGAAGCAGAATCTGTTAATTGCTTTATTTCAATACCATTACTTATATCTTCAATAGACCAATTTAGACTCTTGAAAAGCTTATTTACTGCCTCATAGGATTCTGGATGTACTGCAGTATTGTCAAGTATATTTTCTCCATCCCTTATCCTTAAAAAGCCTGCGCATTGTTCAAAGGTCTTTGGCCCAAGCATTTTTACATTAAGTAACTCTTTTCTATTGTTAAACCTGCCCTTTTCATCCCTATATAGGATAATATTCTTTGCTATAGAGGCTGTTATACCAGAAACATATTGAAGCAGTGATGCAGATGCAGTATTTAGGTCAATACCTACGCTATTTACGCAATACTCAACTTCTCCTTTTAATGATTCCGCTAGTTCTTTTTGGTTTACGTCGTGTTGATACTGTCCGACTCCTATAGACTTTGGATCTATCTTAACCAGCTCGGCTAAGGGATCTATCAGCCGTCGTGCAATAGATACAGCGCTTCTTAGGCCCACATCATATTGGGGGAACTCTTCACTAGCTAGCTTTGATGCTGAATAAACAGAGGCTCCAGCCTCGTTAACAATAATATATTGAATCCCATTATCAAGCTCGCTACAAAGTTCTGCTACCACTATCTCACTTTCCTTTGAGCCAGTTCCGTTGCCTATAGCAATAATATTAACCTTGTGGTCATCAATCAGCCTCTTCATTATCTTCTTGCCCTTGGCCTTATCATGATGATCTAGAGTGATATAAACAATTGCAGTATCTAGTACTTTGCCAGTCTCATCAACAACTGCTATCTTATTCCCTGTTCGGTAGCCTGGGTCTACGCCCATAACAACCGACCCCTTAATTGGTGGCTGTAGTAATAGGTTGCATAGGTTTTCACCAAAAACCTTTATAGCCTGCTCTTCTGCCTTGACTGTTAATTGATTACGGATTTCTCTCTCAATAGAAGGAGCGATTAGTCTTTTATAAGCATCTATTAGGGCGGCCTCGATTAATTGTGGACATCTGCAAGTTTCTGTTAAAAGCCTGGCTAGTACTAAATTAACAACCTGGTCCTGGTCAACACTTATAGTTACATTTATAAACTTTTCCTTCTCAGCCCTATTAATGGCCAATATCCTGTGAGAAACGATATGACTTACAGGTTCACTGAAGTCATAGTACATTTCATAGACAGATTCTTTATCTGTAACTGCCTTTGTTAGCAGTATTCCATTTTTAAAGGTATACTCCCTTATAAGCTTTCTTATTTTTGCATCATCAGAGATTTTTTCTGCGATTATATCTAGAGCAAGGCCAATGGCTTCTTGACTGGTCTTTATCCCCTCATCTTCATTTATAAAGTCAAGGGCTAGCCTGTCTATCTCCTGGTCTGTTGTCTCTTGGAGCCATATAATATCTGCAAGTGGACCTAAACCCTTTTCCTTTGCAATAGTTGCTCTAGTCCTTCGTTTTGGCCTATAAGGCCTGTATATATCGTCTAACTCTGTTATAGTTTTTGCTTTTTCTATACTAACTGCTATTTCATCTGTCATATGTTCCTGTTCATCAATTAGCCGGTATATCTCTTTTCTATGTATTTCTAGATTCTTTAAGTATGTAAATCGTTCAAAAAACTTTCTAAGTAATGCATCATCTAGACCACCTGTTACTTCCTTTCTGTACCTTGCAATAAAGGGTAGTGTACTACCCTCTTCTATCAAGCCTAATGTGTTTGCCACTTGCTTTTCCCGTATATTTAGTTCATTTGCTAGTTGTCTTATGATCTTTTGCATTGCAGTTCCTCCAATTTCTTTATTGCTAACAGAGACGATTTTACCACAAGTCCTATCTTTTGTACTGTGTTTTAGCTAAAAGAAATGTGTTTAAATGTTATATTGGACTTTATTTTGTTGACAGTTAGCCACCCCTATATGATAATTAGATAAATATTTAATTTTATCTTGTGGAGGTAGAAATTGAACTATTATACAAGTCAAACGAATTTTTATGGGGACACAAAACCTGAACAGCTTATTGAACAGTTTGGCTCTCCCCTATATGTTTATAATGAAAATATTTTACGCAGCCGTTGCAGAGAGATGATGAGCTTTATTGATTACCCTAATCTTTCTGTCCATTATTCAACAAAGGCAAACTCAAACCTTGAACTCTTAAAAATTATTAGATCAGAAGGACTAAAGGCAGATGCCCTATCGCCAGGAGAGATATTTGTCCTATTAAAGGCTGGCTTCAAGCCAGAAGACCTACTTTATGTTTGCAACAATGTTTCAGAGCAAGAAATGAGATATGCTATAGAGCATGGAATCATGACTAGTGTAGACTCAATTTCTCAGCTTCATACCTATGGCAAGATAAACCCAGGTGGCAAGGTAGCTATAAGACTAAACACAGGTATTGGAGCGGGTCACCATGAAAAGGTGGTAACTGGCGGCAAAAAAACCAAGTTTGGCATTAATATAGACAAGATAGATAAGGTCAAAGAGACTCTTAACTTATACAAGTTAAAGCTCGTAGGATTAACCCAGCATATAGGTTCTTTATTTATGGAGGGAGAGCCTTATGTCGAAGGTGTTAAAGCGCTTTTAGAAATAGCCAAAGGATTCAATGATTTGGAATTCATAGACTTTGGTGGTGGTTTTGGTATCCCCTATAGGAAGCAAGATGGAGAAAAAGCACTGGCCCTAAAGCTCTTAGGAGAAAAACTATCTGATATATTTAAAGCCTTTGCTAACACCTATAACCCAAATATTAAGTTTATTATAGAACCTGGTCGCTATATTGTTGCTGAGTGTGGAGTATTACTAGGAAGCGTCCATGCTCTAAAGGACAACAAGGGGACACAGTATGTTGGGACTGATATAGGCTTTAATGTTATAAGTCGCCCGATACTATATGATTCATACCATGAGATAGAGGTCTATCATAGTAAAAAGCCATGTAAAGATTCTTTTACAAAGGTTACAATTGTAGGCAATATCTGCGAAAGTGGCGATATCTTAGCCAAGGATAGACAGCTACCATCCATGCGCGAAGGTGATATTATTGCAGTTATGGATGCTGGAGCGTACGGGTATGCCCTGTCTTCTAACTATAATAATAGGCTAAGACCTGCTGAGGTTCTGATTAAAAAAGATGGACAAGTAGTCCAGATAAGGAAAAGAGATAGTTTTGAAGACCTAATTAAAAATTTCTTAGACTGATTTGATGTATAAGTGTAATATTATTAACTATATATATCTAAGCAAGCTTGTTTTATGACCATATATTTATTATAATCAGCCTATATCTTGAAAAAGGAGGTAAATCCGTGAACACAGTTATTATTTTAGATTCCTGTACAGACCTTCCATTAAGCTTTATTAAAGAACATAATGTTCCAGTGGTCAATTTTACTTACTCATTTAAGGGATCCGAGTACAAAGATGACTTTGGTCAGACCATAAATTATAAGGAGTTTTATGAAGAGGTTAGAAAAGGTGAAATGCCAACAACTTCACAAGTAAACTTCGAAGAATATATGAATTTTTTTAAACCCTATCTTGAGGCAGGTAAGTCAATAATCTACTTGTGCTTTTCTTCAGCCCTAAGTGGTAGCTATAATGGTGCTCTCCTGGCAAAGGACATGCTAATGGAAGAATATCAAGCAGCCGATATCACAATAATAGATACAAAGGCAGCATCTATGGGCGAAGGTTTAATTGCCTGGTATGCAATTAATATGCTAGAAAATGGTGCTACCAAGGATGAAATAGTTAGCTGGGTAGAAAACAACAAACTAAAAGTAGCTCACTGGTTTACTGTAGAGGATTTGAACCATTTAAAAAGAGGTGGTAGAGTCTCCGGAACAGCAGCCTTTATTGGTAGCTTGTTAAACATAAAGCCCATACTGCATGTAGATAATGAAGGTAGACTAGTACCGGTATCTAAGGTCAAGGGTAGAAAAAAATCAATAAAAGCCCTCTTCGACCAACTAGATGAAACTATAGTAAAACCAGAAGGACAGGTTATTTTTATAAGTCATGGGGATTCTTTAGATGATGCAAATTATCTAGCAAATATGATACGTGCTAAGTATCCTGTTATAGACATTGTCATTAACTGTATTGGCCCTGTAATAGGTGCCCACTCAGGTCCTGGCACAATTGCCCTATTCTTTGTTGCCAAGGGACGATAATCAATAATATAAACTATTAAACAGGCAGTTTATTTTCTTATTAACTGCCTGTTTTTATAATACTAGACCTAATTAAATACCCATTATCTTAGTTGCCAGTTGAAAATATACGATAAGTGTTAATGTATCCACTATTGTTGTTATCAGGGGTGCGGCCATTATAGCTGGATCTACTTTAGCTAGCTTAGCTAGTACTGGTAACACTGAACCTATAATTTTGGCTGTGACTACAGTAGCGAGTGTAGTTAGCGATACAGTAAGGGCTATGTTTGAAGTATAACCCTCTAGGTAATATATCCGTAGGAAATTAATTATAGCAAGTCCAACCCCAACTATTAAACTAACCCTAAGCTCTTTCCATAGTATTGCCTTTGTATTTTTAAACTCTATCTCACCTAGTGCTATGCCACGGATAATTAAAGTTGATGCCTGCGAACCAGCATTACCACCAGTGCTCATCAGCATTGGTATAAATACAGTTAGTGCAACTACTGATTCTAATGCCCTTTCATATTTTTGTATAATAAAGCCTGTAAAGGCTGCAGAAATCATCAAAATAAGCAACCAAGCTATCCTCTTTTTAGCCAAACTAATAACTCCTAGTTCAAGATATTCCTCTTGTGTTGGCTGTAGTGCTGCCATCTTGTGAAAGTCTTCAGTATTCTCATCATCTATAACATCGATAATATCATCTACTGTGATAATGCCAACTAAGCGGTTCTCTTGGTCTACTACAGGGACTGCTAGTAAGTCATACCTTTTAAATATATCAGCTACAAATTCCTGATCATCGTGAGTATGTACAGCAATAGGATCCTGCCTCATTATATCGTCAACCCTAGAATCTTTTGGAGCTAGTACCAATTCCCTTAGGGAAACTGTTCCCTCAAGCCTACGTTTTGAGTCAATAATATAACAAGTGTATATTGTCTCCCTATCTAACCCAATCCTCCTGATTTTCTCCATGGCAGCTGATATCATCATTTCTTTTTTCAGGTCAACAAATTCTATAGTCATCAAGCTACCAGCTGAGTTTTCTGGATAATTTAGAAACTGGTTGATCAACCTACGTTCATTTTCGCTCGCATTTTTTAGTATTCTTTTTACTACAGAGGCTGGCATCTCCTCAAGATAGTCTATCTTGTCATCAAAAAACAAATCATCTATGATGGCAACTAGCTCACTATCACTAACTAACATAGATATCTGTGTTTTCTGCTCTACAGAAAGATAAGCAAAAACATCAGCAGCCTTTTCCTTTGGCAAAAGCCTAAATAAAAGCAGTGTGGTTTTTGCATCATACTCATCTAGGATATCAGCAATATCAACTTCATCTACTTCTTTGAAGATATCTCTAATCTTCGTATAATCCTTTTTATCCAGTAATTTATTAATCCTATCAAGATTCATATCTAGCTCATCCTTTCCTAGTCATCATACTACCCTATTAAAATCTACCAGAAAGGAGAATGCTTTTATCTTAACCTAAGTAGTAGGTAGTATGGTATATAAAATTTTCAGTACAAAAAGCATATAAGACCTATAACTAGGGCCAGTATCCATACTACCACCACCTTTACTAGCTTTAGTAATATTACCAAAAGTAAATAAAAAAATCCTGAACAAGTCAGGATCAGCATACAAATGCTTTATATACCTCTCGTCGAGCTTTGACACTATACAGCCATGGAATATTCCAGCTACGATAAGTAAAACCTTAATCCGGTAGTACCTGTTGACCCATTGGCATCTTTCGATATTTCTGGGCAGTAGCGTGTGTCTGTATAGGAGCCTCACCTAACAAGTTCATCTTCATTCTATCATTCAATAAAGATTAGTACAAGCATTGTATAAATATGTATAAAGTCTTAATGGTAGTGCACTACCATTAAGACCTATTTCTATTAGTGAATATAATCATCGAG
>CZCA01000851.1_pt1 | contig 16090 bp, 18 predicted proteins | sample 591981 | NCBI WGS metagenome assembly CZCA01 (sample SAMEA3556810, study PRJEB10932) | anaerobic digester metagenome
CCTTTGTAGGGCGCCAGCGCCGCCTGGAAGTGCTCCGTCCCGCTGGGCGTGGGGTAGAAGCCAATATGCGTCTTGAACGCAGCAAAATGCACCAGGTTGCCGTACAGTGTGAAGGTTGGCATCCGATAGCTGATTGTCTCCTGGGCGTCCGGCGCCGCCGCGTGGATCGTCGCCCGAATTTGCTGCAAAATGGCTTGAATCTCGGCAGGGAAGCCGGCAATGTATTCGTCAATCGTGGTGAACGTTGACTGTCCAGGATTCATGTGGGCTACTCCTTGTACGTCTCGATCAAGTGTATGGGCAACGTCAAAACGAGTTCTTCCCTGGTGTCGATACACTCTTGAAGCGCAAACAAATAGCGGGCGTGCGTCTCCACCGTGAAACCGGCTTGTGCTTCTGCATCAAAGTTGGTGAGATGCCAAACCGGCGTTTACATCTCCAGCCAGGCGCGTAGCCGGGCGTAGACTTCGGGACGGTCGAGTAAATCCAGATGGTGCATGTTGTAGCCTGTCCAGCGCTGCGCTGCCGGGACGCCGAGATGAAACTCCTCGCGAGCGTGATCGCCGTGCGCGCTCTGCAGTGGCACCAGCCCGTCGCCGATCAGGTTGCTGACGTAGCCGGCTTCACTTTCGTCGAGCGCGGCGGCTACGGCGTAGCAACACACGCCGTCGGGCAGCGGCAGTGGACGGCGAACATCGTGGTTGTGCTCAAAACGATCGTGCGCGTTCCAGTCCTCGTCGAGCAGGCTGCCATGGCGCAGGTCGGTGATGCCGGCGCTGCGCAGCTTGCCCACGCGTGCCAGCGGCGCCGTGTAGGAGACCAGACCCAGCCCGATGTCGATCCAGTTGCCGCTGCGCTCCCACGGCGAACCGTGATGGGGCGTGCCCAGAAAGACCAGCTTGCGCAGCGATTGGAGCCAGCGTTGCCCCGCCTCCGCCGCGTAGTGACACGCGCTGCGCGCCACCAACCCGCCCATACTGTGCCCGATGATCACGAGTTCGTCAAGCGGCTGCGGCCAATCCGCCAGCGTTGTCTCCAGCAGATCGGCGAGGATGCGCCCGTTGGTCGAGATGTGCTCGCCGCTGTTGTAGTGGGCGTAGAGCGGCGTATAGCCGAGGTCGCGCGCCAGCGCTGCACCGTGATCGTGTCCCTTGCGTCGCCACTGCCGGTCGTTCATGCACAGCCCGTGAACGAGCACAGCTACTTTGCCGGTTGCCGGCGCTGTGTCATGCCGACGCAGCGCCGGTCGGATCGCCAGCGGGTTGTGCGTCGCCGCCAGGTGATCCCCCACGACGCCGTTGACCACCGCCAGCAGCGCCTCCCGCTCGTCGGTCGTTGCGGGCGCTTCTGCCAGCGCCTCGAGCGGCCACAACGCCAGGTCGATGACGCCGCCGACCAGTTGCGTGACGCCGCGCACATTGCCGTAGACAAAGCCGGTGATGCCGCGCGTGCGCCGCTCGGTTATCGTCGGGCGGAGTTGCGGCAGCGACGTGACGGTGGCGTGCATCGTCTCCACCAGGTCGGTGATGCGCGTCGTCGCTGTGATCGCCAGCCGACTGACGCCGCGCAGGTCTGAAGGGTGAATGTGCAAGATCAGGATTCCTTGCCGGGTTCGGCAGCATAAGCGCCGGGCCATGGTCCCAGCGGCGCAGCGGGCAGCGTGCGTTCGGCGTGCTCCTCGCGCACCAGGCGGAAGCCGCGCGCCTGATAGTTGCGCAGCGCGTGGGGTCCATCCAGCGAACAGGTGTGGACGGTGACGCGGTTTGCGCCTTTCGCCCACGCCCGCTCGATGGCGGCGGTGAGCAGCTGCCCGCCAAAGCCACGGCCAATAAAGTGCGGCAGCAAGCCGAAACTGTCGATCTCGACCGAACCGTCGGGGTGCGGCAGCAGTTCGAAGTAGCCGATCGGCGACCCGTGATAGACGCCGTACCAGGTTTCGAAGCCGGGCTGGTTCAGCAGCGCCTGCCAGTCGGCGTAACTCCACGGCAACCGCATGATCCAATACCACCCACCGCCGACCGCCGTGTAGAAAAAGCGGCTCAGTTCCGGCGTCAAAATTTCGGCGCGCACCACGGTGCAGGGTTCGGCTGGCGGCTGCGCCCGCTTGAGCTGACCGGGATCATTCATCTCCAAATGGTAGGTTATCACTGTACGTTGTATCATTGCTCAACTCATGAATACGCAGTGCGCATGTGCGCGACCGAGGCTTCGATCAGCGTCCTGAGCGCATCCAGGTTCAGGTCGCTCAGCTGCTTGACATAGAGGCAGGACTTGCCGGTCGTGTGCTTGCCCAGCCTGCCGAGCAGGTCTTCATATTGCCCAAAGCCCGCCATGATGTAGAGTGAAAGGTTCTGCTTGCGCGGCGAAAAGGCGACCAGCGGCCACTCGCCGGTGCGCCCGCTGGCGTAGGTGTAGTGGTAGCGTCCGAAGCCGACGATGGCGTCGCCCCACATGCGCGGTCCCTCGCCCACCGCCGCCTGCATCAGGTCAATGAGCGTGTAGCAATCTGCGCGTTTGCGTGGGTCTTCCACCGTGGCGAGAAAGGCGTCGACGCTCTGGTCGTTCTCTTTGGTTTTGAGATCAGCCATGTGATTCCTCCAGAAAGCCGCCCACTTTCGCCCGTTCCAACACGGTGAGGATGGTGTTGACCAGTTCACGCGCCGCGGCGGGCGTCAACTCCACAGCCACGCGCGCCGATGGCCCCAGCGCCTCGTTCACGAAGTCGATGGTGAGCGCGTGCTCCAGCGGTGCATGAAAGGGGTGATCATACGCCACGTTCGCCTGGCGTACATCGAACCAGCCGCTTGCGCCCTTGCCGTAGCCCTCGACAGCCACCTGGTTGACGATCATCGTGCACATGCTCAGCTCCTCAAATGCTTCTCGAAAAAGGCGAAGACCTTCTGCCAGCCATCCACCGCCTGCGCCTGGCGATACATCGGGCGGTCGTAGTAGAAAAACCCGTGTCCGGCGCCGGCGTACATGTGAAACTCGTACTGCTTGCCGTGTTGTTTCAGCGCGGCCTCGTGCTGTGCCACCTGCGCTGGCGTCGGGCTGTGATCCTCTTCGCCGAAGAGACCGAGCAGCGGACAGCTCAGGTTCGCCGTGTAGTCGATCGGCGCCACCGGGCGATTGGGCGTCAGGTCGGCTGCGCTCATCACGACGCCGCCGCCCCAGAGATCGGCGCAGGCGGCAAAGCCGGTCACCCGACATGCCGCCAGGTACGCGTGCCGCCCGCCCGAACAGGTGCCGAAGACGCCGACCTTGCCGTTGACATATTGCAACGATTGCAGAAAGCGCAGTGCTCCCTCGACGTCGCCGACAGCCTGGTCATCGGGGACGCCGCCTGCCGCGCGCACTTTGGCGGCCACATCGTCCGGCATGCCGTGCCCGGCGCGGGCGTAGAGATTGGGCGCCAGCGCCGCGTAGCCGTGCGCAGCAAACTTGCGCGTCGCCTCAAAGTACCAATCATCCCAGCCCGGCATGTGATGGATCAACACCACGCCCGGAAAAGGCCCAGGTCCCAGCGGGCGCGCAAAGTAGGCGTTGATGAGATCGTCGTTGGCGCCTCTCAGCGGGATCGTCTCCGCAAACATCCCTTGATAGACGTTGGTAGGTTGCATGTGTTGCCTCCTGATTGGAAGGGGCGAGTAAGTGCTCAGACTTCCATTGAGCGCAGAAAGAGAGTGAAGTCCAGTTCGCCCGGAGAGTGTCCCTGCCCGGTCAACAGCGCGGCGACTTCGCCGCGGTGGTAAGTGCCATGATTGACCACGTGCACCAGACAGTGCCAGCGCACGCGCTCCCGATAACCGCCCTCCTCGACCTCGTATCGAACGCTGCCATCCATGTCGGCGTCGGTTAGTTGCGCCAGGTGCGCCTGCATGGCGGCGGCTTCGGCGCGCCAGAAGGTCGCCAGCGCGTCCAGCGTCGGGAAGTCCTCCGGTGTCAGCATTTCAGGCCAGTCACCCGTTTCCAACACCACGCGCCAGGCATGTTCAGCCTCTAGCAGGTGCACCAGCGAGCCAAAAATCGTGCCGTAACCAGGGTCGGGCACGGCGGGCGCATGCAGTTGTTCCGGCGTCAGCGCGGCTGCGGTAGTCATGATGCGTTCGTTGGCCCAGGCGTTGTAGGCATAGAGCAGCCGCATATCGTCGATGCGCATAGTGATTCAGCCTCCGACCACAACGGTCCACGGGCGAATCTGCCACGACGTGACTAACCCGGCTTTAACATACGGGTCGTTGTGCACGAACGCCTCGATGACCTGCGGATCGTCGACTTTGAAGATGAGCACAGCGCGATCCACCGGCTCCGCCAGTGCGCCGGCCATCATCAGCTCACCACGGTCGAAGGCGGCTTGCGCACCGGCGAGATGCTCGCTGCGGTAGGGGCCGCGGCGCTCCAGAATGTCGGGAACGTAGTCGTAGAATAGGATGTAGTACATTGATTACCGCCTTTTGCTCCATGTTGCGTGTTGTACGTGACGTTTGACGAATAACATATCGCAGCCAGCAATTCCTGCTTGCTCGCGAGATTGTCGCCACTCATGACTGCTCCAGCACGAACTTGGTTGGGTTGTCCGTGAACTGCGTCCAGGCGATGACTGTGTGCGGGGTAATCTCGAAGAGACCGCCGTTATCCCACGCGTCCGCCGTCGGCGCATAGCCAAGCGCCGCATATTTCGCCCGATACGCCTGCGCAATGGCTTCTGCCAACGCCGGCGCCGGTCTGTCGATGACGCGCGCCATGCCATCGACGATCACGACATCGCTGCCGCTTTCCAGATGCACGGTCACGGCCGGCTGTGTGGCGATGTTGCGTGCGTGGCGCGTCTCCGGGCTGCCGTCGAAATAGATTTTCTCCTTCACATAGACTGCCCACTTGGGGATGGCGTGCGGGCGGCCATTCGGTCGCACAGTGCACAGCCAGTAGTTGATCGCATCAGTCAACCGCTGTTCGACGTGGCTCCACGGCACGAAGCTCTTGGCATCCTCGATATAACCGGTCGGGAAACGGGGACTGGTTGCTTCGGGTGTTTTCATGGGTCTCCTCCTTCAATCCTTGAGTCTTGAACCTGTGAATGGTTGGCCAAAGCGTTCACGGTGCGCCACCGTCTCCAGCGGTTTGCGCCGCTTTTTGCCCTTTCCCACCGCTCCAGCCGGATAGCCAAAGGGGATAATCGCAAACAGGTCGAGCGACTCTGGCACGCCCAGCACCGCTTTCGCGGCATCCAGCCCGTGAAAGCCGACCCAATTCGACCCGATGCCCTCCGCCCACGCCGTCAGCATCATCGACTGGATGGCGCGGCTGGCGTCGGAGACGGCGTAGGTGGTGCGCTCGACAACCACGGCGATCGCCAGCGCAGCGTCGGCAATGTAGGGGCCACTACGCGCCAGCGCGCCGAGTTGTCGCAACGTCGCGCGCTCTTCCACGACGATGAAATGCCACGGCTGCAAGTTCATGCTGCTGCCAGTGAGCCAGCCCGCCTCGACGATACGCCGCACTGCGTCGGTCGGGATCGGTTTATCGGCGTAAGCACGCACTGCCAGCATGGTTTGGACCGCTTCGAATACTTCCATCAGTTTCTCCTCTCTGCTCATCAAATGCACGTCACAGTTGAGCCGCCCATCGTAGGTCATCGCCTCCGGCGTGACATAGCGGTACTGCTCATCAAATGCACGTCACAGTTGAGCCGCCCATCGTAGGTCATCGCCTCCGGCGTGACATAGTGCTGCTCATCAAATGCACGTCACAGTTGAGCCGCCCATCGTAGGTCACCGCCTCCGGCGTGACATAGCGCTGCTCATCAAATGCACGTCACAGTTGAGCCGCCCATCGTAGGTCATCGCCTCCGGCGTGACATAGCGCTGCTCATCAAATGCACGTCACAGTTGAGCCGCCCATCGTAGGTCATCGCCTCCGGCGTGACGTACCGCCATGTCACGCCGGACGCGATGACCTACAAAGATTACCCTGTGCCAGCGGTGCGCCGCCCCGGAGGCGATGACATGCAAGGATTACTCTGCGCCAGACGTGAAGTATACCCTACACGCCGGAGCGCAGGTCGGCCAGCTCCGTCGCCGCGTAGCGGATATCCGAGAAGGTCACGGTGCAGCCATCACCGGTCGGCGCCTGCACCGAAAAGCCCACGCGCAGATGATCGCTGCGGTGCAGCGCAAAGTAGCGCACGAAATGCCAGCTCTTGCCATCGAGCGAGTAGTGCAGGGCAAAAGCCGCGCCCAACCCGGCGACGCGCAAGTAGGCGGCCGCTTCCGCCAGCACGACCGAGTTGCAGTCGTCGGAGACACCATTGGTCACGACCGAGACGATCATTGGCTCTCCCTGTGGCGACCGCTCCAGACAGAGCTTCGCCCAGTGACGCTCATCGACATAAAGCATCAGCACGGCGGCGTCATAGGTCGCAACCAGGTCACCGCGGGCGTGGGCGCTGAGCATGAAGCGTGCATCGGGACGAAAGAGCAGCCGCGCCGAGTTGGTCATCATGACCTCGCCGCGCGGGTCGATGAAGAAGTCGGTGCGCGGCGCGGCCCGCATTTCCAGCGCGCTGTTGGCGTGCTGCGTGAAGGCAACGGGGGGCGTCTCCCAGCGGAGCGGCTGCGGAATTGCGGCCAGGGTCACGTTGTCGATCATAAGCGGCTTCCACCTTCCTGGGAGTGACGCGGCGGCGCACCCGTGCGCCGCCGCGTCGTGGCGTCAAAATTGGTCACGTTGCGGGAGCCTGCTCAGTCACCCACCAACCCGGTCACAAATGCCACCGGATCGAAGTAGGCGAAATCGTCAATCTTTTCGCCGGTGCCGACAAAACGCACGGGCACGCCGAGTTCGCGCTTGATGCTGAGAATGGCGCCGCCCTTGCTGGTGCCGTCGAGTTTGGTCAGGATGATGCCGGTCACCCCGGCGCTGTCGCGAAAGGCTTTTGCCTGGGCGATGGCATTCTGTCCAGTTGAGGCGTCGAGGACGAGCAGGGTTTCGTGCGGGGCTTTGTGCACCTGTTTGCTTGCTACGGCGCGCACCTTTTCCAGTTCCTTCATCAAGTTGTACTTGGTCTGCAAGCGTCCGGCCGTGTCCACGATCAGCAGGTCGGCCTTGCGGCTCTCCTGGCTGGCGCGGATGGCGTCGAAGATGACTGCGCCTGGGTCGGCGCCCGGTTCGTGGGCGATCACCTCCACGCCCGCACGTTCGCCCCAGATTTTGAGCTGATCGATGGCGGCGGCGCGGAAAGTGTCGGCGGCGCCGAGCACCACCTTCAGCCCGCGCCGCTTGTAGTAAGCCGCCATCTTGCCGATGCTGGTCGTCTTACCTGAACCGTTGACGCCTACCACCAGCACCACGGTGAGGATGCGCGGCTCCTCGATGTGCAGCGGCTCCTCGGTCTGCAGGAGCCTGACCATCTCCTGCTTGAGTACGAGATAGGCGTCCTTGCTCGCCTTGATATTCTCGCGCTCGACGCGCGCACGGGTGGCGGTCAGCAGTTCTTGCGTGGTGGTCGTGCCTACGTCGCCCATGATCAGGATATCCTCAAGCTCCTCCCACAGTTCGGGTGTGATCTCGTTTTCCTGGAAAATGGCGCCGATGCGGCCAAGAATGCCGGAGCGCGTCTTCTGCAGGCTCTGCTCCAGCTTGATGTCATCCTGTGTCTTTTCTTCCTGTTTTTTGCCGAACAATCTACTGAACAAGGTTGTGCTCCACCGCTTGTCAAAGATGACCTGGAATCGGGTCATCGCGTCTGTAGGGTAATCGTTGCTGGGACGGCGCCACGCACGTGCGCCGTATTGCGTTAGTGTATCACACTGTATCCAGTTGTCGTCTCCACGCTCGTTGGCGTTGTGTGGTGATGTAACGCCGCGCAGGTTGGGACAACGCTTGTAGACGTCAGGCGAGCGCCTATGCTTACACCTGACCAGGACCAGCGGCATCGACAATGTTGATCGTCGTTGCGTTGAAATCGCCCTGGTTCTGTTGTAACTTCCCGCGCTTCACGACCCCTGCGACTAGATTCGCCCCAAGCCAGTAGACCAGGTGACGATAATCCGGCGCCGCCACGATCAGCACGTCGGCCTGCTTGCCTGCCTCTAGCGAGCCAAGCCTATCACCCAGGCCGATGGCATGCGCAGCGTTGAGGGTAATCGCATTGAGCGCTTCCGCGGGGGTCAGGCGCTGATAGCGGCAGGCCAGCGCCATCACCAGCGGTAGTGAGAGGAGCGGCGCTGAACCTGGGTTGAAGTCGGTGGCCAACGCCACCGCCGCGCCCGCGTCGATGAGCGCCCGTGCATTGGCAAAGTGGCGGCTGCCCAGATGAAAGTTGACGCCAGGCAGCAACACTGCTACGGTGTCAGAAGCTGCCAGCGCGGCGATGTCCTCAGGTGGCGTCACGTCCAGATGATCGGCGGAAATGGCGTGCAGCGCTACGGCCAATCGTGCACCGCCCAGCGTCACGAACTCGTCGGCGTGCAGCTTGGGGCGCAAGCCTAACTGCTGTCCTGTCGTGAGCACGCGCGTAGTCTGCGCCAGATCAAAGGCGCCAGCCTCGCAAAACACGTCATTGAAGAGCGGAACACCGGAGGCGGCAAAGTGCGAGTTTTCCCACCAGACGCGCGCAGCGGGCAACGTTTCAGCGCAGAGCAGATCGACGTAGGCGGCAGGTTGACCGACGAATTCGGGCGGGATGGCGTGCGCGGCCAGCAAAGTGGGGACGATGTCGAGCGGCATGGACGCGGCCAGCGTCTCAATGGCGGTCAGTAACCTCAGCTCGGTGGCGGTGTCCAGCCCGTAGCCGCTTTTGATCTCGACCGTGGTCGTGCCAAGCCGTAGCATTGCCTCCAGCCGCCGTCGGCCCGTCGCCACCAATTCAGCAAGCGAGGCCGCACGCGTGGCGCGCATCGTGGCCAGGATGCCGCCCCCCGCCGCCAGCAACTCCTGGTAGGTGGCGCCGGCCAGCTTGCGCTCGAACTCCGCCACGCGGTCGCCGCCAAAGACGAGATGCGTGTGACAATCGACAAAGCCGGGACAGAGCACCCTGCCCGCAACATCGATCTGGGCGCGCGCTGTGTATCGGCCTGTCACTTCTGCCGTTGGCCCCACTGCCATGATCACCCCGGCGTCGATGGCGACGGCGCCTTCTGTGATGATGCCAGCGTCGGCCAACGCCGCGCCGCGTTTCGGACCGGGGCCGGCGCAAGTGACGACCTGAGCCGCGTTTGTCAACAAGAGATCGATGTGTTTGGTCATTCCAGGTCAGGCAATCCAGCAATCTATAGTGTCGTTACCAGTACACCCGCTACGACCAGCACGATGCCGATGCTGGTCTTCCACGTAAGCGGCTCGTGTAGGATCAGTGCGGAGAGCAGCAACACCAGCACCAGGCTGGATTTGTCGATGGCGGCGACGACGGCGGTGGGGCCGCTTTGCAGCGCACGGAAATAGAATAGCCACGACAGCCCGGTTGCCACGCCGGAGAGCACCAGGAAGACAAGCACCGACGTGCTGATTGTGCGCAGTGACTGGATTTCGCCGGTGACGGCGATCCAGCCCCAGGCAATCGCCAGGATGACGACGGTGCGCACGGCTGTCGCCACATTCGAGCTGACGCCCTGCACGCCAAGCTTGGCGAGAATCGTGGTCAACGCCGCAAAGAGGGCGGAGAGCAGCGCAAATAGAATCCAGGTGGTGCGTGTATCGAGCATAGTCATCCTGTCGCCTAAGGGTGTACGTTTCGAGGTCAATCACTGGTCTGCTCCAATAACCCGCGCAACACGCTGGCGCGCCCCAACAACCCGATGAGGCGCCCCTGCTCGTCCACCACCGGCAGACGTTTGACGGCGTGAGTTGTCATCAGTTGCAGGGCTTCCGTCAGCGATGTATCGGGGCGCACCGAGATGACGGGCGCGGTCATCAGGTCGGCGGCGCGCTCGCCGGCGTCGGGCAGGACGTGCGCCACCGGCGGCTCGCCGACGAGCAGGCTGCGCAGCCGCGCCGCAAGGCTGGGTGAATGCTTCTGCTGGCTGCGGCGCAGCAGGTCGCCGTCGGTGATGATGCCGAGCACGTGGCGCGCCTCATCGACCACGACCACACGCCGCCGCCCGCTGGCTTCGAGCGCACGCACGGTCTCTTCCAGCGACGCTTCCGGGCTGACGGTGGGGACGTCGGTGTACATCAGCTCCATCACATTGCGGCCCGGGCGCGGCGTATCTTCGCCGACAGCAGCGCCGCTTTGGTGAAAAGCCACCGTGCGAAAGATGTCGATGCGGCTGACCATGCCCATCAGTCGCCCGTCTTCATTGATCACCGGCAGCCGCTTCAGGTCATGCTTGACCATCTGGGCGACGGCGTGGCGCACCGGTTCATCGTTGCGCACGGAGATGACCGGCGTCGTCATGATCTCGCCGGCGATGAGCGAGGATTGGCGCAAGGCAGCTAACAGCCCGTGAACCTGATCGGCGGGCAGTTCCTTTTGCAGACCGATGCGCGTCATCAACCCGGCGCGGCGGAGCAGATCGCCGTCGGTGATGATGCCGACCAGCCGACCGGCGGCATCAACGACCGGCACGCTGCGCAGCCCGCGCTCCAGCAGCAGCGTGACGACCTCCGCCACCGGCGCTGTGCGCGGCACGGTGGTCACTTCCTCGCGCATGACGTGCGCCACTGGCTGTGCCAGCGGGTCTTTGCTCCGTCCCATCGAGTATTGCACGACTGTCACGGGTTCCTGCACGATCAGACCGTCATCCACCATCTGCTGCAATTGCGGCAAGAGGCGCGCCACGCGCGCCGGCAGATCGATCCATTCGATACGGATCGGCAGGTCGCTCGACAGCACTTCGATGGCGCCGGTGCGGATCCGGCTGCGCGCCCCAAAGCCGGCAATGGCGCGCGTAATCGTGGCGCCGGACGCACCCTCACGGCGCAGAAACTCCAGGATCGCCATGTACAGATTTGCGCCCTGATGGCGGTCGCTCTCGCCGATGTAGATGGTGACGCGGATCGCTTCACCCTGTAATTGCATGGATCACCTCACCTGAAAGATGCGCACGACATACATGCCCAGAACGACAGCCGCCAGCCCAACGACAACATTGAGCGTGATGTTGAGCGCCGCCGCCAAAAAACCGCTGACGCGCATCAGGCTGACCGACTCGTAGCCAAATGATGAGAAGGTCGTATACGCGCCCAAAAAGCCAATCGTGAACACCAGGCGCACATTGGGCGGGATGGCAAGCCCCAGTTCCGCCAAGCCGTTGAACATACCGATCACAAAGCAGCCGGTGATGTTGACGATCATCGTGCCGAAGGGAAAGGCAGCGCCGAAGCGCTCGGCGGCCCATAACCCGACCAGGTAACGTGCATTGGCGCCGAAAATGGCGCCAAGTGAAATAAAGAGAAATCGTTCCATTTGCCACATTATCCAACACTTGATGTGCCTGCAAAAAATCGTTGATTTCTGTCAAACGACGGGCCAAAACGTGGGTGCACCCACAAAAAAATAGTCTCTGTAAAGCGCCAACCATTGCGCAATACAGAGACTATCAGCCCGGTCGTCCGAACAATTGGTGAGTCTCATCACCGGTCATGCATGACAGCATGACGATTGTTGTTGACGAGTATAGCCTAACTGGCAGCTTTTTCCAAAATGCCTGCCTCTGGCTCCAGCGTGATCAACGCCTTGCTGTCGTCATAGGCTAGCACCTCGGCGTAACGCCCCCAATCGACGATGGTGTCGAGTTGGCGTTCCGCTTCATCGGGTGGAAATTCCAGTTCGAGCGCCGTGCGCACAACATCCCACTCTAGACTACGACCTTCAGTGGCGCGCAGCATAGTTATCAACCATTTGAAGATGGGCAGACGGCGGATGCGCACGGCAAAGATATTTTTGCGCGCCAGGATGCTGGCGTCGGCGAAGGTGTCGCCCAACGGCGTCAGCGCCACGTCGCCTTGCGCCACGTGGACAAAGCCCAGCAACTCCGCCGCTTCGATCAGCCGTAGCACTTCGTCGGAGTCTATGCCCAAACGTTCGGGCAGCAGATAGATATCGGCGTGCCCGCGTTCCCGATCGGAAAGGTGCTCGAGCAAACCGGTCAGGTCGCCAATCGAGACAAAAGGCAAGATGCGCGTTGTGCCTGGCTCACCAGGGGCGGTGCCCAATCTGAAAAACAATCGTGGCGTACGGGTTGACGCCAACCAATGACTGGCAAGCCAGGGTCAAACTGTTGCCGAATGGACATCTTCTTTTCGGTCCTCGGTCAGCAGCGCCTTCTCAACGGCTGCGGCCATCTCGGCAAGAGTGAATGGTTTGCGCAGCACCTGTGCGCCAGCGGTCAACACCCCGCGTTGCTCCAGCAGATGCACCGGATGTCCGGACACATACAGCACACGCAATGACGGACAGTGGCTGTGTAGACGCCTGGCTAAGGCGACGCCATCCTCTTCCGGCATGATCACATCGGTTAGGAGCAGATCAATGGCGCCGGCATGCAGGCGAGCAAGCCGATGCGCTTCGCCGGCGCTGGCTGCCGTGAATACCTGATAGCCAATTTTGCGCAACCCTTCAGCCGCCATTTCCAATAGATCGATGTTATCTTCCACCACCAGAATTGTTGCGCTGCCAGCCTGTGACGCTGGTGTTGGCGTGTCTGGCGCAGGCTTTGCCTGATGATGCGGCAGGAAAATATGAAATGATGTGCCGACCTGGGGGGTGCTTTCCACGGCAATGTGGCCGTGATTCTGTTGGACGATGCCATAGAGGGTTGCCAACCCCAGCCCGGTGCCGCGCCCGACTTCTTTCGTCGTGAAAAATGGCTCGAAAATGTGTTCGAGCACGTCCGGCGTCATGCCGCAGCCGGTGTCGCTCACACTCAGGACGCTGTAGGCGCCTGGGCGCACGTCGGGGTGAGTTGCGCTGTACGCTTCATCCAGCTCAGCGTTGTGGGTGGCAATCGTGACTTCACCACTCCCTGTGATCGCGTCGCGCGCGTTGACGCAGAGATTGATAAGAATCTGATGAATCTGCGTCGGATCCATGAAGACAGTCCCCAGTGCATCGCCTGGCTGCCAATTCAGGGTGATCGCCTCACCGAGCAAATGGCGCAGCATGGGCAGCGCGTCCTGGATGACCTGATTTAGATCGAGCGCACGTGGCGCAATGGGTTGCCGACGGGCGAAGCCCAGCAACTGGCGCGTCAGCTCGGCGGAGCGCTGCGCCGTCTTGTGAATCTCGGTCAAATGTCGATGCAACGGCGAAAGCACATCCACCTGTAACAACGCCATTTCGGCGCGCATCAGGATCACGGCAAGCATGTTGTTGAAGTCGTGCGCCACACCGCCGGCCAGCTGCCCCACCATTTCCAGGCGCTCCATTTGCGCGACGCGCTCTTGAAGACGCCGCTGCTCTTCCGCTGCCTGCTTGCGCGCGGTGATGTCCAGCAGGATGCCGAGCGAACCAATGACTTTGCCTTGTTCGTCATGTACGGGCACGGCATGATCCGCCAACCAGACCAGGCTGCCATCTTTGCGCTCGAAGAGATAATCTTCGCGCCAGACAATGCCGCTGCCCTGCCGCGCCTTGGCAATGCGCTCTTCACGCGACAACCCGGCATATTCGTCGTAGGCTTCGATCTTGCGCAGCCGGCTGGTGAAGAGGGCGCCGGTCAACTCATCGGGGTGGTAGCCGGTCAGGCTTTCAATCTCGCCGCCGATGAATGAGTAGCCGGGTGTGCGGTAATCGCGCAGATAGGGCACGCCGCCGATGCCGCTGATGGCCTGGCGATAGATGCGCTCGATGCGCGTCAGCGCCTGGCGTGCATTTACTTCGGCGGTGATGTCGCGGTTGATCGCAACGGCGCCGCTGCGCCGTCCGCGGGCGTCGTAGGTCGCATTGACCGACGCCAGGATGTGGAGGCGGGACCCATCCTTACGTCGCTGCATCACCTCACCGCGCCATTGGCCAGTGCGCAGAAACTCGTCCAGGACGGCATCCTGCGTTGTGTCGACATATTCGGTGCCCAGGATTCCCACCAGTGACTTGCCAATCACTTCACGGCGTTGCCACCCATAGATTGACTCCGCCGCCGGGTTCCACTCCACAACATGAAACGCCGGGTCGGTCACAATGATGGCGTCAGAGACGCTGGCAAGAAAAGCGGCTTGTTGACGAAGCTGTTCTTCTGTGCGAACAAGTTCTGTGATGTCGCGGACAAAGCCATAGACGCCCGTTGTGCCGGCAATGGCAAGCTTCAGTCCCTGAATTTCCACGGTCAAGGTGTTGCCGTCAGCGGCAATCAGGTGCATGCGTCGATAGTTGCGCGTCTCGCCTCGACAGGCGCGTGCGAATTCTTGTCGCGCCAATGCCTGATCTTCTGGCGCTATGAGGTCGAGAAAGTTGCGACCGATCCAGGCCGCGACTGGCCAGCCGGTGATTGACTCGAACGCATCGCTCAAGCTCATGATGCGGCCATCCGCCGCCAATTCATACAGGATGATCGGTGCTTCGGCGTAGACAAAGCGCATCCGCTCCCGATCCAGGTCGCCGGGGGCAGACGGCAACAATTGTCGCTCACCACCGGCCTCTTGCGTATGCGAAACCGGGGGGGCTGGATTGCCAGTCATAGTTGCCTCCCACTTTGCCCGATGCATGTCTCTTGTCAAGAGTCCGCTTGCGCCGTGCGCTTGGCGCGCTGAAGATTCTTCGAGGTGCACGATTGCGCCCAGACCCCTGTGAGTTGATTCTTGGGGTCGTTCACCGGATAGCCTTCGATAATTGCCTCGTCCTGTGGGTCGGCTTTGAGCGCCGCCTCCACCTTTTCCCACTGCTTATTGGCGACAAAGACGGCAATGGTGGCTTTGCCCGTATCCGGCACCGGCGGCAACCCCTTCGGCATGGCGGGCGGCGCTTTTTGCCCCAAAACGAGCAACGTGCAAGTGTCCAGCTTTTTGATCTGCTTGGGACGACCAATAATTGTTGTCTTCATAATCGCAGGTCCTCGTTTCTGTGGATCAACGCTCAATGTTGCGCGCAACAATGCGACGGCTTGTTCCAGGGTGGGCGGCGTCTTGGGCGGCGTTGAAGGGGCTGACTGCGCTTGGGGGGCGACCGGTTGCGCCGCCGATGCCGCACTTTTTGGCTGCTTGCGAGTGTTGAGTGGGTTGGGTGGCAGACCGAAGACCTTGCGTCGTTGCCGCGCCGACATTTGCTCGCGCACCAGCAAGAAGAAGACGCCGCCCGAAGTGCGCCGGCGGTCGCCCTCTTTCGTCATCATGCCACCCGCCGCCTCGATCTCCAGTGTGCGCTGATAGACCGCTTCGACCGCCTCCATGCCCAACACCGCCGCCACGGAGCGCATCAGCCAGATGTTAGGCTCCTTGAGTTCCGTCGCCATCACGCGGATGCGCGCCGCGTCGACAGGATGGGCACGCGCATCCGCTTCGATGGCATTGGCGGCTGCAACATTCTGGACGTTTTCCGCCCCGACCGCTTCGGATTCAGCAGCTTCTGCTCTTCCGTTGCTGGTTTGGTTGACTTCAGGATCAACAGACATAGTGACTGCCCTGCCGGATGGCGCCAGCTTCGCTGTGTACATGCAAACTCACTCTACGGATGATTTACTCTTTGGAGTCTATCAGGCGCTGGCGCAGGCTGTCAATTGATCATGATAGGGGTGAGCTAGACCCTTAGCGCTCACAACGTGAAGTGCACCTCAAGAGACAATGGTACAATAGGCAGCCTGGAGGCTCACCGTCATTCCTGAAGGCTCACCGTCATTCCTGAAGGCTCACCGTCATTGCAGACAGAAGCGTTGCGCGTATGACCAGCTCTTTGTTGCCGAATCTGCTCCTGACACCCGCGCAGGTCGCAACGTTGCCGGCTGTGCAGCAGCGCCGCGTCCTGCATTTCCTGCTCCGTTGGGAAGCCTGCGCCGATGTGCTGGCTTGCCTGGAGCAAATGGCGCAGCCGCCGGGCGACGTTGTATGGCTGCGCGCACAGGCGCTGCTAGGATTGGGGCGCATCACTGAGGCGCAACAAATGTTGCAAACACAACTCCAAAAGCAACATGATCCGACGCTGGCGCTGCTGCTGGCGGAAGTG
>CZCA01000295.1_pt1 | contig 16087 bp, 11 predicted proteins | sample 591981 | NCBI WGS metagenome assembly CZCA01 (sample SAMEA3556810, study PRJEB10932) | anaerobic digester metagenome
CCCCTTGTCGCGGTTGAACTCGCCGGTCTGCTGGCAGACGACCTCGATGTTGCCCGCCGGGTCGATGATGTTGTGCAGACCCGCCGAGCGGTCGATGGCGGGCGAAGCGCCGGGCGTGCCGAGCAACTCGATGATCTTGGCGCCATCGGGGAAGAGGCTGAGGATCGCCTTACCCTGCTCCTCGCCGCCGATGACGTTGTCGGCGCCGACATGGGCGAGCAATCCATTGACGCCATCGGCGCGGCGGTCGATGGTGACGACGGGGATGCCAGCATCGATGACCTGCTGGATGACCGGCGCCACGCCTTCGTTGGTGCGCGGGCTGACGATCAGGCCATCATAACCCTTGGCGATCACGCCTTCCAGGTCGGCCACCTGCTTGGTGGTGTTGTCCTGACCGTCAAGCGTGATGATCTCGATGTTGCCGATCTTCGCCGCCTCGTCGCGCACCTGCTTCTCCATGTGCACGAAGAAGGGGAAGCTCATCGCCGGCACCGAGAAGGCAATCCGATAGACTTTGGCCTCTGCCGCCGGCGCCGCAGCGGACTCCGTGGTGGCTGGCGCGCCGCCTGGTGCACATGCCGCCAGCACCATCGCCAGGATGATCAGCAGGCTGGACGCTAGATACACGCCCTTTCGCGTAAATCCCTTGTGCATTGTCTTTTCTCCTTGTACTTCAGTCGAACCGGAAAATTGAGACACGCTGCAAAGACAACATCGCTGCCGCCGTTGCATCGTGATCGAACCTGGATCAGGTAAGAGTGGTTTCCAACCGACCATTGTCGCCGCATGCCAATGCGCTGGCAAGGGGCGGCGGAAACCGTTGCCACCCCGGCTCCTCGCCCCGTCTGCTATCGCCGTCGCTTGATCAATTGATCCAGATAGACGGCAAAGACAATGATCAGGCCGACCAGAATCTGCTGATAATAGGGCGAGACATTCATCAAGGTCAGACCGTTGCTGAGCACGCCGATCAGCAAGATGCCGACGACAGTGCCGAAGATGCCGCCCTCACCACCGAAGAGGCTGGTGCCGCCGATCACCACGCCAGCAATGACCGTCAGCTCATAGCCGACGCCTGCCACCTGCTCTGCAGAGTTGAGGCGTGAAGAGAGCAGAAAGCCCGACAGCCCGGCAAAGAAGCCTGTAATCACGTAGACGCTGAGCGTGATGTTCTTTACGTTCAAGCCGGAGAGCCGCGCCGCCTCGGGGTTGCCGCCCACAGCATAGACGCGGCGTCCGAAGCGCGTATAGCGCAGCACAATGAACGCCACCACAGCAAAACTGAGAAAGATGATCACGGGCACAGGCACCGGCCCGATCATGCCCTGTCCCCAAAACTTGTATTCGTCGGTGAAGGTGCTGATCGGCTGACCGCCGGAAAAGAGCAGCGCCGCCCCGCGAAAGGCTGTCAACCCGCCGAGTGTGACGATGAAGGGCGGCACTTTGAGCCGCGACACCCCCAGACCTTGCAGCAAGCCGCCAATCACGCCGACGGCAATGGCTGCGCCGATGGCTGCCCACAAACCAAAGCCCTGCGCCTGACCAGCCGTGCCTGCCGAGAGCAGTCCTGTGCCGCCCTTGTAGGTGGCCGCCGCCACCAGCCCCGCCAATGCCAGCAGTGACCCAATCGAGAGGTCGATGCCGCCGGTCAAGATGACAAAGGTCATTCCGAGCGCCAGCAAGCCGTAGATTGAGACTTGCCGCAACACGTTGAAGAGGTTGATCGGCGAGACGAACGCCGGTTCGATGATCGCGAACACGACGCAGATCACGATCAAGACACCCAATGCGCCAAACTGGCTGGCGTAATCCGACCAGTTGACTTTGCGCGTTGCGGCGGCTCTGGCTGTGCTTTGCGTAGTCACAAGGACACCGTTCCTTCCGTGATGACAACCTGCTGGCGCAGGGTGCAGTAGTGCATCAGTGTTTCCAACGACGCCTCAGCGCGTGTCACTTCGCCGGTCACGCGTCCTTCCGCCAGACAGACGATGCGGTCGCACATGGCGATGAGTTCTGGAAATTCCGACGAGATCATGATGATGCTGATCCCCTGCGTTGCAAGGCGGTGCATCAGCTCGTAGATTTCCGACTTGGCGCCGACATCGATGCCGCGCGTTGGCTCGTCCATGATCAGGATTTTGGGATTGAGCATCAGCCACTTGGCGATAACAACCTTCTGCTGGTTGCCGCCGCTCAGGTTGACGACGCGCTGCTCCATGCTCGGCGTCCGAATTTCGAAGCGCTGGATGTACTCCTCGACTAGCCGGCGTTCGACGCCCAGCTGCACAAAGTCGGCGCGGCTGAGCTGATCGAGATGCGCCAGCGTCATGTTGATGCGCACCGCCAGCCCCAGGATCAACCCCTGCGCCTTGCGGTCTTCCGGCACCAACCCAATGCCAAGCCGGATGGCATCCACCGGTGAGCGGATATCGACCGGTCTGCCTTCGACCAGGATGCGCCCACCGGCGCGGCGGTCGGCGCCAAAGATGGTGCGCACCAGCTCGGTTCGCCCGGCGCCGACCAGCCCCGCCAGCCCCAGGATTTCGCCGCGTCGCAGATTGAAGCTCACATGATCGAGCACAACGGCGGCAGGATTCACCGGCGTGCCGATGCGCACAAGCTCTTGCACTTCCAGGATGGCGTCGGCGGCGCCTCCCGCCGCCACTGCATCGAGATGCGCATTGCGGTGGAAGAACTGCTCCAGCGAACGGCCCACCATCATGCGGATCAGATCATCGCGCGTGACATCCTTCACCAGCGCGTCGCCAGCGTTCTTGCCATCGCGCAGCACGGTGACGCGGTCGCAGATGTGCAGCACCTCTTCGAGCCGGTGCGAGATGAAGATCACCGCCACGCCGCTGCGCTTGAGTTCGCCGATAATCTCGAAGAGGGTTTCGACTTCCGTCTCGCTCAGCGCCGAGGTCGGCTCGTCCATGATCAGCACGCGCACATCGCGGGAGATGGCTTTGGCGATCTCGACCATCTGTTGCTCGGCGACAGAGAGCGAACGCACCAGCGCAGTCGGGCGCAGTTGCATATGCATGCGGTCGAGGATGGCGCGCGTCTGTTGCTCCAGGCGGCGGCGGCTCACGAAGAGCGTCGAGCCAGGCTCGCGCCCGACAAAGATATTCTCCATCACCGACAGGTTAGGCATCAGGTTAAGCTCCTGATAGATGATGGAAATTCCGATTTCCTGGGCGTGGTGTGGGTTGTGGATATGCAGCGGCTGCCCGCCAAAGTAGAGGTCGCCGCTGTCGATGGTGTAGACGCCGGAAAGAATCTTCATCAGCGTCGACTTGCCGGCGCCGTTCTGCCCGATCAGCCCCAGCACTTCCCCAGAATTCACATAAAGATTGACATTTTCCAGCGCCTGCACGCCGGGAAAAGCTTTGCTGACATTCTCCATCCACAGCAGGGCGCTATGCTTATCCATGCGCGGCGTGCTCCTTGTCAGATGTCAGTCTGTCATTGCCTCAAGGCGAATCAGCATCGCCAGCGGGCATAGGTCTAGGAACAATTGATTGAGTCGGAGAATTTGTGCATCAAGGAAACAGATGCTCACATCATTGTAGCACATGCCGGGGTTGCGTCAAAGTTGTTGCTGAAATGTGAAAATAGCTTTCACGGCGCTTCCTGTTTTCAATGTTGCATGTTGCGTGCTACGTGTCGGAATCCCTCACGCAATACGTAATACGCAACATTGCGCTCATAAAATACCATACTACGCCCAACAGAATCAGCGACGCCAACAGCACCGGCAGCAGAATCCATGTGTACGGAACGATAAGGAGCCTGGCGCCTCCGCGGCAAAGAGGCTGTGACGGTGCAGCGCCTGTACGGTCACAACCAGCAGCCAGACTGTGGCGCTGATGTGCAGCGCCAGTCCTGGTACGGTTGCGTAGAGATTGCCGCCCAGCCAGGGGCCAAGCACCAGCCTTGCGATCCGGTCGAATCATGTGTGCGCTCTCTGTGCGATGGCGACTAGCGACGCGGGCGTTCCAGTGCCTGTTCAAGATCGACGGCCAACTTCTCGCACAGGAGCATGAATTGTGGCTTCCAGCGATCGTGCAGCGCCAACGGGTCGATCCAACGAGCGTGCAGGGTGTCGTTGCTCATTTCGGCCAGAGTGAAGGTGGGTTCGTCATAGAAGCGCAGGCGGTTGTCACGCGGGGCGTACCTGCCAAACTGCGCCTCGATCACCAGAATTGGCGGAATCCGGTGTGCACTCTCGGATGTCCAGCGTAGGAACTCGGTGAAGAAGAGGCGGAGGGGATGGTAGCGGCGGTGGACGTTCGGTTGGCTGGCGGCCAGTTGTTGCCAGAAGTCGCCGCTGCCAAACGTGATCGTTGTCGGTGTGAGCGATAGGCCGTAGACGCCCGCCAGCGTCGCGGCGCCGACATCGAGCAACGCCCGCCCTGCGCCCAGGTAGCCGACCCAGAAGGAGCGGGTGAGGATGGCGGCCTTTTCCTCCGCCTTGGGGTCTACCGTGTGTCGCTTGCGGGCGTCTTCGATCAGAAACGCGTATAGCTCGACATCAGCCATGCGTCCGCATAAACTCTCGGCCATCACCACACAAGGATCGTTGTATGCCTCCTCAAACGTGGAGAAGCGCTGGTCGAACACCTCATCCAGCCGCATGAAGCAGCTTGGCACCGGCTGATCCGATAGATGATAGGCGGTTCGTTCGTAGAAGCGTGTGCGCATGATGTCAGTCCTCTGTTGGTTGGCGACCTGCGCCCAGCCAGTAGGCGTAGAGCGTCGCCCCGCTCAGAACGCCCACCGCGACTTTTACCCACCAGGGCGCCGCCGACGGGCTGAGGAAGCCCTCGATCAGTCCGGCGATCACCAGAAATGGCGCACTGCCAAGAATCAACTGGACGCTGACGCGAGTGCGCTGCACGAGCACATCCTTGCGGCTGACAAGGCCAGGGCGCACCAGACCATCGCCCACATAGAGACCGCAGCCGCCGGCCAGAAAGATAACGCTCAACTCCACTACGCCGTGGGCGATGACGAATTCAGCCAACCCGGCGGCCAGATTGTGCACCGTCAGCAGTCCGAAGATGGCGCCGAGATGCATCCCATTGCTGGCGATCACCCAGAGCGTCAGCAGCCCTGCCGTCAACCCGCCCGCAAAGGTGAGAAACATCACCTGGATGTTGTTGGTCATGATGAGCGACGCCGCCGCCGAGCGCACGCCCGGCGCAATCTCAGTCCATAGTTCTCCGCGTTCGACTTCCGCCACCAGTCCGGCGATCTCCGGCCCCTCGATGACGTATATCCACTCCGGGTTGATCGCCACCACCCAGAACGCCGCCAGGGCTGGTAGCAGAAACAGGACAAATGCCGTAATCGTATACGGTAGGATAGCGCGGTATAATTGCGGAAACCCGCGCCGATAGAAGTGCGCCAGGCGCCGCCGTCGTAGCGGCTCACCCCGATAAATCAGGGTGTGGGCGCGCCCAACCAGCTGATTCAGATAGCGCGTCACCTGCTGATTGGGAAAATCTCGCTGCGCCAGCGCCAGGTCCGAGGTGAGTGCACGATAGAGCAGTCCCAATTCATTGCGCTCTGGGGCGGTCAGGCGACGCGGGTCGGTGCGAGCCTGTTGCAGCAGCGTTTCCATACGTTGCCAGCTTGTGCGCCGTTGCCGAAGAAAAAATTCCAGATTCATCGTAGGAAACCATCTGTGGAGAATCCATCTGAGTTGCAGCTGCTCACTGACGATGAGTATACCATTGCCACGCCGGAAAATGTAACGTTCGACTATCAGGTGGCGGGCATCGGTAGTCGCTTCATCGGCGCGCTGATCGATACGCTGGCGATCGCCATCTTGCTCTTTTTGCTCAATATCCTGATCGTCGTGGCGCTCAGTGCGGTCAGCGAGCGGGGCGCGGCTGCGAGCGACCTGGGCGATGACCCCGGCTGGGTTGCCGGGCTGGTCATTGCCATCTACGCACTGATCAATTTCGGTCTCTTCTGGGGCTACTATTTTGTCTTTGAGTTGGGCTGGCAAGGGCAGACGCCCGGCAAACGCCTGGCAGGCACGCGTGTAGTCAGGCTTGACGGCGGCGGCCCTGGCTTTCTCGATGTTGCCATTCGCAATCTGGTGCGCTTGGTGGACTTTTTGCCTTTTGCCTACGCACTAGGATTTGTGGTGATGTTTTTCAACCGCAACGCGCGTCGCTTGGGGGATTTTGCCGCCGGGACGCTGGTCATCCGACAGCCAGAAGTGGTGCACCTGGAGACAGTCGCGCAATCTGCGCCGCGCCCGACGCCCGGCGCATTGCCGGCGGCGCCTGAGACGCTACTCGCCATTCCGTCCATCCGGCGCCTGTCAGGTGACGACTATCAATTGGTCTGCACGGTGCTGGATCGCCAGTTGCGCGGACAGGTCAGTCCAGTGCTCATGCTGCGGCTGGCGCGTGCGCTTTCCGCCAGGCTGGAGACGCCACTGCCCGGCCCGACTGAGCACGATGCACAGCGTTTCTTAGCGACTGTAGCCGAAGCCTATCGGCAGGCGGCGGGGTGAGAAGGCGTTCATCATCGCTCGTCACGAGTTACTGATTCTAGGCAGAGTTTTCATGTTTTCAGTGTTGCGTGTGCGTGCTACGCGTCGGAATCCCTCACGCAACACGTCATACGCAATACCGCGCTCATAAAATATCAACCTAGAAATCAGTAAGAGTGATGCCTGACTCGCGACGACGCATCTTCTTCTATCATCTCTTGCAATGTTGGAGGCTCCTTGTGGACACAGCTCCCATAGCCGAATATGTCCCGATGATTCGTGATCTGCCCATCGATCTGCGTCCGCGCGAGCGGCTGATCTACGCCGGCGCCGGGGCGCTCAGCACAGCGGAGTTGCTCGCCATCATTCTGCGCATGGGAGGGCGCGGCGAGAACGTCATTCGCATGGCGGAACGGCTCCTGAGCCAATTTGGTGGGTTGGCGGGTCTGGCGCAGGCCAGTCATGACGAGTTGTGCCAGGTGCACGGCGTCGGAGAGGCCAAGGCGACGCAGATCAAGGCTGCGCTTGAACTGGGGCGGCGCTTGTTGGCGACGGCGCCGCACGAACGCCCGCAGGTGCGCAGCCCTGCCGACGTCGCCAATCTGCTGATGTTGGAGATGAGTCTGTTGGAGCAGGAGCATCTACGCGCCGTGTTGCTCGACACCAAAAATGTTGTCATTCGGGTAATCAACGTCTACGCGGGCAATCTGAACACAGCGGTCGTGCGCGTAGGCGAGGTCTTCCGTGAGGCGATTCGCGCCAACTGTGCGTCGATCATCGTCGTCCACAACCACCCCAGCGGCGACCCAACGCCCAGCCCGGAGGATGTGCGCGTGACCGAACAGCTTGTCGAAGCCGGGCGTCTACTCGATATCGATGTGCTGGACCACCTGGTCATCGGGCGCAACCGCTACGTGAGCTTGAAGGAACGCGGCCTGGGTTTCCGCTGAGAAGAGAGGTGTGAGTGCGAGAAGATAGCTGCGGAGCCGCAGCAACGTAGGGACGCCCAGAGCAGGTGCAGAGAGAAAGCGTTGCAGGCGCCTTCTCTCTGTCTTTTTTGCGCCCTTACTCCTCCGCGTCAAGGCCGACGACTATGTCGCCAGTTCCTCGGTGCGTCTCAGGCGAGAAGCAATTGTTCCACGCCCGCGCCATCCGCCGCCTTTGTCATGTAGACCTCAGGCCAGATGTTGGTTGCTTTGGGATAGTGCTCGAAGATGGCGTCGGCCATCGCCTGCTCGTAACCTGGCTTGACCAACGCCACGGCACAGCCGCCGAAGCCAGCGCCGGTGAGGCGCGCGCCATAGCAGCCCTCGACGCTGCGCATGGCGCCGACCATTGCGTCAAGTGCAGGGCTGCTGACCAGGTAATCGTCGCGCAGACTGTCGTGGCTGGCGTTCATCAACTGGCCCACCCTGACAAGATCACCCGCCTGGAGGGCCGCCACTGTCTGTAGCACGCGCTCGTTTTCCGATACGACATGCCGACAGCGCAAATATACGTTCTCCGGCAGCAGGGCGCGGTGCGCTTCCAGTTGTGCGCTGGTTACATCGCGCAGGGCGCGGATGCCGGGCAATACAGGTTGCAGCAGCGCCACCCCTTGCTCGCACTCGGCGCGGCGTTCGTTGTAAGCGCTCGATGCCAGTGACCGGCTGGCGCGCGTGTTGCCGATGACCAGCGCCGCATCTTCCGGCATCGGCACCAGTGTGTACTCCAGGGAACGGCAGTCGATCAGCAAGGCGTGGTTCTCGCGACCCAACTCGCTGATGAATTGATCCATGATGCCGCAATTGACGCCGACGAAGTGATTTTCGGCGCGCTGCGCCAACTGCGCGATGCGTGGACCTGACAAGACGCCGGTCTGGCCGGCAGCGGCCAGGAAGGCGTGGGCGCTGGCGATCTCCAGTGCAGCGGAGCTGCTCAAACCACTGGCGCGTGGCACATTGCCGCTGAAGACCGCATCGATTCCTGTCAGGCGGATGCCCTCCTGCTCCAGGCTTTGCGCCATGCCCTGGATATAATTGATCCACAACTGTTCAGGGATATAGCGCAGATTATCCAGATCAAATGCGCCGCTTTCGCCAAACTCCACGGAAAAGAGTCTGACCTGGCGGTCGGCGCGCGGGCGCAAGACAAAACGTACATCGCGCTTGAGCGCCACCGGTAGCACAAAGCCATCGTTGTAGTCAGTGTGCTCGCCGATCAGGTTGACGCGGCCCGCACCCCGGCTGACATAAGTTGGGGCGCCGCCAAAGTGTTGCTGAAATTGCTCGATCAGTTCAGTAGTGCGTTCATCAGTTAAAGTAGACATAAATATTTTGATCTCCAGGGTTTGGTTTCAGAATCTCCCGGCTTACACATGGGGATCACAATTTGCCTCATTATACTGGCAAATGGCGGATTGACCCTACCCGCTGTCAAGTGTGTTGCAGCAGTACGAACAGATTGAGGTTTCCCTCTTTGCCATCGGCGCGGAAGCTATTGGTCACGACTAGCCCGCAGGCAGCGGCCAGCTGCTCAACCTCCACCAGGTCGAGATGGTGGACGTAGCGCACGGCGTGCTTGCCTTGATTCCAGGGCAGCAACGCGTCGCCTGGCTCTACGTCGGCGTCGGTCAATCCGATTTCTTCCCATGCCAACAGCTTTTGGTCGAAGCGCGGGCTGCCGAGAAATTGCCAGGTGGAGAGCGCCAGCAGTCCGCCTGGCGCCAGCAGGCTCGTCAGTTCGGTCACGATGCGGCGACGCAGGGCATAGCCTGGGAAGTGGTGGAGCACCGCCAGACAGACAACGGCATCATACGCCGCATCGGTGGCGGCTGTCCAGGAGGGTTGCGCCAGGTCGACGACGGCAAATCGACACGTCAGGTCGGGTAGTTCCACAGTCTGCGACGCTGCCAACGCCAACAGGCGCTCGTCAGCGTCGAGACCAAGATACGCACCGCTCAAGCCTTGTTGCACCAGGGCGCGGGCAAAGCGTCCATTGCCGCAGCCAACATCGAGGACGCGGGCAGGTGCAGGCAACCGGGTGCGCAACATTTGGGCCAGGGTGAGCATTCCTGCCGGCAGCCCCTGGCGCGTGCGGTCAAACTCGTCGGCGACGGTGGCGTAAAAGTGACGATTCAAGTCGAGTAATCGCTGCTGGACAGCCTCGCGCATGGCGAAACGCTCCTGCGAGAATATGGTATACTATGCGCACATTCGGTCAGGCGGAATGGTTGGATTCGACGCACGGAGGTTTTGCGATGGTCGCCCACATTCACACTCTGTTCGACACGCCCGCCGTGGCGCGCATGTCCGCAGAGGATTATATCGCGTTGCCGCAGAGCGGGCAGAAGTCAGAATGAAACGTGTACTCTCTCCAGAAGAAATCCCCGCCGATGTGATCGAAAAGGCGGCGGCGTGGCAAGCCAAGCGCCACGATTTCGATCCTGCGCGCGACGCCGCTACGTTGATGGCGATCTTCCAGGCCGTGCTGGCGACGCCGGAAAGCGACTGGCACGAACGCAATAGCCTGCAAAGCATCTTGCTGCGCCATCCCAAACAGGGGGCCGGGTTATATTCCAAAGCGAACTTGATCGCCGGCTACCGCTATCTGGTGGCAGAGGGCGACCTAGAGGCGGACCCGCTGCTTGAGAAGCGCATTCGCATGAAGCCGATGCGCACACAAAGCGGCGTGGCGCCGGTGACGGTGCTGACGGCGCCCGCTGGCTGCCCCGGCAAGTGCATCTTCTGTCCCGACGACTGGCGCATGCCCAAGAGCTACATCTACGATGAGCCAGGCTGTCAGCGCGCCGAACGCGATGGTTTTGACCCCTTCAAGCAGACCTTAGGGCGCATCCAATCCTTTGAGAGCATCGGCCATGACGCCAGTAAGGTGGAACTGCTCATCCTAGGCGGCACCTGGAGCGCGTACAGCCGCGACTATCGCGAGTGGTTTGTCCAGCGTTGCTTCGATGCCATGAACGCAGCTGGCGATCCGGCGCTGGCCACTTCTGTTTCATTGGCGGAGGCGCAAGCGCGCAATGTCACCGCCAGCCATCGCAACGTCGGCTTGGTCATCGAGACGCGGCCAGATTGGATCACGCCGGAGGAGATCATCCACCTGCGAAAGCTGGGGGTCACCAAAGTGCAGATCGGTGTGCAGAGCCTAGATGACGAGATTCTGGCGCTAAATCGACGCGGCCATGATGTTGCGGCGGTGCGGCGCGCCCTGGGGCTGTTGCGCACAGCGGGCTTCAAGCTGCATCTGCATTGGATGCCGAATCTCTACGGCGCCACACCGCAGAAAGATCGGGAGGATTTTGCTCGCTTTTTTGACGACCCTGCTATTCGGCCCGACGAGCTGAAAATTTATCCCTGTTCGCTGATTGCTGGGACTGAGTTGTACGAGCGCTTTCTGGCCGGCGACTACCAACCTTACCGTGAAGATGAACTTGTTGCACTGTTGGCGGAGGTCAAGCCAACGATCCCGCCCTATACGCGTATCAACCGCCTCTTCCGCGATATCCCTGCCCATCACATTCAGGCGGGCGTCAGAGCCAGCAACCTGCGCCAGATTGTGCAGGACGAGCTGGCGCGGCGCGGAGATCGTTGCGGCTGCATCCGCTGCCATGAGATTCGTCGCCGTGAGGTGCACCTGGAGCAGCTCGATCTGCGCGTGTATAGCTATGCAACCGACCTGACGCTGGAGCACTTTCTGCACTTCGTCACCAATGAACGCTACCCGGAGCCAGGGCTGATCGCCGGTTTTTTGCGCCTAAGCCTGCCTCATGGCGATCAGAGTGGCAGCCGCGCCTTCTTGCCAGAGTTGGCCGGCGCCGCTATGATCCGCGAGGTGCATGTCTATGGTCCAGCGTTGGGCATTGGCGCCGAAAGCAATGGGCGGCCACAGCATACGGGTCTTGGTACGCAGTTGATTGACGCTGCTCGCCGTATCAGCCGCGACGCTGGCTTTCGCCGCCTCAGCGTGATCGCTGCAACGGGGACGCAAGGTTATTATGCCGCGCGCGGCTTCGTGCGTGGTGAGTTGTACATGACAGCATCACTGCCCTGAGTGGATCGGCGCGTGAGTCTCACCTGAGATTGAGGAGAGAGGTTGCAAAAGCGAGCGACGGGAACCTTGATTCCCGTCGCTCGTTTCTTGTGGGTGTGCGTAAGACGCACACCCTTGCTGTGGTTTGCTCGATGTCCTACTTGCCCACGGCAGGCAAGTAGATGAACTTGTCCAACAGCGGCAGATTTGGCTCGTCAGCCGGCGGGAGCGCGGTTGGCACACAAGTCTCGGTGAGGCCGTTCTGCCGTGCGTACTCGGCGCCCTGGAAGATCAGGCGCACGTAGCGTGGCGCAGTCGAATCATTCTCGAACTGGAAGTCGACGTCCAGCCCATCGGTCAAGGTCAGGTTGCGGCTTTCGATGACTGTTGTGCCACTCATCAGCTGCGCCACATAGTTGCCAGAGCGGTTGACCAACACCGTCCACACGGCGCCGATGCGTTCACAGCGGGGCGCCAGTGCAGCGGAGAGACCATCGACGCAGGGTTCTGGCCCGGTCTGCTCGATCACCTGGACGTTCTGATAGATGATCCGCACGCTGTTCGGCGTGTACGAGCTGGCGACGAACGCTACGTCCTGCGGCTGGTTGGCGGTCAGGTTAAGCGTCGTCTGTTCGATGACGTTGCCATTGCTGACAACCTGCGCTACGTAGCTTCCGGTGCGAGAGGCCGTTACTTGCCAGAGCAGCCCTTCATTCGTGCAGCGCGGTGTCAACGTGACTGATGGCGCTTCGGCGCAGTTCTCATACGGTCCGCTCTCGCTGGCGACGACGTTACCGTTGAAGGTGACGCGCACGCCGCTGAGGGTGGTCGGGTCGCCGCTGTAGGTGAAGGTGGCCGGCGTGTTGGCGGTCAGGTTCAGGTTGGTCGTGCTTTGCACGTTGCCACCGACCAGGAACTCGGCGACATAGGCGCCGCTCTGGCTGACGTTGACCGTCCAGGTGCGCGTGTTGTTGACGCAGGTGCTGCTGAGTACGCCGGTCGGCGGCGGAGCGCAGCTTTCATACGGTCCGCTCTCGCTGGCGACGACGTTGCCATTGAAGGTGACGCGCACGCCGCTGAGGGTGGTCGGGTCGCCGCTGTAGGTGAAGGTGGCCGGCGTGTTGGCAGTCAGGTTCAGGTTGGTCGTGCTCTGCACGTTGCCACCGACCAGGAACTCGGCGACATAGGCGCCGCTCTGGCTGACGTTGACCGTCCAGGTGCGCGTGTTGTTGACGCAGGTGCTGCTGAGTGAGGCTGTCGGCACTTGCGTGCAGTCGAGATATGGCCCGCTCTCGCTGGCGACGACATTACCATTGAAGGTGACGCGCACACTACTGAGGGTGGTCGGGTCGCCGCTGTAGGTGAAGGTGGCCGGCGTGTTGGCAGTCAGGTTCAAGTTGGTCGTGCTCTGCACGTTGCCACCGACCAAGAACTCGACCACGTAGGCGCCCGTGTAGTTCGCCGTCACTGTCCAGGTGCGCACGCCTGCAGCGCAAACGCTGGAGATCGTCGCCGTCGGGATGCGGCAGGTGAGGTTGACGAGGGCAGAAGACTGCTGGCCGGTCTGTGAGATGACGACAGTGTTGTTGACGGTCGTCTGGAAGAGGCCGTTCTGGTCGTAGGTGATATCGACGCAGGCAAAGGGCAACTGGTAGCTCTGGGAGCCGCTGCTGCTGAAGGTCCAGGGCTGACCGGTGGCAGGATTGGTGTCGGTGACAGTGACAGAGTTGAGCGTGGTCTGTGAAGGCGACACGCCGACAAAGGTGTAGGGCACGCTGGGACTGGTGTAGACCGTGCCCAGGGTGGTGGTGACGGTGGCGGTGTTGGCGCCGTCGGCATTGTTCGGGACGTTGGTTTCGTAGGTGCAGACGAGCGAGCCGCCAGCGGGCACAGTGAGCGCCGGGCAGTTGACGGTGGCGTTGAGGCCGTTGCTCAACTGGTCGGTCACACCGGTCAGGCTAAGCGCTGCATTCGGGTTGGGGTTGGTGATGGTGATGTCACCGAAGACGCGGAAGTTCTCGTCGATGGGGTTAGACTTGGTGAGCGTGACGGTGTAGGTGGCGGTCGTGCTCTGGCCATCGAAGAGGTCAATCTGGCTGGGCGTGACGGTCTTGACGATCTGCCAGGTGAAGCGCCGTGTGAAGTCAGGATCGACGGTCTTGCTGACCGACGGGCGATAGCAGTTGACCGTCATACTGGCATCGGCGCTCTGGTTCGTCTCGACGATGGTGGCCGTGTTGAGGCGGTTGTAGGTTGCGACGCCGTTGACGTAGTTCAGGTTGCTGTCGCAGACCACGTTGCGCGTGTAGGGGAGCGTGGTGTCGCCGGTGATATTGCTGCCGAGCGTCTGTGGCGCACCGCCGTTGTAGACATCCTGCACGGAGATCGAGCCATTCACGACGGTGGTCGGGGCGCCAAAGGTGACTGCCGCCGTGCCTGTCGCTGTGGCGTTGGTGTTGTAGGTTGCGGTCGCCGTGTTCGTGCGGGCTGTCCCGTCGGGCAGCGGCGAGGAATAGGTGCAGGCGAGCGTCGCACCCGCAGCCAGGGTCGTCGGCAGGGTCGCCGGGCAGTTCACGCTCACTGCGCCCACGCCGCTGATGGCGTCCGCCACGCTGTTGAGTGTGACGGCGACGGCGCTGTTGTTCGTGACCGAGATCACGCCGTTGACAGCCCATCCGCTGTCCACAAAGCCGGTGCGCGTTACCTGCACCGTATAGTCAACGTCGGCGTTCTGACCCTCGAACAGATTCACCACCGACGGCGAGACGCGCTTCGCAATCTCCCACGCATAGGTGCGCGTGTACGTCGTGTTCGCCGTCTTCACCACTGCCACTGTGGGAGTCTGCGCGTTGACAACTGTGTGCTGGCAGTCGTCATCTGGATTGGTTGGCGCGCCGTTCTCGTAGCTGAAGTCACAGTACTGGTTGAAAGCAGCCGTGAATGTGCCGGCGCCAGCTTGCGCCTGCCAACCTGCAGGCAGGCCACTTTCGGTGATGGTGTATTGCTGGCCGTAGGGCACCACCAAACCGATGCCGTTGAACCCGCCAGGATAATTCGGATCGGTGATCGTTGACGTGTAGGTGCACGTGAGTTGATTCGCTACGTAGGTGCACACCGCCGAACTGGTCGGTCCGTTCGGCCCGGCGCTCCAGGAGCCGGTAATCGTGAATGTTTGCAGACCTGACGGCAGTCCCTGAGTGCCGAGCCATTGTTTGTCCAGGTATACATGCACATAGGTGGGCGTTGATCCTTGTTGCGCCGAGGCCGTTGCACCGAGCAGCAGGCTCAGCAACACTACCACGCCCAGAATCATCAGTAACCGTTGCGGACGATGTCTACGCAATGCCACATCCATCAAACCAGCCATCCCTGTTCCTCCTGTTGAATCGAAAATGATCCCCGGTGACTTGTGCGCCTAATCATACCCAAATACTAGATAGTGGCAAGACGCTTCTAAGTAGATTACGCAATCGACATAAAATAGATTGCGTCTCTGGTTCTGGCATCGAGTCACCATTGCCTTGTTATCGGGCTGTGAGTGCTTTCTATCCTAAGCGCAAGTCAGAGAAAATGACCTTGCAGTTGGCTGACAGAAAATAGCAAAAAATACTTGTGGATATGCGTGTATAAGGTAATTCACGCCATCCGTGTGAGTAACCAAACACTGGGAAAAGACAGGACGGAGTGCGCACTCCGTCCTGGTCGCCACGTCTAATTTTGTCTGCTTGAGTATGGAGGCTACCGCAACACGGTCGGCAAGAAGACCCGCTGCGAGACGCCGATCAGTGGCTCGTCTTCGGGGGCAAGGGCGGTGGGCGCCTCTCCCTCACCACTTACGTTGATTGCGGTGTTGGTGATGGTGTGGGTGGCTTCGGTGTTGGCGAGTACATTGATGTTGGCCCCGCTGCCCACAACTGTCCACCGATCGGTGTCAACGCCGATTTCTCTGACTACGTAAGTTCCTGGCGTCAAGTTCGGCCAGGTATGAGCGCCGCCGTCTTCCCCAAAGGTGGTGCAGGCGTCAGCTTCAGCCCCGTCGGGGAAAGATGGTCCTTGAATGCAAATGGTAAAGGCCACTGGCGTCACTTCGACCTCATTCCACACGACCACTTTTGTTACAGTCAGGCTGCCGACGACTGGCGGCGGCGCACAGCTTGTGAAGGGGCCATTGTCGACCGCCAACAGAGTTGCGCCAAAGAGCACTTCGACGCGTCCTAGCGCAGCCACATCCCCTGCGTAGGTGAAGGGCGTCGGTGTGTTGCCCCACAGTGCAACCTCACCGCCCGCTACCGGGCTGCCGTTGAGGTCGAGGAAGCGCACGATATAGGCGCCATCTCGGCTGACCGTGACCGTCCACTCATAATGCCAACTGTCGGTTTCGCCAACAATGCAGGCGCTGATGAGGGTTGCTGTCGGCGGCGCGTCGGTAGGCGTCGGCTCCGGCGTGTTGGTGGGCGGCGCGTCGGTGGGCGTCGGCTCCGGTGTGTTGGTGGGCGGCGCGTCGGTGGGCGTCGGCTCCGGCGTGTTGGTGGGCGGCGCGTCGGT
>CZCA01002181.1_pt1 | contig 16020 bp, 15 predicted proteins | sample 591981 | NCBI WGS metagenome assembly CZCA01 (sample SAMEA3556810, study PRJEB10932) | anaerobic digester metagenome
GCGCGCTCTGTGTCGCCGGCGCCGGCAGCGTGGCCTGCAGGGTGTCGAGGTGCGATTCGAGCGCGCGCGCCAGCGTCCGGTAGGCGTCGGGCGCGCTCGCCTGCCCGGGCCGGTCCGCACGCGCCTCGCGCAGGTGGGTCGCCACCGCCTCGAGCTCGTGGCGAATGGACTGGCAGGCCTGGGCCGGCAAGGATGCCGGTGCGGGCGCTGCGGCGTGGGTCGGGGCGGCGATGCCGGCCGCCAGGGCCAGCAGCAGGGGGGCGAACAGGGTCATGGTCATCATCGGCAGGGCTCCTTGGTGAGGACTGGAGGAGCATGGCGCCGCGACCCTTAACCGGAGCTGAACCGACTGCCCCCGGGTGCGGGCTTCCGCGCCCTCGTTTGCGCTGCGACAAGGCGGTCCTGCCGCCGCCGGCGCACACTATGCTTGGTCGGTCCGACGATGCGCCCACCGGATGCGCCTCGCCGGATGCGGGATCTCAGACGAATGGAGCGGGCGATGAAGAACATCCGTTTTGCGTATGCAGGGCTGTTGCTGGCGCTCAGCCTGTTGTGGTGGATGGCCGATCCGCTGTTGCCCAAGGGCTATGAGTACTTCGCCCTGCGCAAGGTGGCGATCAACTACACCGGCGTGATCGGCATCGGGGTGATGAGCGTGGGCATGATCCTCGCGCTGCGCCCGGTGCGGGTCGAGCCGCTGCTCGACGGGCTGGACAAGACCTATCGCCTGCACAAGTGGCTGGGCATCACCGGCCTGGTGTTCTCGGTGATCCACTGGCTGTGGGCGCAGGGCACCAAGTGGGCAGTGGGCTGGGGCTGGCTGGTCAAGCCCGAGCGCGTGCCAAGGCCGCCGCTCACCGACCCCGTCGAGATCTTCTTCCGTGAGCAGCGCGGCCTGGCGGAGTCGGTGGGCGAGTGGGCCTTCTACGCAGCGGTGGCGCTGATCGTGATCGCGCTCGTCAAGCGTTTCCCCTACCGGCTGTTCTTCAGGACGCACCGCCTGCTCGCGGTCGCCTACCTGGCGCTGGTCTTCCATTCGGTGCTGCTGACGCCCTTCGCCTACTGGTCGCAGCCGATGGGCATCGTGCTCGCGCTGCTGATGGCCGGTGGCAGCGTCGCCGCGGTGGTCTCGCTGGCGGGCCGCGTCGGCCATCGGCGCAAGGCGGTCGGCGAGATCGAGGAGCTGGTGAACTTCCTTGACAACCGCGTGCTCAAGGTGGCAATCCGCTTCAAGGACCGCTGGCCGGGGCACGAGGCGGGCCAGTTCGCCTTCGTCACCTTCTCGACCGACGAGGGCGCGCACCCCTTCACCATCTCGTCGGGCTGGAAGGGTGACGGCCGCCTGTTCTTCCTGATCAAGGGCATTGGCGACTACACCGCCCGCCTTCCCGAACTGCTGCGCGTCGGCGACCTCGTCACCGTCGAAGGGCCGTATGGCCGCTTCGACTTCGCCAACGGCAGCGTCAGCGGCAAGCGCCGCCAGATCTGGGTCGGCGGCGGCATCGGCATCACGCCCTTCATCGCGCGCATGAAGGCGCTGGCGGTGGAGCCCGACGGGCGCGCGGTCGATCTGTTCTACAGCACCGCCGAACCCGACCAGGGCTTCATCGCCCGTCTGCAGCGCGATGCGCAGGCGGCGGGCGTGACGCTGCGCGTGCTGGTGAGCGCGCGCGACGGCCGCCTCGACGTGGCGCGCATCTGCGACGCGGTGCCGGCGTGGGCCGAGGCGGATGTTTGGTTCTGCGGACCCGGCGGCTTCGGCCAGGCCCTTCGCGAGGGCTTCGTCGCCAGGGGCCTGCCTGCGACCGACTTCCATCAGGAGCTGTTCGACATGCGCTAGGCCGAACGGCCGCGCCCCAGCAGACCGGCTCCGCTCGAACAGGATGGGTCGCGCTGGATCGCCCCCGCAACCTGATCCCGCGCGCCGACCGAAAGGTCGCGCGGGCTCCGCGTTCAGCCGACCAGCCGCTCCACCGCCTCGCGGATGCGCGCCGGCTCGTCCATCTTGAGGATGCGTTGCACCTTGGGTGCGAGCTCGCCGAGGTCGGCGCGCAGTACCTGCTGCTTGATCTCCAGGATGTTGCCCGGGTGCATCGAGAAATTGCGCAGGCCCATTCCCAGCAGCAGCTCGGTGTAGAGCGGGTCGCCGGCCATCTCGCCGCAGACGGACACCGGCAGTCCGTAGCGTGCCCCGGTGCCGATGGTGCCGGCGATGAGCTTGAGCACCGCCGGATGCAGCGGGTCATAGAGGTGCACCACGGCCTCGTCCGAGCGGTCGATCGCCAGCGTGTACTGGATCAGGTCGTTGGTGCCGATCGACAGGAAGGAGAGACGGCGGATGAACATGCCCAGTGACAGTGCGGCGGCAGGGATCTCGATCATGCCGCCGATGGGTACGCCCTCATCGAACTTCACCTTCTCGGCGCGCAGCTCGGCCTTTGCCTTTTCGACGAGGGCGAGGCACTGGTCGATCTCCTGCGCGTGCGCCAGCATCGGGATCATGACCTGCAGCTTGCCGTGCGCCGAGGCGCGCAGCAGTGCGCGAAGCTGGGTCAGGAACATCTTCGGCTCGGACAGCGAGTAACGCACTGCGCGCAGGCCGAGCGCGGGGTTGGGCTCCATGCGTGCGTGGGCGCCGTTGAGCGCCTTGTCGTTGCCGACATCGAAGGTGCGGATCGTCACCGGCTTGGTCGGCAGCGCCTTCACCACCGCGCGGTAGGCTTCGTACTGCTCGTCCTCGCCGGGCAGGGTGTCGCGGCCGATGAAGAGGAACTCGGTGCGGTACAGACCCACGCCGTCGGCGTTGGCGCTCTTCACCGCGGGCAGGTCCTTGGGGCCTTCGATGTTGGCGAGCAGGTTGATCGCCTCGCCGTCGAGGGTCGCCGCGCGGGTGTCGCGCAGCCGGTTGAGCTTCGAGCGCTCGATCTCGAGTTCGCTGCGGCGCAGGCGGTATTCCTCGACGATCTGCTCGTCGGGGGCGACGATGATGACGCCGCGCGTGCCATCGACGATGACCAGCTCGTCGTCCTCGAGCAGGTCGCGCACGTGATGCAGGCCGACCACCGCCGGGATCTTGAGGCTGCGGGCGACGATCGCAGTGTGGCTGGTGGGGCCGCCGACATCGGTGACGAAGCCGGCGATGTTGTGGTCGCGGAAGCCGATGGTGTCGGCCGGCGACAGGTCGTGGGCGACGACGATGGTGCCGAGCCCGTCGCGACGCTTGGGCGGCAGGCGGCCGGGGTGGCCGAGCAGCATCTTCACCAGGCGCTCGACGACCTGAACCACGTCGGCCTGGCGCTCGCGCAGGTAGGGATCCTCGATCTGGCGGAACTGCTCGACCACATGCTCCATCTGCTGCACCAGTGCCCACTCGGCGTTGCAGCGGCGTTCGGTGATGAGCTTGCGCGCGGCGTCGATCAGCATCGGGTCGGCGAGCATCATCAGCTGCAGGTCGACAAAGGCGCCCACCTCGCTGTGTGCCTGTCCGGAGGTGGTGATGGCCTTCAGACCGACCAGCTCGCCCTGGACGCCGGCCACCGCCTCGTCGAGGCGTGCGACTTCCTCCTCCAGATACCTGGGGGCGACGTGGTAGTGGTTGACCTCGAGCAGCGCGTGCGAGACCAGATGCACGTGCCCGATCGCGATGCCCTGGGAGACCGGCAGGCCATGCAGGATGAACGGCATGTCACTCCCCTTCGCCGAAGCGGTCGGCCACGAGGTCCTGGATCGCCTGCAGGGCCTCGTCCTCGCGTTCGCCCTGGGTGTCGATCGTGATGGTGCTGCCCTTGGCGGCCGCCAGCATCATCACGCCCATGATGCTCTTGGCGTTGACCCGGCGGCCGTTGCGCTCGAGCCAGACCTCGCACGGGAACGCGCTGGCGAGCTGAGTGAGCTTGGCCGAAGCGCGCGCATGCAGCCCCAGCTTGTTGATGATGGCGGCGTCTCCTCGCGGCATGGTGCGGCGGTCTCCGTGTTCTTGTCGGTTGTGCGGGTTCGCGTCTTCAGTTGGCGGTCACGTGCACTACACCGTCGCAGGCCCCGGCGACCGCGCGCTTGACCAGGGTCTGCATGTCACGGTCGCGATAGGTGAGCACACGCAGCAGCATGGGCAGGTTGACGCCAGCGACCAGCTCGACCCTGTCCGGCACCACCAGCTTGGCGGCAATGTTGCTGGGCGTGGCGCCGTAGATGTCGGTCAGCAGCAGCACCCCGTCGCCGCCATCAACCCAGCCCAGCATGCTGCGTGCAAGCGGCAGGATGTCGAGTGGATCATCCTGCGCCGACACGCCGAGCTGGGCGATCTGGGGCGGGCGCTTGTTGAGCACGTGGCAGGCGCACTGGATGAGCGATTCACCGAGCGTGGCGTGAGTGACGAGAAAGATGCCGATCATGTTGCTTCTCCGCGGGCCCCGATTCTAGCCCAGACCCCGCGCACCGTGCCGTGCGGGCGCAGTTGGCCGGCGGCGTCCCCGATCCGCGCGAGTGCCGGCAAAAAGATTTGGACAAATCAAATTGTCGAGAAATGTTAAAATGCTCGACTGCTGCGACGCCGCGCCCTGTGCGCGGTGATGGCAAACCACTTCAAGGATCGATCCAATGACCGAGAGCAGGGACCCTATGGCCCCCGACGGGGCCGTCAACCCCATCGAAACCGACTACAAGGTCGGGCAGGACAACATCGTCGTCAACGTGGGGCCGTTCGGCCTCGACATCCACAACCGCGTGTTCGCCATCTCCGGGCTGCTGGTGGTGGCATTCGTCGTGCTGACCCTCGCCTTCCAGAACCAGGTCGAGCCCTTGTTCAGCGGCATGCGCAACTGGCTCACCTCGAACCTGGACTGGTTCTTCATCATTGCCGGCAACATCTTCGTGGTGGTCATGCTCGGCCTGGCGGTGTCGCCGCTCGGCAAGGTGCGCCTCGGCGGCACCGAGGCCACGCCCGACTACAGCTACCTTGGCTGGTTCTCGATGCTGTTTGCCGCCGGCATGGGTATCGGGCTGATGTTCTTCGGCGTGTCCGAGCCGCTGTCGCACTTCGGTAGTGCCTTCGGCGGTACCGCGATGGAGAACGGCGTGCGCACCGACTGGGCGCCGCTGGGCGCGGCCGCCGGTGATGCCGAGGCCGCTACCCGGCTCGGCATGGCGGCCACGATCTACCACTGGGCGCTGCACCCCTGGGCGATGTACGCCACGATCGCGCTCGGCCTGGCGCTGTTCTCGTTCAACAAGGGCCTGCCGCTGACCGTGCGTTCGGTGTTCTATCCGCTGCTGGGCGAACGCGTGTGGGGCTGGCCCGGCCACGTCATCGACATCCTCGCCGTGCTGGCGACGCTGTTCGGCCTCGCCACCTCGCTCGGCTACGGCGCGGCGCAGGCGAGCTCGGGCCTCAACTTCCTGTTCGACGTGCCGCTCGGCAACACCACCCAGATCGTGCTGGTGATCGGCATCACCGCGATCGCGCTGGCATCGGTGGTGGCGGGCCTGGACGCGGGCGTCAAGCGCCTGTCCGAGATCAACATGGCGCTCGCCTTGCTGCTGATGCTGTTCGTGATCGCGGTCGGACCGACGCTCGACATCCTCTCCGGTTTCTTCGCCAACCTGGGCGCCTACGTGCAGTACCTGCCGGCGTTGTCCAACCCCATCGGCCGCGACGACGCCAACTTCTCTCAGGGCTGGACCGCCTTCTACTGGGCGTGGTGGATCTCGTGGTCGCCCTTCGTCGGCATGTTCATCGCGCGCGTGTCGCGCGGGCGCAGCGTGCGCGAATTCATTCTCGCGGTGCTGATCGTGCCTTCGCTCGCCTGCGTGCTGTGGATGACCGTGTTCGGTGAGACCGCGATCCTGCAATACGTGCGCGACGGCTACGAGGCCGCGACCAAGGCCGAGCTGCCGCTGCAGCTGTTCGCGATGCTCGAGGCGCTGCCGCTGGCGCAGATCACCTCGTTCATCGCCATCATCCTGGTGGTGGTGTTCTTCGTGACCTCGTCCGACTCGGGCTCGCTGGTGATCGACGTCATCGCCGCCGGCGGCAAGGTTGACGCGCCCTTGCCGCAGCGGGTGTTCTGGTGCACCTTCGAGGGGCTGGTGGCGATTGCGCTGATCCTCGGCGGCGGCCTGGTCGCGCTGCAGGCAATGGCGGTGTCCACCGGCCTGCCCTTCACCGTGGTGCTGCTGATGTCGGCCGTGGCGGTGGTCAAGGGCCTGATGTCGGAGCCGCGTGCGTCCTGACCCGTCCATGCAGATCGAACAGCTCGAGATCCTCGACTTCCTCCGTGCCCATCCGCCTTTCGACGCGCTGCCCGACGAGGTGCTGCAGCGCGTGGCGGCGGCGGTGGATGTGCGCTATTACAAGGCGGGCGAGCCGATCGTCGAGTTCGGCCAGATCGCCGAGTTCTGGCACGTGGTGCGCAGCGGCGCTGTCGAGGTCTTCCGCCGCAACGGCACGCTCTACAACCGCCTCACTGCCGGCGGCTACTTCGGCGAGTTCGGTCTGCTGCGCAACGGGCGGGTGCGTTTCCCGGTCACGGCGCTCGAAGACACGCTGCTCTACCTGATCCCGCGCGAGCTCTTCGCCGAGCTCTTCGACAAGCACGAGAGCTTCGCCGACCTGGTCGAGGTCGAGGACCGCACCCGCCTGCGCCAGGTGGTCTCCAAGCGCGAGGAATCCAACGACCTGCTGTCGGCCACGGTCGATACCCTGGTGGGCCGCGCGGCGGTGACCCTGCCCAGCGCCGCGAGCGCGCGCGAGGTGGCGCAACGCATGAGCGAGGAGGGCGTGTCCTCGCTGCTGATCCTCGACGACAACCCCGAGGTGCCCGATCTGCCGCAGCTCGCCGGCATCGTCACCGACCGCGACCTGCGCACCCGCCTGGTCGCGCCCGGCCTGGGCTACGACACACCGGTCACCGAAATCATGTCGCGTGGCGTGGTCGCGGTGAACCACAATCAGCTCGTCTTCGAGGCCATGCTGGCGATGCTGCGCCACAACGTCCATCACCTGCCGGTGCTGAAGAACCAGCGCCCGCTGGGCGTGATCGCGCTGTCGGACATCATCCGCTACGAGTCGCGCAACAGCCTCTTCCTGGTCGGGCGCATCTTCCGCCAGCAATCGGTGGACGAGCTCGCTGCGTTGGTGCCGGAGGTGCGCGCCTGCTTCGCGCGCATGGTGGCCGAGGACGCCAGCGCCAACATGATCGGCAGTGCGATGGCGGCGATCGGGCGCAGCTTCAAACAGCGCCTGCTCGAGCTCGCCGAGGCCGAGCTCGGCGCGCCGCCGGTGCCCTACTGCTTTCTGGCCCTGGGCTCGATGGCGCGCCAGGAGCAGCTGATCGTCACCGATCAGGACAATGCGCTGGTGCTCGACAACCGCTTCGACCCGGCGCAGCACGACACCTACTTCAAGGCGCTCGCCGCCTTCGTCAGCGATGGCCTGGCGCGCTGCGGCTACAGCTACTGCACCGGCGGGGTGATGGCGACCAACGAGAAGTGGCGCCAGCCTGTGCGCGTGTGGGAGCGCACCTTCACCGACTGGATCGAGCGCCCGACGCCCGAGTCGCTGCTCCACGCCGGCATCTTCTTCGACCTCGACGGCGTGTGGGGGCGGGTGGAGTGGGCCACGCGCCTGCGCGAGCTGATCGCGCGCAAGGCCAGGGGCAACTCGCGCTTTCTCGCCTGCATGGCGCGCAACGCGCTGCTGCGCACGCCGCCGCTCGGCTTCTTCAAGGACTTCGTGGTCGAGTCCGACGGCCGCCACACGCGCGTGATCAACATCAAGCGTCGCGGCACCGCACCGCTCGCCGACCTGGTGCGGGTGCATGCGCTGGCGATCGGCTCCCAGGCACTGAATTCCTTCGAGCGCCTCAAGGACATCATCGACGCCGCAATCCTGCCGCTCGGGCGCGGCCAGGACCTGTACGACGCGCTCGAATTCATCGCCATGGTGCGCGCCCGCCACCAGGCTGAGTCGCTCGCCGCCGGCGAGGAGCCGGACAACAGCATCGACCCCGAGAAGCTGTCCGAATTCGAACGCAAGAGCCTGCGCGACGCCTTCCTGATCCTCGGCAACGCGCAGAAATTCCTCAAGTACCGCTATCAGCCCGGGCGGGCGAACTGAGGCGGCCGCGATGCTGCACCTGGGCGACCTGAAGAAGGATGCGGCGGCCAGCCCTGCGCGCAGCCGTGGCCTGCGTGCGCAGGGCAAGACGGACTGGCCGGCGCGCTTTGCCGAGCACGCCGCTGCAGCACGCGATCCGCGCCTGCGCGCCTTCTACGGCGCTGGCGCGGTGGCCGGCGACACGCCGATCAAGGACGTGCCGATGATCGCGCTCGACGTCGAGACCACCGGGCTCGATCCGGCGCGCGACGAGATCGTCAGCATCGGCGCGGTGCCGATCGACGGCGCCAGCATCCGCTCCAGCGCCTCGCGTTACTGGGTGGTGCGCCCGCGCGCCGAGCTGCAGCCGGAGTCGGTGACGATCCACGGCATCACCCACGCGCAGATCGCGGCCGCGCCGGATCTGGGCGACATCATCGGCGAGCTGCTGCCGGCGCTGGCCGGGCGCGTGGTGGTCGTGCATTGCCGCGAGATCGAGCGCGCCTTCCTCGACCTGGCGCTGAAGGCGCGCATCGGCGAGGGGCTCGAATTCCCGGTCATCGACACCATGGAGCTGGAAGCCCGCCTGCACCGCCCGCCGCCGGGCTTCTTCGCCTGGCTCTTCAGCCGCAAGCCGGCGCCGGTGTCGATTCGCCTCGCCGACAGTCGCGAGCGCTACGGCCTGCCGCGTTACCGCGCTCACCACGCGCTGACCGACGCGCTCGCCACCGCCGAGTTGCTGCAGGCGCAGCTGGCGCGCCGGTTTGCACCGGAGACGCCGCTGTGCGCGCTGTGGCAGTGAGTCAGTCCAGGCCTTGCGAGGACAGGTATTCCTCGTAGGTCCCGCGGTAATCCACGATCTGGTGGTCGAGCTTGATCTCGATGATGCGGGTGGCCAGCGATGACACGAACTCGCGGTCGTGCGAGATGAAGATCAGCGTGCCGGAGAACTTCTCGAGGCCGGAGTTGAGCGACTCGATCGATTCCATGTCGAGGTGGTTGGTCGGCTCGTCCATCAGCAGCACGTTGGGGCGCGACAGCATCAGCTTGCCGAACAGCATGCGGCCCTGCTCGCCGCCGGAGATCACCTTGACCGACTTCTTGACCTCGTCGCCCGAGAACAGCAGGCGGCCGAGCGTGCCGCGCAGCAGGGTCTCGTTGTCCTCGCCGGTGGCGGCAGCGGTGATGCGCGAGTAGGGGGCGATCCAGTCGGTGAGGCTGACGTCCTCGGCGAAGTCGGCCGAATGGTCCTGCGCGTAGTAGCCCGGCTTGGCCTTCTCCGCCCACTTGATGGCGCCCTTCTGCGGCTGCAGTTCGCCCACCAGCAGCTTGAGCAGCGTGGTCTTGCCGACGCCGTTCTCGCCGATGATCGCGACCTTCTCGCCCGCCTCGATGGCGATCGAGAAGCGGTTGATCAGCGGCTTGTCCATGCCCTCGTAGGCGAAGGAGATGTTGTCCACCTCGCAGGCCAGGCGGTGCAGCTTGTCCTTCTCGTCGTAGTCGAAGCGGATCCACGGGTACTGGCGGCTGGACGGCTTGACGTCCTCGGGCTTGAGCTTGTCGATCAGCTTCAGGCGGCTGGTGGCCTGCTTGGCCTTGGACTTGTTGGCCGAGAAGCGGCGCACGAAGGCCTGCAGTTCCTGGATCTTGTCCTTGGCGCGGGCGTTGGCGGCCGACTGGCGCTCGCGCGCCATGGTCGACGCTTCCATGTAGTCGTCGTAGTTGCCCGGGTAGATCGTGATCGTGCCGTAGTCCAGGTCGGCCATGTGGGTGCAGACCTGGTTCAGGAAGTGGCGGTCGTGCGAGATGATGACCATCGTGCAGTCGCGGTTGTTGAGCACGTCCTCGAGCCAGCGGATGGTGTTGATGTCGAGGTTGTTGGTCGGCTCGTCGAGCAGCAGGATGTCGGGGTTGGCGAACAGCGCCTGGCACAGCAGCACGCGCAGCTTCCAGCCCGGGGCGACCTCGCTCATCGGGCCGTTGTGCAGGTGGGTCTCGATGCCCACGCCGAGCAGCAGCTCGCCCGCGCGCGCTTCCGCGGTGTAGCCGTCGTACTCGCCGACCTTGCCCTCGAGCTCGGCGGCGTGCATGTAGTCGTCTTCGGTGGCGTCCGGGTTGGCGTAGATCGCGTCGCGCTCCTTGATCGCCGCCCACAGCTCCTCGTGGCCCATCATCACCACGTCGAGCACGCGCATGTCCTCGTAGGCGAACTGGTCCTGGCGCAGGTAGGCCATGCGCTCGTGCGGATCCTTGGAGACGTTGCCGGCGCTGGGCTCGAGGATGCCGCACAGGATCTTCATGAAGGTCGACTTGCCGGCGCCGTTGGCCCCGATCAGGCCGTAGCGGTTGCCGTCGCCGAACTTGACGGAGACGTTCTCGAACAGGGGCTTGGCCCCGAACTGCTGGGTGATGTTGGCTGCGACGAGCACGGAAGCGTCCTGATTTTCAGATAAAACAAAGCCTTGGATTATAGCGCAGCGACGCTGCGGCGTGCGCGGCAGACCCGCTGCGCGTGTCGGAATCGTCCGACGCCGGTTTAGGACCGGGCCGATGGGGCGCGGCGGGGGTGAAGCCTAAAGTGGAAGCGTGATCCGGGGCTGCACCGCCCGGCGCCCTGCAAGGAGACCATCATGCTGCATTACGCCGTCGTCTTTTTCGTCATCGCCCTCATCGCCGCCGTGCTCGGTTTCGGCGGCATCGCCGCCGGCGCCGCAGAGATCGCCAAGGTGCTGTTCGTGGTGTTCCTGGTGATGGCGATCGCCAGCTTCATCATCAACCTCGTCAAGGGACGATGAGCCCATGGCCCGCCTCGCGGACGGCGCCGGCCTCGCCGGGCCGCTTCGGCTATGCTGGCGCCCGTTCACCGCACTCCGGATCTTTGCCCATGCTGCGCATCGCCATCGTCGACGACCACCAGATCGTGCGGGCCGGCTTTCGCGAACTGCTGGCCGACGAGCTCGGCCTCGAGATCGTCTTCGAGGCCGCCTCGGGTGAGGCGGCGCTCGAGGCCCTGCGCGAACAGCCGGTCGACGTGCTGCTGCTCGACCTGTCCCTGCCCGGGCAGAGCGGCGTCGACGTGCTGCGCGTGGTGCGCCAGCGCCACGAGGGCGTGCGCGTGCTGATGCTGTCCGGCTTTCCCGAGGAACGCTATGCGCTGGCGATGATCCGCAACGGCGCCGACGGCTACCTGTGCAAGGACTGCTCGCGCGAGGAACTGCTGCAGGCGATCCGCACCGTCGCCCAGGGCCGGCGCTATGTGTCGGCGCGCACCGCCGAGCTGCTCGCCGACGAGCTCGGGGGCGGCGGCAGCGCGGCGCCGCACGACAAGCTCTCGGATCGCGAGCTGCAGGTCTTCCTGCGCCTGGCGCGCGGCGAGTCGGTGTCCGAGATCGCCGACGTGCTGAACCTGAGCGTGAAGACGGTCAGCACCTACCGCACCCGCCTGCTGGAGAAGCTGGGGGTCGGCAGCAACGCCGAGCTGGCGACCTACGCGCTGCGCCACGGCTTGATCCTGGAGTAGGGAGCGGAAGCGATGACTGCGCCGCTTCACCCCGCTGCCGGCCCCGCCCTGCGCGTCGTGCTGGTCGAGGATTCGGCGATGCTGCGCGGCATGCTGCGCGAGATGCTCGACGAGCTCGACCACGTCCGCATCGTGGCCGAGGCCGAGGACGAGCAGGGCGCGCTCGCCGCGCTCGAGGCGCAGCGCCCGGACCTCGCCATCATCGACCTCGAGCTGCGCGCCGGCAGCGGGCTGGGCGTGCTGCGCCAGCTGCAGGCCGAGCCGGAGCGCTTCGGCCGTCCGCGCGCGGTGGTGTTTTCCAACTACGGCCATGCGCCGGTGCGCGCGCGCTGCGAGCAGCTTGGCGTCGAACGCTTCTTCGACAAGTCCTTCCAGCTCGACGAGCTGATCGACTTCGTGCAGGCGGCCGTTCCGCAGTGATCGTGCCTGCTCGCCTGTGCATGCCGCCGGGCGAACCATACCGGTCATGCCGTGTGGCGGCGGCGCCTTCCCGGCCCGTGAGGGGTATGGTTCGCTTCAGTGCATGCGCGCGAAGGGCACGCGCGCGGTGATGCGTGTGCCCTTGCCCGGCGCGCTGTCGATGTCGAGGCGCCCGGCCAGCATCTGCACACGGTGCGCCATCCCCGCCAGCCCGTGGCGGTTGTGACCGCGCGCCGCCGGGTCGAAGCCGACGCCGTCGTCCTCCACCGCCAGCACCAGCTCGTCGCCTTCCACTCCGAGGCGCAGCCGCACCGAGCGGGCCTGGGCGTAGCGGCGCACGTTGGTCAGTGCCTCCTGCGCGATGCGGTAGAGCGCGAGCGCGGTCTGCGCCGGCACGTCGGGCAGCGCATCGGGCAGCTCGATCTGCAGCCGGCCGCCGTGCTCGCCGATGTCGCCGCTGTCGGGCAGGGCGCGCAGCGCCTCGATCAGGCCGAGCTCGGACAGCAGCGGCGGGCGCAGGTCGGCCACCACCTTGCGCTTGAGCGCGATGCCCTGGTTGAGCGTGTCGAGCAGGCGGTCGAAGCGGCTGCGCAGCGGCGCCACCGCCTCGGCCGGCAGCTTGCGCGCGATCCAGCCGGCGTCGAGCTTGGCGGCGGTGAGCAGGGCGCCGAGCTCGTCGTGCAGCTCTCGCGCGAGGCGGGCCTGCTCGGCTTCGCGCGCGTTGGTCAGGTAGCTGGTGAGGCTGGTGAGTTCCTGCGTGCGGTGGGCGACCTCGGTGTGCAGGCGCTCGTTCTCCGAGCGCAGCAGCTGCGCCATGCGCTCGCGCAGCCGGTCCTGGCGGTAGAGCACCACGACCAGCACCAGCAGCAGCGCGAGCACGCTGGCGCCGAGCACGCGGTTCATCGTGCGCGCATCGGCGAAGCGCGCGAAGGCGCCGTCCTGGGTGGCGTCGATCTCGGCCTGGGTGGCGGCGCGCAGGGTGAGGATGCGGGTACGGATGTCGTCGGTGACCTGCTTGCTGGTACCGCCGTCGGGCTGGTCGGCGCCTGGCGGGCCGCCGCGTTCGATGGCCTGGGTGAGCAGGCTCCAGCGCATGTCGACCAGCAGTGCGAGGTGGTCGACGGTCTCGCGCTGCCCATCGTCCGTCCACGCGTCGGCGCGCAGCGCGGCCAGCGTGCGTTCGAGCTCGGCCTGGCCGTCCTGATAGGGCGTCAGGAACACCGGGTTCTGCGTCAGCAGGTAGCCGCGCACGCTCGACTCGGCATCAAGCATCTGCAGCAGCAGGGTGTCGAGGTGATGGAGCCGCGCCGAGCGTGTGCGCAGGTCCTCGAGCGCGGCGCGGCTCGATTCGGATTGCCACTGGCCCGCGACCAGCCACGCCAGCCCGAGCACCAAGCTCAGCAGCAGCACGGCAATCATCAGACCCGCGCGCGGGCGCGGCAGGCGGGAGGGGGCAGGCGGCAAGGGCAGGGGCTCCGCATCAGCGTTCATGAACCTGTCCTATCCTAGACCACGCCTGCGTGCCTGTCCGGCGCGATTGCTGGCCCCCGTTTCGCGCGGGGGCCGTGGCGCGCGCTCAGGGCCGGATCACGATGTCGTTCTTCACCGCCTTGACGCCCGGCGTGGTGCGCGCGATCTCGACCGCGCGGTTGCGCTCGGCGGTGCTCTTGGCAAAGCCGGACAGCTGCACCGTACCCTTCAGCGTCTCGACGCTGATCGCCATCGCGCTCACCGTCGGGTCTTCGGCGAACTTCGCCTTCACGCGGGTGGTGATGGTGGCGTCGTCGACGTATTCGCCGACGGTCGACTGGTCGCGGGTGACGGCGCAGCCGACCGCGGTGAAGGCGAGCAGGCCGGACAGGGCGAGGGTGGCGGCGGTGTGTTTCATGGTGGTCTCCTTTGCGATTCTCGCTTGTGGCGGGCCGGATCGGGCCGCCCTTGCGATGCAGTTCAAATGTATGCTCGCGGGCGCCTGTGCGATGTCCGACAGCGCGGATTGCGCTGTAGGACAATTCCCGCACGGCATCTCCGTTTCGATCTGCCCCTGCCCCTGTCCCTTTCCCGATGCGCTTCCTCCACTCCGCCGACTGGCATCTCGGCCGTGTCTATCACGGCGTCTCCCTGCTCGAAGACCAGGCCTACGTGCTGCAGCAGTTCGTGCGCATCGCCGCCGACACCCGGCCCGACGCCATCCTGCTCGCCGGCGACATCTACGACCGCTCGGTGCCGCCGGCCGAGGCGGTGCGCCTGCTCGACCTGGTGCTGAGCACGCTGATCCTCGAGCTGAAGATCCCGGTGGTGATGATCGCCGGCAACCACGACGGCCCCGACCGCCTCGCCTTCGGTTCCGGCCTGCTGCAGCCCGCCGGGCTCGTGGTGCGCGGGCCGGTGGAGATGGATGCCGCGCCGCTGGTGCTGCGCGACGCCCACGGCGAGGTCGAGATCCATGCGCTGCCCTATGCGGAACCGGCCCTGGTACGTAGCGCCAGCGGCGACGAAACGATCGCCGACCACCACGCCGCGCTCGCCGCGCAGACCGCTGCGGTGCGCGCCGCGCGGGTGCCGGGGCGGCGCGCGGTCGTGGTCGCCCATGCCTTCGTGCAGGGCGGCGCGGAGAGCGAGTCGGAGCGCCCGCTTTCGGTCGGCGGAACGGGTGCGGTCGGGGCGCAGGTGTTCGACGGCTTCGACTACGTCGCGCTCGGCCATCTGCACCGGCCGCAGGCTCGGCCATCTGCCCCGGCCGCAGGCGATCGGGGCGACGCGCGGCGGGGAGGGCGCTGCGGACGTTGCCGATGCCGCCGGTACCGCCGCGGTGGCGCCGTGGCGCAGCGCGCGCATCCACTATTCGGGCTCGCTGCTCAAGTACTCCTTCGCCGAGGCGGATCACGCCAAATCGGTGAACCTGATCGACATGGACGCCGCAGGCACGTGCACCGTCGAGCGTATCCCGCTCGTGCCGCGCCGCGACCTGCGCATCCTCGAAGGCGAACTCGCCGCGCTGATCGCCGCCGCAGCCGCCGACCCGGCGCGCGACGACTACGTGCTCGCCCGCCTTACCGACCACGGGGCGCTGCTCGACGCCATGGGCAAGCTGCGCGGCGCGTGGCCGAACGCGCTCGCCATCGAGCGCCCGACGCTCGTCGGCGACGGCCCCGGACGCGCGACGGACGACCATCGCCGCACCCGTATCCAGGATCTCTTCGGCAGCTTCCACCAGGAGGCCACCGGCGTAGCGCTGGAGCGCTCGGCAAAGGTCGCGCTCGACCGCGTCGTCGACCGTCTCGAACAGGAGGCGCGCGCCGCATGAAACCGCTCAAGCTCACCCTGCAGGCCTTCGGCCCCTTTGCCGGCTGCGAAGTGGTGGATTTCACCCTGCTGCCGCCCGGCTGCCTGTTCCTGATCGCCGGCCCCACCGGCGCCGGAAAGACCTCCATCCTCGACGGCATCACCTACGCGCTCTACGGCGACACCTCGGGCGGCGAGCGCAGCGCGCGCGAGATGCGCAGCCATCACGCCGACGCCAGCGTGCAGACCGAGGTTGAATTCGAGTTCGCGCTCGGCGAACGCCGCTACCGCGTCAGGCGCATTCCCGAGCAGGAGCGCGCCGCGCGCCGCGGCGACGGAATGGCCAGGGTGCTCGCCAAGGCCGAGTTGTACCGGCTCGAGCCGGACGGCGAGACCTGGACGCCGCTGGCGCAGAAGACCACCGAGGTCACGACCCTGGTCGAGGAACTGCTCGGTTTCAAGGCTGAACAGTTCCGTCAGGTCGTGCTGCTGCCGCAGGGCCAGTTCCGCAAGCTGCTGGCGGCGAGCTCGGCCGAGCGCGAGAAGATCCTCGAAACCCTGTTCGGCACCGCCACCTACAAGCGCCTGCAGGACGCGCTGAAGGCCGAGGCGGCCGTGCTGCGCGAGCGCGGCGAGCAGGCTGCGCTGCAGCGCCGGACCCTGCTCCTGTCTCTTATACACATCTCCGAGCCCACGAGACCGC
>CZCA01002639.1_pt1 | contig 16003 bp, 12 predicted proteins | sample 591981 | NCBI WGS metagenome assembly CZCA01 (sample SAMEA3556810, study PRJEB10932) | anaerobic digester metagenome
CGCATCACGTTGCGGCCAGCTGGCGTCCTCATGCGTCTTCTGAATCCATGAACTCTACGTCGACGCCTAACTTTAGGCTGATATGTTCTTTTCATCTCAAGCTATCCTCCCTGTAAGCTCCACCTGAAGCATACCGCGTAAATTATATGCCAGGCCAATATTGGTGTCAAGGAAGAGCTAACACGAAAAGGGCCATAAAATTGGCATAACCAGCCAGGCGTCCTCATCACCGCAAGCCCAGCCTACGTCGCCCCCTTGATCCAGCAGCTCCCTGCGCCCGGATTAAAATCGAAGAGCCCCGAATCACGCTTCTCGCATTCCATAGAAACTCGCTCTCGCCCAGTTTTCGCCTTCCATGCATCGCCGCTCAAATCCCTATTCCAGCCCTGTCCCTCGCTGGCCAGTTGATTGTCCACAACTAGAATACAGCCTGGCCGCGACCGGGACTACCGGCCACTAGCGCCCTCCTCCATTCAGCCTCAAAGCCGGCACCAATCGAGCGCTTGGACTGAATGTAGCCCCATAAACACTTTTATCCTCTTGAAAACGGAATCCTGACAATTCACACATATGCCGCTATAGCACTTGCTGCGAGACGGGCGACAGAAACCTTCACGTGCGTTGTCTGACCTCTTTTCACTTTGTTATGATAGAGTGTACAAACATACTGACTTTTCGTGCGCGGATTCATACATCATTGATTATCGCCAGTTATGAGCCCTTTTATGCACAGTCTGTGGATATCCTTGTGGATAACCTGTGCGAAGTTCGTGGATTTCCTACACCCGCCGATAAACGGGCAAAAACTTTCCTAAAATACTCTGTGGACAATTATGAAACATGTCTTAGACTGGCGAAAAGCCATCTAAAACATATGTTCCCCGGCAATCTGCTGGCGGTAGGATATCCACAGGTGTCTGTGGAATACTTGTGGATGATATGTTATAAACAATGTGCCGCCACCGTTTTCTGATGACTTTTCAACAGCTGTGGAAAACATTGTGGATAACTTCTCGGCTAAGAAGAGATTTTTCGAGAATCTTTCCGCCGCGGGTAGCAGCATTCGAGCAACATGCAACAATTGTCGATCAATTACGAACGATTCTAGCTGGCGCTCAAGTTGTCCACAGTTTCATGTTGATAACCTGTGGATGAAAGGGTGGGGCAAAGAGCCTTGAAGTTGGGAGGCTATGCGAGTGGCTTTATTCAGATTCCTTTTTGGCAGGATGAATAAAGAAGAACACCAGACAGACGACTCGACCGCCGAAGTGTCGGCAACCCAGTCCGATTCGAGTCCGGTGTATGCATTACGCATAGCGGTATACGACTCAATGTCTGTCCTGCCCAGGACTGTTGATCTCTCGTCAAACGACTTTACGTCCTTTGTAGACGAAGCAGCCTCCAGAATCTATGCCTTCTGCAAAGAAAGAGGGGGCTCCATGCCGTTTGTAGTTCTGAGAGAAGCAGTGGAAAACCTAATCCATGCAGACTTTCAAGATGCGATAGTCACAATCATGCCGGACGGCAATGTTGTGAGAGTGTCAGATCACGGGCCGGGCATAAAGAGAAAAAACCAGGCTACCATGCCTGGTTTCACGTCAACAACGGCCTCTGAGAGGAAGCTCATAAAGGGAGTGGGCTCAGGTCTTCCCATAATGATTGAATCTTTAGAGTCATTGGGCGGCTTTCTTACTATGGAGGACAACCTAGGCTCAGGGTTAGTGGTGACTCTGTATTCCGCTTCGACCTATGCAGTGCCAGGCCGCGGCCACAGGCAGCCGGCGGGGTCTCCTTCGGCTCGAAGCGCCGACGATAGGCCGCAGCCGGGCAAGACCGGGACCGTCCCCCATGTTGGCGGCCCCTCTCAAGCTTCCGCACAAGGCGGAGTTCCACATCAGATGCAGCCCGGTTGGAGCGGCGCCTGTGATTATCAGTCTCCGGCCACACACCAACAGGGCACAGAGGAGATCTGGAGCTCCGAGCAGGCTGCATTCGCAGGCTATCAACCTGGCGCTCATATTCCTCAGGGCGCTTACGCCCCGATCCATCCAGGCAGCAGGGATTCTGCCAAGCTCTCAGCTGAGCATGTGGAACAAGGCGATTACGGCCCCCAGAGAAGTCGGGCATACTCAGGTGCCCATACGGAATCTGACTCACGTGATATGGAAAACATAGCTTATGAAGACGAGGACTCTTTATCAACAGGGAAGCAGGATTCAGCGGCAGAGCAGTCGAAGAAAAGGCGAGATGAGGAACCCCCATCCACATCTCAACCCTCTGACATGTCAGACGAAGCTCTTGGAGATTTGCTCTCATCTCGCCAGAAGAAAGTCTTTATGCTTATCGCAGAGATGGGGGAGATAGGGCCTTCGATTGTCACAAAAGAGCTTGACATAAGTCTTAGTACCGCCTATCGCGATCTGGTGACTCTGGAGGAATTGGGACTCGTAGTGAGCCTCGAAGGAGGCAAGCGAAAGCTTACGAGGCGGGGTATTGATTTCCTCAGCTACGTCTTCAGGTGACGGTTCGAATGAGGGGTGGCAAAGTGTCCCAAGAGATAAGTGCAATTTGGACGGACGTTCTAAAGGTTCTCGAAGATGAGCTTTCAAGGCCTAGCTTTGATGCGTGGCTCAAAACCAGCGCTCCTGTTGTCGTCGCTGACGATGCCGTTGAAGTGCCGGTTCCGCATGATTTCGCCCGCGATTGGCTTGAAACGCGATATGCTGCAATGTTGTCAGAAACCATGTCGGCCATGGTGGGCCGTGACGTAACAGTCAGGTTTGTTGCAAGAGAAGGTTCCACAACTGAAGAGAATGCAGACGCCGAGGAGCAAGCGCCGGGAGCATCTCGAGGCCAGGTGCGGCATGTTGAATCCGCCCATCAGCAGAAGGGCGTTCCGTACGCATACGAGCCTGGTTCATCAAGAGGCATCGGGGTTATCGAGGCTGCCGCCACTGCGGGAGTCCACACTCAAACATCCAGTGAATATCAGGCATTTGACGATTTCCCTCCGCCTTCGCTCAATTCCAAGTATACGTTTGAGTCTTTCGTAGTAGGCAATTCCAACAGGTTTGCCCACGCAGCTGCGCTCGCCGTTTCCGAAGCGCCGGGAAAAGCCTACAATCCATTTTTCATATATGGCGGAGTGGGACTTGGAAAGACCCACTTGATGCAGGCCATTGGCCACCACGTGCTGGAACTCAACCCCTATGCAAAAGTCATGTACGTTCCGTGTGAGCAGTTTACAAATGAGCTGATAAACTCGATCCGTTTCGAAACGACTATTCAGTTTCGCGAGAAATACCGGAATGTTGATGTCCTAATGATAGATGATATTCAATTCCTTGCAGGCAAAGAACGAACACAGGAAGAGTTCTTCCACACGTTCAACACTCTTTACGAGTCGGGAAAACAGATAGTGCTCTCGTCCGACCGGCCCCCGAAGGAAATAGCTACGCTTGAGGCCAGGCTTCGTTCTCGATTTGAGTGGGGGTTGATTACCGATATTGGCACCCCCGATCTTGAAACAAGGATAGCAATACTGAAGAAAAAGGCCGTTTCGGAGGAGCTTGATGTTCCCAATGAAGTGCTGGTATACATAGCCGGCCAGATACACTCCAACATTCGGGAACTGGAAGGGGCGCTCATCAGAGTGACCGCATGTGCAGCTCTTACTAACAGAGAGATAAACACACAACTTGCGGCAGAAGTGATTCAGGACATGATCCCTTCTTCTCGGCCAAAGCAGATCTCTGTGGAGATGATACAGCGAACAGTGGCAGACTACTACCACCTGGAAGTCTCCGAGATGGTATCGAGGACCAGGGTGCGCACCGTAGCCTTTCCACGCCAGATCGCCATGTATCTCTGCCGGGAACTGACTGAGCTATCGCTCCCGAAGATAGGCGAGGAGTTCGGCGGAAGGGATCACACGACTGTCATGCACGCCTACGACAAGATTGAGAAAGAGCTGAAAACAGATACAACCCTCAGCGCCAATGTGAAAGAAATAGTTGCCAGGTTGAAGAGCAGCTAGGTTGTTGATGACACGGTTAGTAACATGTGAAAAGCCTGTGGAAAGTGTGTGGAAGGAAAAACGGCTTGTGGATAAGAGTTGATAAGTATGCCCTTGCCCAACAAGAAATCAACAGTCTGTCTACAGTGTTGGAGTAAGCAGCAGCGCAGCCCAATCCGGGAAATTCGATACTTATCCAGATATCCACAGGCCCTAGTACTACTACTACGGTAAATGTACATATGTACTCATAGTAGTACCTATATATGCATGCGCCTGGAAATCAGGTCAGCCGGGAGGTATAGCAAGGTGAAGGTATCATGCTCCAAGGCAGCTCTGGTCAGCGGAGTTCAGACAGTGTACAAGGCAGTGTCTGCAAAGCCTACCATTCCCGCTCTCTCAGGAGTGCTGGTAGAAACTTGTCCCCAGGGGCTAAGGCTGGTGGCATACGACCTTGAACTGGGCATCGAAACATTCATACCCGTCACGATAGGAAAAGAAGGATCTACGGTCATCCCTGCAAGGTATTTTTCAGAGATCTCGAGAAAGCTTCCACAGGCAGAGGTGGTCCTTGAGTTTCGGGAAGAGACTCAATCTGTGACCATTTCGGCAGGCAGAGCAGATTTTGTTGTGAAAACCATGCCGGCGATTGAGTTTCCAGCGTTGCCGGAGATTCCGGAGGCAAATAGCTGGTCCATCCCAGAAGGCGAGCTCAAAACGATGATAAGAAGGACAGCGCCGGCGGCGGCCGTCGATGACGCAAGGGCGTTTTTCAAGGGGATATACACCCTGTTCGAGAAGGATTCTTTGACCATGGTGGCCACCGACTCGTTCAGGCTGGCCCACAGGAAAACTTCAGCTGCCTTCGATATGGACGAGCCAGTAGATGTTATCATCCCTGCAAAAGCCCTTCTCGAGGTGGAGAGGAACCTTAACGAAGCCGGGGAACGGGAAGTTTCGATAGCTATTGCAGAGAATCATGCCATGTTCCGAATCGGAACCACCACTTACGTTACTCGCCTGCTAGAAGGGCAATTCCCCAACTACAAACAGGTGTTCCCTCAGAACATTCCGGCAAGAATCATCTGCGACCGCCTGCAGCTTCTGGATTGCGTCGACAGGGTTTCTTTGATGTGCAAGGATGAGTTGAGCGCAATCAGAATGTCTTATACCGGCGATGAGGGCATGGCTTCAGGCTTCCTGACTATCGCTGCTACTACGCCCGAAGTGGGCGAGGGCAGGGAGGACATACCGGTCTCAATGATCGGGCATGCAGAGGTTACCGTGGCCATGCGCGCAAGATACCTGAGAGACGTGCTGAGAGTATTGGATGGAGACGAGGTGTGCCTGGGTTACACCAGCTTCAAGCATCCCATAGAAGTTACGGAGGAAACAGATCCGTCCTACACGTATCTTCTGATGCCTGTGACTGCGCCCGTATGATGCAATGAAACGAAAAAGAAGCATGACGTTGGGTATAAGAACCGAGCATATAGAGCTCGACCAAGCACTGAAACTGGCTGCGCTTGTGGGATCGGGCGGAGAGGCCAAGATGGCGATTCAGTCGGGCTGGGTCAAAGTGAACGGAGTCACCGAGTTTCGGCGCGGGAGGAAACTTCGGGAAGGCGATGTTTTTGAATTCGCCGATGTGGAGGCCACTATCGTGCTCAGCAGCGACTCCGTATCTGGCAAGGGAGATGTGTGACGAGCGTGTGGGTAAAAAGCATCCAACTGGCCGGCTTCCGCAACTACGAAAAAGAGTCGGTCGCACTTGACCCGGGGCTAAACCTTTTCCTGGGGCGCAATGCCCAGGGAAAGACCAACCTGCTCGAGGCCGTGTATATTGCCTCTGCGGGCCGCTCATACCGCGCTTCGTCCGATTTTGAACTTGTCAGGCACGGCGGAACCTTCTACAGGATTGTCGCAGACGTCCAGCGCAGGCCTGCCCCTGTCAGGCTGGAGGTCAGCTACTCCCGAGATGGCAGAAAGCTTGTCCGGCTCAACAGCGCGGAAAGAATCCGCGCCGCCGAGCTTTCGTCTTTTCTTAATGTAGTGATGTTCACCCCCGACGACCTGGCCCTGGTCAAGGGTAGCCCGTCTGTAAGACGAAGGTTTCTCGACATGGAGATATCCCAGGTCAGCCCTGTCTACCGTCAGTGGACCTCCACATATGCCAAGGTGCTGAGCCAGAGAAACGCCCTGCTCAAGCAGGCCAGGGGACGTGGCGTGCAGAGCAATTCTGCCGCAATCGACAGGATGCTTGAGGTCTGGGACAGGCAGCTTGTGGATACAGGCTCCAGGATCACGGCCCGGCGCCGTGAAGTCGTGGCCAGCCTGGATGAGCTGGGCCGCGATGCCCATAACAAGATTACAGGGGATTCTAGCGTGCTTTCCGTCAAATACTTGCCGTCTGTCCCTATCGTGTCCGAAAGGGGCGGACCTGTTTCCAGTCCGGCCTCACAGGCGGCAGAGGGCATGATTGCGGACCCTTCTTCACGCACACCGCCACTCCCGGGAGGCTCAGCTGCTGAACAGAGGGACACTTTGAATTGGATTGCCGATAGATATCGAGCGCGCCTCAAGCAGATGCGCAGGGTGGAGCTGATCAGGGGCGTCACCATGGTCGGCCCGCATCGCGACGACATCAGTTTCCAGCTTGACGGAGTGGATATCGCTACATACGGATCTCAGGGGCAGCAGCGCTCGGCGGTGCTTGCCGCAAAACTGGCAGAAGCCCATTTCATCAGAGCTCATACCGGCGAAATGCCCGTGCTCCTTCTAGATGACGTCCTTTCAGAACTGGACGAGAGGCGCCGGACTAATTTGCTGCGGGAGATCATCGGAAGCACTCAGGTTCTCGTTACCAGTGTCGAACCGGGATGCAGGGACTTGATGCCAGATGGCGCCAGTGTTTTCACTATCGTTGCCGGGGAGGTGACGCCCGATGATGTTGCCCCTCAAAGATGTGCTGGAAAAGAGCATGGACAAGATGGGATACACGGCCCGGATAAGGGCGGCATCGGCCATGCAGGTGTGGAACAATGAGATAGCCCCGTCATTGGCGGTTGCCTCTAGAGCCACTTTCGTCAGGGGGAAAACACTTTACATCACTGTTGAAAAACCCGTATGGGCCCAACAGCTTTCCATGATGAAAAGAGGGCTTGTGCGACGCATTAACGCTTCCGCCGGAGGCGACGCCATCCGTGACATAAGGTTTCGCAGCGGGCAGGTTCGCGGGCCCCTCATCTGGGGGTCGGATTCTGAGGCAGGCATGGAATTCCATGTTACACCTTCTCAGGAAGAAGGCGTGCCTGACTGGACTCGCATGACCCCAGACGAAGATGACCTTGCAGCCGCTCGAGATACTGCGAGCTTGATCGGTGATTCCGACATAAGGGACAAGTTCTGCGACCTTATGGTTGCTGACGCCAAGTGGCGTGCATGGATACGTAAGAACCTGTCTCCTGCGGCCGTTGAGGCAGCGAGAATACTGAAAAAAGAGCCCTGGCTTAACGATTCGCACGTTCGGACGATGGTTCCGGGCGCTTCAAGTGACGACTTGTTGCGCGCCAGAGACGTAGCCGCATGCGAGCTCAGGAGCGAGATCTCTTCTCTGGCCGCCCTCGATCGGCTGGAGAGCGGGGCTCGATCGAAGGCCGGTGCGCAGCCTGAGCCAGGCGACTCTCGACGCGTCAAGATAAAAGTCCTCGTGGAGTCCCTTGCAATGCTTGTTACGGGAGCGCCTCCTCAGAGAATCGACGCAGAACTGGTAGAACATGCTCTGGGGAGTGAGTACGCCAGCTATCTGCATGACGTTCGGGAGGGGCTTTCATGATCTTTAGTGGCGAGACGCCAGGGCCCCACAGCATGTACATGTACATCGGGGCCGACGTACTGGTGGACGGCTCCAAGGTGGTGGCGATCCTGAATATGGATTGTGTCGAGAGGTCGCGGGAGACGAAAAGCTTCATGGAAAGCAACGAAAAGGAAGGAAAGGTCGTTGATGTCTCCGGAGGCGAACCTAAGGCAGTGGTGGTAACTGCTGACGAAGTCTACTTATGCCCTGTGTCTGTAGGAACTTTGCGCAAGAGAATTAGCGGCACATTTGACTCCGGGGGCGACGAATAGAGTCATTTGATGTATAATTACTTTGGTACGGGCCGTGGTGTGTATTCACAGTTCTGCGGCCATTTTTCGGTTCTCTTCTCTGTTTGGGAGGTATGTTCTTGGGAAACGAGGCTCAAAAAGATCGTAATAACCTGGCCTATACTGCAACCCAGATTCAGGTCTTGGAGGGACTAGAAGGGGTCCGCAAGCGTCCTGCCATGTACATAGGCAGTACAGATGCAAGAGGCCTGCACCATCTGGTTTACGAGGTCGTGGATAATAGCATCGATGAAGCTCTTGCAGGATTCTGTGACACAATCTCCGTCACCCTCGGCAAGGACGGCTCTGTGACCATTGAAGACAATGGGCGCGGAATTCCTGTCGGCATCCATCCCCATGAGGGCAAGCCTGCCCTCGAAGTTGTTCTCACGAAATTGCACGCGGGGGGCAAATTCGGCGGTGGGGGTTATCGGGTTTCAGGAGGGCTTCACGGCGTGGGCCTTTCTGTGGTCAACGCGCTTTCGGAGAAGCTTGAGGTTTGGGTCAAGCTGGACGGCAATGTTCACTATCAGGGCTATACGCGCGGTGTGCCCGACGCGCCTCTAGGCGTAATAGGCAAGACGACTGGTACAGGGACCACAATCAGGTTTGTGCCTGATTCGACGATTTTTGAAACAGTGACATACAGCTATGAAAGCCTGGCATCAAGGCTCAGGGAATTCGCCTTTCTCAGCGCCGGGGTGAAGCTGATTCTCAAAGACGAGCGTGGCGAGGAGTACAGGGAGGCTGCCTTTGAGTACGAAGGCGGGATTCGTTCCTTCGTTGAGTATATAAACAGGGCCAAAGATCCCGTTCATCCAGATGTCATATACGTCGCCAAAGAGCTTGAGGCTGTCACGGTTGAGGCTGCCATACAGTACAACGACGGCTATGGCGAGAACATGCTATGTTTTGCCAACTATGTGAACACGACAGAAGGCGGCACCCATCTCTCCGGCTTCAGGTCTGCACTGACCAGATCGATAAATGATTACGCGCGCAAGAGCGGACTTCTGAAGGAAAACGATGACAACCTCACAGGAGACGACGTGCGTGAGGGGATTACCGCGGTTCTCAGCGTGAAGCTGGAGGATCCGCAGTTTGAAGGGCAGACAAAGACTAAGCTGGGAAACAGCGAGATGCGCGGCATAACCGATTCAGTGCTATCGGAAGGGCTTGCTACTTACTTCGAAGAGAACCCGGCCAGTGCCCGCGCAATTGTGGACAAGTGCATTGCAGCGGCGCGAGCACGAGAGGCTGCGCGCAAAGCCAGAGAGCTGACACGGCGCAAATCGGCGCTTGAGATCTCGTCGCTTCCGGGCAAGCTGGCAGATTGCACCCTTCGCGATCCCGATCTGTGCGAGATCTACATTGTGGAGGGCGACTCCGCAGGAGGCTCCGCAAAATCGGGGCGTGACCGCAGATTCCAGGCGATACTGCCCATCAGGGGAAAGATTATCAACGTAGAGAAGGCCCGTCTTGACAGGATTCTGGCAAACAACGAGGTAAGGGCCATGGTGACGGCGTTCGGGACCGGAATAGGCGAGGAGTTCGACCTGTCCAAGCTGAGGTACCACAAGATCGTGATCATGACCGACGCCGACGTGGACGGGGCTCACATACGGACCCTTCTTCTCACGTTCTTTTTCAGGTTTATGACGCCGCTCATAGAAAAAGGGCACGTGTACATTGCCCAACCGCCGCTTTATATGGTCAGGGAGGGCAAGAAAGAGCATTACGTATACAGCGACCGCGAGCTTGATGAACTCCTGAATGCGCTGGGGAAGACCAACTACCCGATTCAGAGGTACAAGGGCCTTGGAGAGATGAATCCGGAGCAATTGTGGGAGACGACGATGAACCCTCAAACAAGAACGATGCTCAGGGTGACAATGGAGGATGCTATCGCGGCCGACCAGATATTCACCACACTCATGGGCGACAAGGTTGAACCGAGACGCGAATTCATTGAGGCTCATGCCAGGTTCGCTACAGACATTGACATTTGAGGTGTTGGCCTTTGACAGAGCTAGTTGACGGAAAGATAGTCCCGATCGACATAGAAACGGAAATGCGCAAGTCATACATGCTCTACTCTATGAGCGTAATAGTAGGGCGTGCGCTTCCTGATGTACGAGACGGGCTCAAGCCGATCCATCGCAGGATACTCTATGCCATGCATGGCCTGGGCCTGACTGCTGACAAGCCTTATAGAAAATCAGCTACTGTTGTAGGCGAAGTCATGGGTAACTACCATCCCCATGGCGACGCTGCCATCTACGATGCGCTGGTCAGGATGGCTCAGGACTTTTCAATGCGAAACACTCTCGTCGACGGCCACGGCAACTTCGGCTCAGTAGACGGAGATCCGCCGGCGGCCATGCGATACACTGAGACGAGAATGGCGCGTCTGGCAGCTCATATGCTTGCAGACATAGAGAAGGACACAGTGGAGTTTGTCCCTAACTTCGACGGATCGAAGAAGGAGCCGGACGTCCTGCCTTCGCGTTTCCCGCAACTTCTCGTGAACGGCTCATCAGGGATTGCCGTTGGAATGGCCACGAATATTCCTCCGCACAACCTGGTGGAAACGATAAACGGGACTATAGAATTGATCGATAACCCGGACGCCACAATTGATGACCTGATGGAGCATGTGGAGGGCCCGGACTTTCCCACAGGCGGTCTTATCCTGGGAACTCAGGGAATCCGTGAGGCTTACCACACCGGGCGGGGCAGCATAAAGGTGAGGGCGCGGGCGAAGATCGAACCGATGAGCGGAGGGCGGCATAGGATCGTCGTCACTGAAATTCCCTACCAGGTCAACAAGGCGAGGATGATACAACGCATTGCGGAACTTGCCCGCGACAAGAGCATAGAGGGCATTACCGACTTGCGCGACGAGTCTGACCGGGAAGGGCTTCGCATAGTCATGGAACTTCGCCGGGACGCCAACCCGAACGTAGTGCTCAACCAGCTATACAAGCGCACAACGATGGAGACTACGTTCGGCGCCATCATGCTGGTCCTTGTAGACAACGAACCGCGGGTTCTCAACCTCAAGGAAATGCTGCATTACTACATTGAACACCAGAAGGACGTAGTAACCAGAAGGACCCAGCATGATCTTTCAAAAGCTGAAGACAGGGCGCACATTCTTGAAGGCCTGAGAATTGCCCTTGACCATATCGACGAAATAATCTCGCTCATCCGGTCTTCCCGAACCAGGGAGATAGCGAGGGAGGGCTTGATGGCCAAGTTCGGCCTCTCTGAAAGGCAGGCCCAGGCTATCCTGGAGATGCGGCTTCAGAGCCTAACCGGCCTGGAGCGGGAGAAGATAGATCAGGAATATGAGGAAGTGTGCAAACTCATCGACGATCTCCGCAAGATACTTGGGAGCGAGGAGTTGCTTCTTGGAGTAATCAAGGACGAGCTGATCGAGATTCGCGACAAGTTCGGGGATCCGCGCCGCTCAGAGATTACTATGGACTTTTCGGAGCTGGAGATCGAAGACCTCATAGCTGCTGAAGACGTTGTAGTCAACATGAGCAACCAGGGCTACATCAAGCGCCTGCCCGTCAATGCCTACAAGGCTCAGCGCCGCGGGGGCAAGGGAGTCACCGGTATGGCCACGCGCGAGGAGGACTTCGTGGAGAACCTGTTTGTGACGAATACCCATGACACGATCTTGTTCTTCACGAATATGGGCAAGGTTTACAGCTTGAGAGGATATGAAATACCCGAGGCGCAGAGGCATGCCAGGGGAACCGCCGTAGTCAACCTGATAGAGCTTGACCCGGGCGAATCTGTTTCGGCAGTGATGCCTGTATCCGAGTTCGAAGAAGACGTCTACGTCTTCATGGCTACAAGGCAAGGCACTGTGAAGAAGACCAGCCTCAGCGCTTTTGCCAACATACGCAAGTCTGGCATCATAGCGATCTCGCTGGCGCCCGACGACGAACTGATCGCCGTCAGGATGACCACCGGGCATGAGGAGATACTCCTTGTAACCAGGCGCGGGATGTCTATCAGGTTCCACGAGGATGAGGTCAGGGCGATGGGCCGAACAGCAGCAGGAGTCCGCGGGATCAACCTGGATCCGGGGGATGATGTTGTAGGCATGGATATTGCCCGAGACAATGCGGATGTGCTTATTGTAACGAGCGCAGGCTATGGAAAGCGGACGCCAGTCGTTGAATACCGTCCGCAGAAGCGTGCAGGAAAGGGCCTCAAGGCATGCCGCCTGACAGACAAGACCGGCGAAATAGCCGGGGTCAAGCTGGTGCGCCAGGAGAATGAGATGATGCTTACGACCATGGCGGGGTACGTCATAAGGTTCCAGATATCTGATGTTCCCAAGATGGGAAGGCTAACCCAGGGCGTGAAAGTGATGAGCCTCGAAGAAGAAGACGAGGTCATTTCGATTGCGCGTGTTTCTTCCAGAGACGAGGACGACTTGGACGATTAGGGACCGGGCAGGCAGAAATCCGGGGTGCTTCTCCAGCGCCCCTCTTGCGACCCGTGGCCTCAAACAGGGCATCGGCAGGACACGACTCCTGGAGGCCCGAGGCCCCAGAGCATTCCAAGGTCGAACAGGAGGCCGACACAAGGCCCAGTCAACCTGCTTCGCGCAGGAACGGTTGCCCACGCAGGTGGGAGTGTGCCGTCATATCCGCCTCAACAGTAATCCGAGCAATAGATGGGTTTCGTTGCAGAGCAGATCACAGGCAGGGGAGTAAGCCCACTTGCGTTCCTGTAGATGACGCTAGGGGCCAATTCTGGCATTGGAGTGATTCGAAATGGCGAAGGATAGTATTCTTGTAGGGTCCTTCGACGAAGCGGGCGATGCTGCCTATCGAGTCTATGCAAGCACGCGCGAGCTCCTTTTTGCCGGGTGTGGACTTGCGGTCTCTATTCTAATACTGCCTACCATAGGGGAGGGCGCAAGAAAACACGAGCCTTCGCCAGGGCAAGATTCCCCGGCGGGTGCAGGTCTTCTAGAGCTGTGTAATGAAGCCTCGCCGGACCGAATCGTCAACGGTGCTCCAGGCACTGCGCTGGCAGAAAGGTCATTCTCTGTAAGCTCAATGGACATAGATCGCCTTCTGGTGGACTTCTTAAGCGAACTCATATACCTGTTCGATTCAGAAGCTTTCCTGGGGTACAGTTTTGACCTGGCGTTCGACGGGAGACTGTCGTCTGGAGATGCAGAGCGCACATCCGGGGCGAATTATGAGGATGCCGGCGGAGGCATGCGCCTCGCTGCCCATATTCGCGGCGTGATACTGCCAGCATCAGCCCTCGAGCCGCGTCGCGCAGAAGATCGAATCCTTGGGCTGGTTCCCAAGGGAGTCTCTTACCATATGCTCGAAGTAGGACAGGGGAAGGATGGGCGCTGGAACGCGCAGTTTGTGCTCGACGCATAGCTTTGACAATCAATCGCGTGTCCCGAAAGACACTGCTGTAATATTTTAGGGAGGTGAACGCCGTGTCAAGAGAATGGGCAGGGCCGTTGGAGAGGATAGAGGAGTGCATGTGGAGGATTCCAAAGTCGTACAGGCCTGGCATGCTCGTCGATGCAGTGGTTATTACGGACGAGGAAGGCCTGGAGAGTGCGTGCGAAGGTGAAGCCCTCGAGCAACTGGCCAACTCTGCGTTCCTTCCTGGGATTTGCTCGCCGGCTATGGCAATGCCGGACATTCACTCAGGGTATGGATTTCCAATAGGAGGCGTTGGAGCAACCGACATGGAGTCCGGCGTGATTACCCCCGGAGGAATAGGTTTCGATATCAACTGCGGGGTAAGGCTGGTCAGGACGGACCTGGAGAAAAAGGATATCGCTCCGAAGCTGAAGGCTATTGTGGATAGGCTATACCGCGATGTGCCGTCAGGTTTGGGCACTTCGGGCAAGATCAGGCTGAGCGCCCAGGAGGTGCGCACTGTTCTTGAGGAAGGCGCTGAGTGGGCGGTCAAGGCCGGCTATGGCTTTGAGGCCGACCTTGAGCACACTGAAGAAGGCGGCCGGATGGATGGCGCCGATGCTTCCGCAGTCAGCAGAAAGGCTATTGAGCGGGGCATGCCCCAGCTTGGCACTATGGGTTCGGGCAATCATTTTCTGGAGCTGCAGGTTGTTGACAGCATAGCCGACCCCGAGGCGGCCGATTGTTTCGGCCTATTTGAGGGCCAGGTCGTTATGATGATACACTCCGGATCACGAGGCCTGGGCCACCAGGTATGTACTGACTACATATCTACGATGATGTCGGCGCTCAAGAAGTATGACATATCGGTGCCTGACAGGCAGTTGGCCTGTGCGCCGCTGAATTCAGAAGAGGGGAAGCGGTATTTCGCCGCCATGGCCGCGGCTGCCAACTTCGCATGGGCCAACAGGCAATGCATCATGCATTGGACCAGGGAGGCAGTTGCCGCAGAATTTGGTTCCACGCCAGGCAAGTTGGGGATGGCTTTGGTATATGATGTGTGCCACAACATAGCCAAGATTGAAGAGCATGTTGTGGGCGGCGAGAGGAAGCAGGTGTGTGTCCACAGGAAGGGTGCTACGAGAGCCTTTCCGCCAGGGCACCCCGATATCCCGAAAGCGTACAGGAGCGTGGGCCAGCCTGTCATAGTACCAGGGGACATGGGGCGGAACTCGTGGGTGCTGGTTGGAACGAAGCAGGCGATGGAGAAGTCGTTCGGGTCCACTTGCCACGGAGCGGGTCGAGTGATGAGCCGAAAGGCTGCCATACGCGCACGCAAGCCGCAAGAGGTCCATGACGCCCTGGCTGAACGGGGAATCTATGCGCGTTCAGCGAGCAGAAGTGCGCTGGCTGAAGAAGCGCCCGAGGCCTACAAGAATGTAAATAACATAGTTGACATTTGCCATAGAGCAGGTATTTCAAGCAAGGTTGCAAGGCTCAGGCCGCTGGGAGTAGTAAAGGGTTAGGGATCTGGCCGCCTGCAGGATGCGAAGGTGCAGGCTGTATCTTCAGATGTCGAGATCAGCTGCGAAGAACCTGCCTTAAACACCATATAATTCATGTTGCATTTGCGAAGCGGAGTGTATAAACTGTCAAGGCTGTCGCGCAGGCAACATGCCTCGCAAGGCTGCGAAGCCTGTGAGCGCGGCAAGCCTTTGCAGCCGCTCTCCGCTTCTCGCAAGCTCAGATTGCGCATAGCGAGAGAGTGTGGTATCCTAAGAGCTGTTCTGTGCAAGAGAGGTCCGCAAGGGCTTTCGGACCAACCTGAGCACGAATATTCAGTCGAGTAACGATCAGTCAGACTTTGGGTTTGACAGCAGCTCAGCAATGTGATACGATAATTTTTGCCGCAGGGTGGCAAGCCCAGATGCGGCGCGGCGGAAGCCGCGGATGTTCCTTGAAAACCAAACAGCGTGAAGCTTGATAAGTCGGGTGCAAGAGTTTTTTTGCGGGCGATAAGCAAGATAAGAGCGCGATCTACTTTACAGAAGAATCGCGATATGATTTTTCTGGAGAGTTTGATCCTGGCTCAGGACGAACGCTGGCGGCGTGCCTAACACATGCAAGTCGAGCGGAGTTGATCGACGGAAGCCTTCGGGCGGAAGATGATTAACTTAGCGGCGGATGGGTGAGTAACGCGTGGGCAACCTGCCTCGAAGACCGGGATAACAGTTCGAAAGGGCTGCTAATACCGGATGTGGTCAAGTGTCAGCATGGGCATTTGATTAAAGGGGAAACCCGTTTCGAGATGGGCCCGCGTCCTATCAGCTAGTTGGTGAGGTAAAGGCTCACCAAGGCAATGACGGGTAGCCGGCCTGAGAGGGTGACCGGCCACACTGGAACTGAGACACGGTCCAGACTC
>CZCA01001654.1_pt1 | contig 15989 bp, 11 predicted proteins | sample 591981 | NCBI WGS metagenome assembly CZCA01 (sample SAMEA3556810, study PRJEB10932) | anaerobic digester metagenome
CGATCAGCGCGTCCAGGCTGTCGACGCCCAACGTCTCGACCATGCGCTCGATGTCGAACGGGCTGGGGCCAAGATGCCGACGCGGGAAGGTGTCCAGGGGCTGGAGCAATTCGACCGGGTTGGTGTGTGGCATGACTCAATTCTCCTTTGTACTGAAATTTCACAACAAAAAACGGGCGCTCCAAAGAGCTGCCCGTTGCCTCTGTCCTCGACCTGAGAGATTGACCGGCGCAACGTTGCTGCCGGCTTGCCCCGTGGGTGGCAATAAGGGATTCACCAAATCACCTTATGCGCTTTCCAGAGTTGCCTGCGCATCGCGATCCATTTGCCTGAGAGTGTCACCGACGGGCAGTGGCTGGCCCGCACGGCTTGCACCTTCGGCGACCGGCAGGAAAGCCGGTGCTCTCTCGCGATGTGCTTGCGGCGTATGTAATTGGCCGACAATGTTTAGTATACCATAGGTGCGGTGTGACGCAACGGGCGCCCGGTGGGAATGGGTCTACTTCAAGTTTGGGGCAAATGTAAGGACTAACCACAATCAAGCCGCCACTCGGAACCGGGCTATGGATTGCCCCACACCACCGTCAGCGTGGGGCGCCCTTGAATGTTCCAGTCGCCTGTGTCTGAGGAGACAAAGAACTTTCCGCTGTGATAGGCGCTGTCCGCCTCGTACAGGATCAGCCGCACCGGGCTGCCGGCGGCATAGGCGTTGGCGACGGCGTAGCTCACGTCCCACGTCCAGGGAATGCCGGGCCAACCGGTCCAGTTGCTGCCCACCGGATCGACCCAGCGCCCGCCGATGTTCTCCCAGGCGCGCGGAGCATTGTTCCAGGTGATGGTGTTTTCCTGCCAATCTTCAGCCGCAGTCAGCACCTGAATCCAGGAGGGTTGCGCCTCGCCGGCCCCACCGGCGTTGCCAAACTGGTGCAGCGTCAGGGTCGCCGAGATGATCACTTTGCCTGCCGGAATGGCGGTGAGCGGGAAGGTTACATAGTAGCGGGCAAAACAAGGCCAGTCGGCTACGTCGGCTTGATTCTGGATGTTAAAGTCGCCAGCGTCGCCGTAGTTGCGATTCGCCCATTCATTCCAGATGTGATAGTCGTCACCCGGACATTGATTCTCGATGGCGCTGCCCACGTCGGCGTCGGGCACAGAAGGATCATTCTGGGTGGGGCGACGAATCTGCACCTGGCCCGCCGCTGCGACGCCGGGGCGCTGATAACCGGGCAGCCCGAAGCGGAGCAAGCCCCAGGTCGTGGGTTGATCGCGCTGCAATGTCTCCGGCCAGGTTTGGATTGGATTGGGGGTTGCGTTGGCGCCGTCGCGGTCATGCAGCTGCAAACCTAACCGCCACTCGCTGCCGGTGGCTGGGGGGGCGCTCAGCCCAAGCGATGAGAATGGTATGGTGAAGGTCATCGCCCAGCCACGATCACTGACGGCGTCGTTATTGAGCACCGCTCCGCGCCAGCCTGGCTTGGTCGTGAAGGCAAGGTTGGTTTGCTGCCAACCCTGTGCGTTGCCTTGATAGACGGCGCGATAGTTGGCGCTGGCGTCGCCGGAAAGCTGTGCTACGAAGCGATAGCTACTGCTGGTCAGGGCGTTGGCGCCGGAGTCGGTGTCGATCAGTAGCGTGAGTGCGTCCCAATCCGTCAAGGTTGCCGCAGTGGGAGAAGTGCTGTACCACAACCGGCGGTCGAAGATCGCAACATAAATCTCCAACCCACTCTGGTTGTAACCCACGCGCACATCGGCATGGTTGCTGGTTTCCGAGAGGCTGCCAAACCAGAAGATGCCCATTTGCTCGAAGGTAATCTCGTTGGCGAAGTAAGGCGCGTTGACACGGCGCAGCGTGCGGGTAGGCGGCGTCGCCGGTGGCGGCGTTGACGTGGGTGATGCTGGCGTCGCCGTGGGCGTCGCCGTCCCTGGACGCGGCGTGGGCATGGGCGTGCTGGTGGCAGTAGGGGGCGTCGTTGGCGTGGGCGTCGGCGTGGGCGGCTCCTGCCGTACGATGACTGGCAGAAACAGTGTGTTATCGCTGTTACTGTCATCCTGTCCAAAGACGCGTGGCTGAACCTGACTGCTGTAGCCAAAAACGGCGATGACTACCGTGATCAACAACATCCAGACGATGCGAAGGTTTTGTTTTGACATAAATCTATTTCTCCTTGACGCCCCTCAGAAAGTTGATGACTTGTCTGGAAGACGTTGCGCTCCATTGCCCGCTCTCGGCTGTCGAGATCGGAATGCGTCCTTCACCTTAACAAATCTTGCCTCTTTCCACCCTACGCAACCATGGCTATTGTCAGCTTGGCGTGGTACGAACGACATTCACTCCGACTACAAATGTTCGATTCGTCGCTTTTCTGGTAGGATTCCCCGACTACAATCCATTGTTGCAGGCTTCCATCCGGGCTGACAGCGCCGATTGCTGTAGCCACTATGCGCGCTGACGGTGGTTATGAAGATACTTTTTCTGACACAAGTGCTGCCCTATCCGCTCGACGCCGGGCCAAAAGTACGCGCTTACTACGTACTGCGCTATCTGGCGGCGCGCCACGACGTGACCTTGCTCTCCTTCGTGCGCGCCACCGACACACCCACTGCATTGGCGCATCTGCGCACTTTCTGCGCCGATGTCATCACCGTGCCGATGACGCGTAGCAAGATCAAGGATGCGGGCTTTCTTCTCCAGAGTCTGGCGCTCAATCGTCCTTTCATTATCGAACGCGACCGGGTGGCGGCCATGGAAGCTGAGATCGCCCGGCTGGCGCGCGCGACGCCGCCTTTCGACGCCGTGCACGCCGATCAATTGTGGATGGCGCCTTATGCCCTGCGCTTCCGGGCTGCTGCGTCAGGGCGTCGTCCGCTGGCTGTGATGGATCAGCACAACGCCGTATTCATGATTCCGCAACGGCTGGCAAGCGCTGAGCACAACCCGGTCAAGCGCGCATTGCTCGAATTGGAGGCGCGCAAGCTGGCGGCCTTTGAGGTGCGCACCTGTCGCGCCTTCGACCGCGTCACCTGGGTGACCCAGGAGGATTTCGCCGCCGTTCAGGCGCACTCTCCAGATGAAGCAATTCCCAACGCGGGCGTGCTACCCATCTGCGGCGACCCGGAAAGCACGCCGGTCATCGAACGCACGCCTGGCGCGCGGCGCGTCACGTTCCTGGGTGGGCTGCACTATCCGCCCAACGCTCAAGGCGTGCTCTGGTTTGCGCAACAGAGCTTCCCGCAGGTGTTGGCGGCCGTCCCCGACGCCGTGTTGACCGTGATCGGCAAACAGCCGCCGTCTGCATTGCATGAGTCAGGCATCCCGGTGCGCAACCTGGATGTGACCGGCTATGTGGATGACCCGACGCCGTATCTGGCAACGACCGGCGCATACATCGTGCCGTTGTTGGCTGGCGGCGGGATGCGCGTCAAGATCATCGACGGCTGGACGTGGGGCGTGCCCATTGTCAGCACACGCGTCGGCGCTGAGGGGGTTGAGGCTATACACGGCGAGAATATGCTCCTGGCCGATACGCCAGATGATTTTGCCCGCGCAGTGGTTGATTTGCTTTGTGAGCCGACGCAGAACGCTGCGATTGCTGCGGGTGGACGTCGCACGGTGTTGGATCGTTATAACTGGAAGACCGTTTACCGCACATGGGATACAATTTACGCATGAACATTTTGTTTGTCGCCCCGTATGCACCGAATCCGGTGCGCGTGCGTCCTTATGAATTTGTCCGCACCTTGTTGCGTCGCGGCCACACCGTGACGCTGGCGGCGCTGTGGACATCGGAAACAGAACGCGACGATCTGTCCCGGCTTGCCGCAATGGGCGCTCATGTGCTCAGCGCACCGATGCCGACCTGGCGTTCGCTGCGCAACAGCGTCATCACCCTGCCCGGACGGGCGCCGCTGCAAGCCTCCTACAGCTGGAATCCCGCGCTGATGGAGCAAATTCGGGCAGTTCTTCAGACGGGCGACATTGACGCCGTCCATGTTGAGCATTTACGCGGCAGCCGCTATGCGGTAGGGGTGCGCAGCTTTTTTGCCGCCAACCCGCCGCTGCGCCGTCCAATTGTGTGGGATAGCGTTGATTCGATCTCCTATCTCTTCGAACAGGCGGTGCAGTCAAGTCGCAGCCTCAAGGCGCGGCTGATGACCTGGATCGAACTGGAGCGCACGCGGCGCCATGAGGCCTGGCTGGTCGGCCAATTCGAGCGCACCCTGGTCACCTCAGCGTTGGACAAAGCCGCCTTTGTCGGGTTGCTGGATCGCTACGCCGGTGAGCAGTTGCATCCACTAGCCGCGCGCATCGAAGTAATTGGCAACGGCGTTGATCTGGAGCACTTTGCCTTTCGCGATCCGCGTCAACGCCCCGCCGACCGCATCGTCTTCAGTGGCAAGATGAGTTATCACGCCAACGTCACGGCGGCGCTGCATCTGGTTAACGACATCATGCCGCATGTATGGGCGCAGCGACCCAGCGTGCAAGTCTGGCTGGTGGGCAAAGATCCCGTCGCCGAGGTGCGACGGCTGGCGGAGGCGGCGCCTGCGTTGCCCAACAGCACAGAGCGTCGCGTCGTGGTGACGGGCGCCGTGCCCAGTATGCCGGCATATATCCAGCAAGCTACGATCGCCGTAGCGCCGCTGCTATACGGCGCCGGCATCCAAAACAAGGCGCTCGAGGCGCTGGCCTGTGGAACGCCCGTCGTTGCCACCACACAGGCGACCGGCGCCCTGCGCGTGCGCTCCGGCCAGGAACTGCTGGTGGCGGATGGTGCAGAGGCTTTTGCCGCCGCGGTGATCAAGCTGCTCAACGACAGCGAACTACGCGGGCGCCTGGGAGAGGCTGGCCGGCGTTACGTTGAAACGCACCACTCGTGGGACGCCGCCGTCCAGTTGCTTGAAGCTGCGTATTGTACAGCGCTGGAATAGACTTCTCACGCGTCAGACCTCATGTGGCGGATGCTTCCCAGGCAAAGATCGCCGTCACCAGTTCATCGGGAGTTTGGCGCAGCCGGGCGTACATTTCCGGTGCATGGTCGGGCGCCACGACGGCTGTCAACAGATCGTCGATCTGGAAACGTGCACGCATCATCAAGTCGAGGACAGCGCGCACATCACGCGGTTGCATATCGCGCGGCACCAGGATATTGGCTTCCTTAAGAAACGCCGCCTGGTAAGGAATGCTGATATCTTCCGGGTAGCTGCCCTGCACCACGATGCGGGCGCCTGTCAGCGGGCTATCATCCCACCCAAGTTCACGTGCGATCTCGATGGCTTGATGCAACACTGGCGCTGCGCCGGTGGCATCCACCACAATGTCGGCGCCGGCAGGCAGACGTTGTCGCACGGCGGCGCCGACTGCCCCGATGGGTGTGAAGGCTTCCACGCCGGCAGCTTGCGCCAGCGCCACACGCGCTGGCGAGAGATCAGCCGCCAACACGTGCGCACCTGCCGCGCTAAAGAGCCGCGCCGACATCTGCCCGATGGCGCCCAACCCCAACACCACCACTGTCTCATGAGGTAGTGGCCGCGCCAGTCGCAGGCCATGATAGGCAATTGCCGCCAGATGCAGCGCGGACGCGGCCAGCATGGAGACGCCTTCCGGCAAAGGATGGATGTTCACCACCGGCGTCACGGCGTAGGCGACGTGCCCGCCCCACATCAGGTTGACGCTGGCGCGTCGCGTGCCGGCGGCAAAGACCGGCGTCCCCAATGGCAGGTCGACGCCTTCGCCACGCGCCACAATGCGCCCACTCAGCGAATAGCCAGGAATGACGGGCCAGGGCGCTGCGTTGGGTTGCCTGCCCGCCAGACAGCGCAGCTCAGTGCCGGGGCTGATGGTGGAATAGCTCGTCTTGATGAGCACTTCCCCCAGTCCAGGCGGAGGAATCTCAACCGGCTCGATGACCACCTTCTGGACATCACGAAAAAGTATGGCCTGGGCTTGCATGGTTTTGCCTTTCTATGTCGAAGCTATGTGCAAAGTTTAAAGCCATCTTACCAGAATTTTTGGCAGTGTCAGGAAATCGCATGACAGGCAGGCGGTTTAATTTCGCTATTTTGTGCTTTCCGCATACGATCCAATGTAATGTCATGCATATCCGCACCGATGCCTTTCAATCCGACAGATGATCTGGCGCAGCAAATCGCACTCGTGTCGCAGCGCGCCCTGATGAGTGGTGCGTTGCAACCTATCGCCACCACTGTGCACCATGTGACGCAGGCAGACGTGCGTTTTGTAGTGCGCATGCTGACACGCGGGCATGGCGAAGCAGCGGCGGATGCACGGATGCAGCGCGCCACCAGCGGCGGAGGCGACGCCGTCAACCCATTTTTGCCCTATGAACCTGCGCTCTTTGTCGCCGATCTCTCGGAGACCCATCTCTGTCTGCTGAACAAGTTCCCGGTGGTTGCCCATCATCTTTTGATCGTGACGCGTGCATTTGCGCCGCAAGAAGCGCTGCTGACCGACGCCGACTTTGCCGCGCTGTTGACCTGCGCCCGCCAGATCGAGGGGTTGGCATTCTACAACTCTGGTAAGATCGCTGGCGCCAGTCAACGCCACAAGCACCTGCAACTGGCGCCCTTCCCACTCGACCCGGACGGCAACGCGGCGCCGATCACCGCCGCGCTCGGTGCGCCGGCCAACCCTGGCGCCCTTGTCACTGCGCCGCGACTCCCTTTTCGACATGTCCTGCTATGGTGGCCGGCGTTGCACACGGCTGATCCCGCTGCTGTCGCCGCCGCCTATCGCGCCATGTTGATCGCCGCTGGCGTCTGGGATGGCGACGACGCTTCGCCCCGTCCCTACAACTGGCTGGCAACGCGTGAATGGATGTTGGTGGCGCCGCGCACTGCGGAGATGGTCAGCGGAATGGCCGTAAACGGGTTAGGCTTTGCCGGCAGCTTACTGGTGCGCAATCCAGACCAGCTTGCCTGGCTGCAAACGTTCGGCCCACTCTGCGCGCTGCGGGCTGTGAGCGCACCCCGGCTGGCGGATGCAGACGCGCCGTTCTGTCAGGATGTGGCGCCATGACGCGCTTCTTGTCCGACGCCGCCGCCCCTGTGCGCCGTGGCTGGCCGCGCACCCGGCGCCCCCAGGGACAGCCAACGCGCGGCAAAACAGCCGCCAATCGCCTGCGCCGCGTCGATGTCTTCATGTTGCTGTACGACGCACCACTGCTGCGTTGTCAGAGCGGCGCCTTTGCCGACGCCTGGTTTGTTGATCTGGGCTACGGCGCCACGCCTGTGACCACGCTAGAGAGCGCCGCACGCTTTCGTCGCATCAACCCTGACCTGCCGGTGTTGGGCGTCGAAATTGACCCGGCGCGCGTGGCGGCGGCGCAGCCCTTCATCGATACATTGACAGACTTTCGGCTGGGTGGCTTCAACTTGCCGCTGCGTCGACGCAGCGATGGCGCACAAGAAACCGTGCGCGCCATCCGCGCTTTCAATGTGTTGCGTCAATATGACGAGGCGTCCGTGTCGCCGGCCTACGCTGAGCTGGCCCAACACGCCCTGGCAGGCGCACTGCTGGTGGAAGGCACATCGACGCCGGCGGGCGACCTGTGGGTGGCGAATGTCTTGCGCCGCGCCGCCCACGCTCCGCTGTGGCGTCAAGAAGCGCTTGTTTTCAGCTACGGGGGGCGTACACCCTTCGACCCCGGCGATTTCCAGGCCGTGCTTCCTAAGAACCTGATCCATCGTGTCCGACCCGGCGAACCAATCGCTGCTCTGCTGGAGGCGTGGAAAGCGGCGGCCCTGCGCACACGCCCGACGCGCATCTGGGGAGAGCGACATTGGTTTACCATGACAGCGCGCGCCTTGCGCACAGCGGGTTGGCCGGTCGATCCGCGTCGGCGCTGGCTGCGGCGGGGCTTGCTAGTGTTGCACCTCACCGAAAACAACCTATCGATTTCTAGGTTGCCACGTGATATTGCTCGCAATCTTCCCGGAAGCTCCAAAGCTTCCGGGAAGATAAACGGTTAACCTAGCGGTCAGTAATTGCCAGCGCAGCGCACAAGTTACAGAAGGCTTGTTGACTTTTCAACAATATGATATAACTGAAGCAGCTAACGGAATGCTTACGCCTGCTTGAACAACACCCACACAACAACGCACATTCACTGCCGGCGGCGCAACCAAATCGTGAGGACAGCAAAGATGACTGGAGTCACAGAGAGCACCGACTTGCTGACCAATGTTGGTGTCATCCAACAGAAACGCGTCGTCGTAGTCGATGACGAACCGTCTAGCCGCGAGGCATTGTGCGCCCTGCTTACTGCCGAAGACCTGGATATTCAGTCGTTGGCAAGCGGTAAGGAACTACTACGTCGAATGCCAGAATTGGCTCCTGACGTGATTTTGCTCGACGTCATGATGCCGGAGATGGATGGATATGCCGTTTGTTACGAGCTCAAACAGTCGATCGCCTTTCAGCATATTCCGATTATCTTAATCACGGCGCTCGATGCTGTTCAGGATCGTGTGCGTGGGTTGGAAGTGGGAGCTGACGAATTCCTTACTAAACCGGTCTCGCGGCTGGAGCTCCAGGCGCGCGTACGCACGATGCTGCGCATCAAGACCCAGTACGACCAGCTCGAACGGATGTTGGAGTTGCGTCAGGCGCTTTCGTATATGATCGTCCACGACCTGCGCAATCCGTTGGCGGCGGTCATGCTCTATCTACAATTGCTCAAACGCAAGGGCAGTGTGTCGCCAGAGCATATGCGCTATCTCGATATGGCGACCAATGAAGCGCAGAAGATGAGCAGCTTCCTGGACGATATGCTCATGCTGGCCAAGATGGAGCGCGGCAAGCTCTCGCTGTCACGCAGCCCTCTCTATGTAGATCATCTGCTAGAGCAGGTGCGCAGCAAGCTGGCGCCCTATGCCGAAGCCCAGGGCGTCTCATTGGTGCTTAAGACCCAGGGTCAGTCCTACCCGGTGATTGCCGATGTAGCTCTCTTCCAGCGCGTGGTGGAAAATCTGGTGGCGAACGCGCTGAAGTTCTCGCCTCCCCAAACGACGGTGACCATTGTGGCCGAGTATCCGCGCACGGGGCTGAGTGACGAGACGGCGACGAATCTTCCGGCTGTCCGCTTGAGTGTGCTCGATCAGGGGCGCGGCATCCCGCCGGAAGACTTCGTGCGCATGTTCGACCAATACGAAGCCGTGCACATGAAGGAGCAGGGTAAGGCGGAACTGGGGTTGGAGCTAGCTTTCTGCCGCATGGTGGCCGAGGCGCACGGCGGGCGCATCTATGCTGGCAACAACCCCGATCGTGGCGCAGTCATTACGGTGGAGATGTAGGCGTCATACGTCAGGCGTCAACACGTCAGCCGTCAGCCATTGTTCGTTGGCGATAGCTGCTGCATGCCGTGATGAAACTTTCCCACAGGCGGCGATGCGCTTCTCCCAACTCGAAGATACGCTCAGGATGCCATTGCACACCGATCACCCAGGTGTGACGCATACTCTCGTACGCTTCGACCAGCCAGTGATCCGGGTCAGCCAATGCGGCCGCCCGAAAATCCGGCGCCAGCGACGCCTGATCCATCCCCTGATGATGAAACGTATTGACCTCGAACTGATCGGCGCCGACAATCTCATGCAGCCGACTGGTTTCCGCCACGCGCACGGCATGAAAGCGCGTGGCGCCATCCATCGGCGAGCGATGGCCGTCAAGGTGCTGAATCATGGCGCCGCCTGCCGCCACATTGAGCACCTGGCAGCCGCGACAGATGCCAAAGATCGGCAGGTTACGCGCCAGCGCCGCCTGAGCCAGCCCAATCTCCAGTTCATCGCGTTTGAGATCGATGCTCTCTTCTTCGGCGCCCGCCAGGGGTTGGTTGAAGTAGTGCGGCGCCACATCGCCCCCTCCCGACAAGATCAAGCCATCCAGCGCATCGAGCACAGCCTCGGGCAGGCGTCCCGATGACGACGGTGTGTAGCGCTGCCCATCTGGGAGAATTGCCACCAGATCCGGCGTCAGCACCACCGGCGTCGCCTGATAGCTGGCGACCATGGCCAGATAGTTGCGCGTATTTTGTTGCAACCATTCTGGACGGCCATGCCGCGACGTAATCCCAATCCACAGGGGGCGACCTGTCGAGATAACAGGCAACTGCAATGCCATACGCATCACCTCATTCTACATTGGACGCAATTCGGCGCTTACCAACACAATTGATATTGATTCACACCGGCGCTCCTGCGCAGCCGGAGTTATCTGCCAGTATCGCCGGTGGGACGCCAAACCGAAAAATCATCAAAAGCGCACGCGCACATCGTGGCTCGCGTGCGCATACGCTTCTGTGGCAAAATATACCTATCAGCCTGCCAGCTCTCACCTGAAGGAGTGCTCATGCCACCATCCATCCTCACCCATCTCTGGTTGGAAGCGCCATTGTCAGATGCTGTGTTGGCGCGCCTGCCGGCCGGCGTGCAGGTGATCCGCGCCGCCGACCAACCGCCGATCTATCGGAACGCCGCACCTGCACAGGCCATCATTGCCTCTTCACAGCTGCGTTATGATGCAACTGTGCTGGATGCCTGCCCGCAGCTGCGCCTGATCGCCCGCACCGGCATTGGCGTCGACAATATCGACCTGGATGCAGCTACGGCGCGCGGCGTCATTGTCACCAACACGCCGGACGGACCAACCGAATCGACAGCCGAGCACACGGTGGCGATGTTGCTGGCGCTGGCAAAGCGGCTCAAGCCGGGCAACGACAACCTGGCTGAGGGGAAGTGGGGGCCACGCACTGGCGTGATTGTGGGGGATGAAGTGCAGGGTAAGACGCTCGGTCTGATCGGCTGTGGGCGCATTGGGCGCCGCGTGGCAGAGATTTGCCGGCTTGCCTTCCAGATGCGCGTACTGGCCTATGACCCATACTTGCCTGCCGATCACGCCGCCGCACTGGGAGTGACGCTGGCTTCGCTCGATGAGGTCATCGCTCAGGCTGATTTTCTTTCCCTGCACGTTCCAGCCACGCCCGATACGGTCGGCATGATCAATGCCGCCCGTCTGGCGCAGATGAAGGCAGGCAGCTATTTGCTCAATCTGGCGCGGGGCGCGCTCGTGGACGAAGATGCATTGCTCGACGCACTCGCGCGCGGCCATCTTGCCGGCGCCGGCATCGATGTCTTTGCCGCCGAGCCGCCCGCTGTCGATCACCCATTGCGTCGCCATCCCGCCGTCATCGCCACGCCACACAGCGCCTCCGTCACGCGGGAGGGGCGGCGCCGCATGGAAGAGATGGCTATGGATCGCCTGCTGGCGTTCTTTGCGGGCACGCGCCCCGCCGACATTGTTAACCCGACAGCCTGGCCGACGCCATAGCTCATCACCACCCCAGAAGATGGCAGGGAGCGCTAACGTCCACATGCCCGGGCGCGTACAACACAAAATCTGGCGCATTGTGCGCATGGGGTTGCACCTGCTGGTGTGGCTCGGCGTCATGACGCCGACGCCTCTCGTTGCCCAGCAGCATGCAACATCTCGCCATGAGCCTGCATCGTCACCTCCAGCAGCCACGCTCTACCTGCCGCCGCATTACGTGCAGGCGCATATCATCCAACCCGGCGACTTTGCCTCGCCCTGGGATGCGGCCGACCAGCTGCCCCTGTGGCAACACAGCCTGCCAACGCCAGAGGTCGTAACGCTCCCTGTGAACGCGCTGGCGTCGCCTACCCTTGCCCACACCGCACCCGCACCCGCCACGCAATCCTTCGGCTGGAAGGTGCAGATGAGGGCGGCGTGGCCGTTCTCGACGCATCCAGCCTGTCGGTCGCTCTCGACGCTTACCGGTCTGCGTCACAACATGGAGGCGCGTCTGCGCCGTGCATGGCCTACAGCGGCGCCCTCACCATCACCGATCATCGGGGAATATCGTCGTCGCTGGGTGTGCGTTTTTCCCAGCCCTGCTCAGGCGACCAACTTCCTGGTGCAGTTTTCGCTGCGGCTCGACGCGCGCGCCTTTGCTGAAGCATTGTTCGTCGGCGCATCGACGGATGGGCGCACTTTCTGGGGGCGACGTTGGCGCACCCCGGCGCTGACCGATCCCTCTGCGGCGGAGCAGGTGCAACGCGTCTACTTTCCGCCTGTCGCCCCGCCCAGCGCCGGTCGTGTGGCCCTCCTGTGGGAATTGCGTCAGCCGACCCAGGTCAGGCAGCCTACAGGCATTCACCTGGCCAATATCACCGTGGAGGCATTCGTCCCACCGCCCGCCGGTTGTGAGCAACTTGATCCGACGCTGGCGTTGCCGGGGGCGCCGGGCAACGGCCAGGTGAGCAAGGGGCTGAACCTGCCGCCCTATCCCGATCTCACACCGACAGGACTGGCGGGACATGTGGCGCGGCTGCGCGCGCTCGGTGTACAGTGGGTGCGTGTGGAGATGCAGGGGCGGGCTGGCAGTGAGCCGGACGGGCTGGCCGTGCCTGGGCGCGGCGGCTTGCTCGGCTATGTCGATCTCAAACACTACGATGCGTTGTTCGACCTGCTTTGTCATCGCAAGTCCCCCATCGCCGTGTTGGGATTGCTAGACAACATGCTCATGCCCGCCGATGGCTGGCGCAGCCGCCAGGACGCTGCGGCCTATCGCCAGGGTTTCACCACACTTGCCGCCTGGCTGGCGCACTACTACGCCGACCGCGTGAGCGCCTGGGAGGTGTGGAACGAGCCGGATCATGTCAACAGCTACCTGCCGCCGGGAGAATTTGCCGCCCTACTGGCCGAGACCGGCGCCGCTATCCGGCGCAGCGCCCCTACTGCACGCATTGTCAGCGGCGGGCTGAGTAGCGTTGGGCCGGCGGCTGTCACCCATTTGCGGCAGACATTAGCTGCGCTTGCCAGGTCTGTTCCGCCCGGTGAGGCCTTCGATGTAATGGGCGTGCACCTCTACCCCAATGCAGAATATTGCACCGGGGCTCAGCCTGTCCGCGACCCGACTTTCCTCTATGGCGATACGCCGACCGTGCTGGTGCGGCTCATGCAGGCGTTGGCGGCCGCCGGTTATGCCAACCGCCCGTTGTGGGTGACAGAAATTGGCTGGAATCGCGCGGGCGACAGCAACAATCCGGCCACGCAGCGCTGCGCCTGCGTGGCTGCCACGCTGGTGACCGGCATCGAACAGGCAGCTTATTTGCCGCAAGCCTTCGACATCCTCCTGCGAGAAAGCGCCTGGCCCTCGACTGCGCCGGGTGTGACCAAAGTCTTCTGGTACCAGTACGCCGACGTTGGGTTGCGCGCCGCCGCCGCCGGTTGTGGCGACGTGGCCGGCGTCGTCGATTGGTGGTATGGCCTCTACAGTGGCGTCGACGGCGGCGCCGGTAGGGGGGAGCCGCAACCGAACCCTGCAGCCTGCACCTTCCGCGCCTGGCCCGATGCGGCGGCGGTGGCGGCGTGTCTGGGGCAGAGCAAGTCGACCGGCGAGTGACATCAAGAGAGCGCCCCAGCCGTACAGACGGGGCGCTCTCTTCGGTGCGTTTTTTCTAGCGACTGTCAGCGTTCGGCGCAGTGGTTGCGCTTCACCACGCGTATGCTTTAGGCGCTTCGCCGCCGGGGCCGGGGAAGATTGCATCCAGCTTTGCCAGCACCTCGGCGTCGAGCGTGATCTCGGTGGCGCGGACGGCGCTCTCTAGCTGCTCGATGGTGCGCGGGCCGATGATCGGCGCCGTGACGGCCGGGTTGTGCAACAGCCACGCCAGCGCCACTTCGCCCGGTTCGTGGCCGATGTCGCGACAGAGCGCTTCATAGGCTTCCAGTTGTGGGCGCTTTTTCTCCACCTGTTTGGCAAAATCTTCGCTCATGCGCCGCCCGGCTTTGGCTTTCTCCAATGCGCCGCCCAGCAGCCCTCCGCCCAGCGGACTCCACGGGATCAGCCCCAGCCCGTAGTGACGACAGGCCGGGATCACCTCCAGCTCGATCATGCGGTTGTCCAGGTGATAGATGCTCTGCTCGCTGACAAGACCTGTCATGCCGCGCTTGTCGGCTTCCTGGCAGGCCGTGGCGATGTCCCAGCCGGCGAAGTTGCTAGAGCCGACATAAACCACCTTGCCCTGGTTGACCAGCGCACCAAACGCCTGCCACGTCTCATCCCACGGACACTCGCGATCGATGTGATGCATCTGATAAAGATCGATCCAGTCGGTCTGCATGCGTTTGAGGCTGCCTTCGCAGTGCTTGCGGATCTTGTACGCCGACAGGCTGCGCCCGTCACTGTTCGGTTCTGGCCGCGCCCCCTTGCGCGTGACAGGATTGTAGACCTTCGTGGCCAGCACAACCGCCTCGCGGCGTCCGCCGCCCTGCGCAAACCAGCGCCCGATGATCTCCTCCGTCGTGCCATGCTGGACGGCCCAGCCGTAAACATCGGCAGTGTCGAAGAAGTTGATCCCCAGCTCCAGCGCCCGATCCATGATGCGGAAGCTCTCCTCTTCCGACGTGACCCAGCCGAAGTTCATGGTGCCAAGACAGAGATTGCTGACGAGGGCGCCATGTTTACCCAGCCGTACATGTTTGATTGCCATAACGTTGCTCCTGATTGTTTTGAAGAGAAAGAGTTAAATCCACAGCATAATCGTATCTGATTTGGGGAACTTTGTCACTTTTTCAGATTTTCTTTTTGAAATGCTTTGGCGAATGCGCCTAGAAGCTTTTGGTGTTCAATTCTCTGTGTGCATGTGCTGCGGCTGCGACCATGGGGTTTGCGTCAATCTCCGCTTTCGAACACAATAAATGGAACAACTTTGACTTATTGACCGCTAGGTTAACTGTTTATCTTCCCGGAAGCTCCAAAGCTTCCGGGAAGATTGCGAGCAAAATCATGTGACAACCTAAAAATCGATAACTTGTTGCAACCGGACGCTCGCCCTGCATCGATCGCCCCGATTGCGCAACAGCCACAGAGGAGAATGTCATGTCAACCACTCGACCATTGCGCGTAGCCATCATCGGAACGGCCAGGCGGTCGGACTATCTTTATGGCCCGCTCGTACAGGCGCTGCCCAACGAGGTCGAGCTGGTGGGTGTGTGGGGGCGACGTGCGGAATCGGCGCGGCGACTGGGCGAAAGTCTGCACGTTCCCTGGTACACCGACATCGACCGTCTGATGCGCGACCAGGCGCCGGAGATCGGCATTGTTTCCGTTGCCTACGGCGCTAACGGGGAGGTCGGTCTGATGGCGGTGGAAGCAGGGCTGCACGTGCTGTTGGAAACGCCGATTGCCCATAAGCTCAGCGAAGCGGACGCCATCATTGCCGCCGCCCACCATCGCGGGCGCAAGATCGAAGTCGCCGAACAGTTTCACCGCCGCCCGCTGGAACAAATCAAACTGGCGTTGATTCGCAGCGGTCTCTTTGGCCGCGTGCACACTTCCTTCAACGATTTCGCCGGGCATGGCTATCACGGCGTCAGTGTGCTGCGCAGCTACCTGGGCTTCGACGCCCGTCCGTTGCAGGTGACGGGCGCTGTCCGCAACTATCCGTTGGCGGCGCATTGGTCGCGACTGGCGGAGACGCGCGGGGAACGCACTGAGACTCAGGAGCACGGCCTGATCACCTTCGACGGTGGGCAATTGGGCGTCTATCATTGGACAAGCGTCGGCTACGACTCGGCGGTGCGTTGGTGGCGCAGCAGTCGCTTCCTGGCGGAGCGCGGCATGGGCATCACTGTTGGCGTTAATCTGGATGTGCAGGAATGGCTGAGTTTGATTGCGCCTGGCGGCGAGGCGCCCCGCTTCATCACACTGGAGCGGCGTTGGGAGCGCAATGACGGCGGCGCACTGGTGGCGATGGTCGCTCACACCGGCGACCCGGAGTTGCCCATCGTGACATGGGAAAATCCCTTCCGTCCGCAGGTGAAGGGGCATGGTGTGCAGTGGCATGATGACGAGATCGGCGTGGCAGGTTGCCTGCTCAGCCTGGTGGAGGCGGTGCGCAACGGCGGTGAACCAACCTATGGCGCCCAACAGGCGCGCCTCGATCAGGAG
>CZCA01001328.1_pt1 | contig 15871 bp, 21 predicted proteins | sample 591981 | NCBI WGS metagenome assembly CZCA01 (sample SAMEA3556810, study PRJEB10932) | anaerobic digester metagenome
GCTTACAAAGGGAAGCTGAAGGCGGATGGCGAGATCACGCTGGCGGAGATCATGGCGCTGCTTTGAGGCAAAAAAATAGGGCTGGGGTAGGTGCTCTCAGCCTACGGCGCTTGCACCTATGATGTCTGCTCGTGCCACCGGTCAAAGCCTGTGTTGCACGGGGCAGACTGCCCAGCTCGCTATCTTGAGTATAGCACGGATTGTCAAGCGATCCAGAACGCCCCGACCCATCCCGATCACAAAATTCCATCGCAAAAACTACGTTCCATCAGGGACATTTCGGGCACTCGATAGGTGTGGCGTAGTCGAAAAATGGCGATTACGGATTACCTTTGGCATACCCAAAAACTACCTTTTGGCAGGGAGGGGCAGGGTCAATCTTGCCATCTGCACAGATGTGAACCGCCCCGTCCGCTGCCCCGATGGACGAGCACGATCTGCCCCTTGACGGTTGGTACCGGCTGGCCGCCGTCGTAGTGAAGGGTGTCACCGACCCGACCGAGCGCGAACGATGGCGACAATGGGCAAGAGACAGGCAAAAACAGGCGCAATCGCCGCTGCGGACGGTGCCGCTCACTGACTTGTGGCACGGTGAACCGAAGCGAGCCAGGCGGCGCTGCACTGTTCCAATGGGGCGCACATCTCGCACCGATTTCGGCAAGACGACGCCATGACGATGAACTTCTTTGATGGGCGTGGCCGCTGGAGCCGCTACCCAACCCGCAACACGGTGAGCGATTCCCTGCGCCTCGACGCCCAGGCTATCGGCCGGAAAGGCCTCGACCGCTACCGGCGCTTCACCTGGCGCTGGTCATGGTCGAACTGGCTGAGCGGCGAGCAGCACGCCGAGATCGCCGTCGTGATTGAGTCGCCGCAGACGGTGCTGCTCGACTACCAGACGGGCGGCACGCCGATGCAGCAGACCGTCACCCTGCGCCGCACACCGACCCACAACGGCGGCAGCCGGCTGGACTGGTACTGTCCCCGCTGTGGCCGTCCCGCCCGCTATCTGTACGGCGCACCCTTCGCCTGTCGCACCTGCCACAATCTGGCTTATCCGAGCCAGCAGGCAAGCCACCAACAGGCCGGCAGCTATGCCGTGAAGCGGCGGCAGGCCGTCATCCGGCGCAAGCTGAAGATGTCTCCCGATGCCGAGAGCCTGCCAGAGCAGCGACCGTCCGGCGTGCGCTGGCGCACCTGGCTGCGTCTGTCGGAGGAGTTCAGGGAATTGCGTCATGTCGAAGCCGAGTACATGCTCCGCCTCATCTACAGCGGCAACGGGCCGGCGCTGTGGGAGATGATCGGGCTGAACCGGGCTGAGGTGATGCCGCACCTGCGCCCGGCCACCGACATGGCCGGCTACCGCAGGAAGAAGCGGGCGGGCGTCTATGAGCCGGATGAATGGCTGGTGTCCGTCCTGCGCCAGTACAAGCGGCGCAAGCAGGCCGAGCCACCGCTGACGATTCACCAACTGGCGAAACAGGCGGGCGTGCCGCTCGACTTCGCCCGCGAGGCCGAAGCGGCCGGCCTGCTGCGTCCTGACTGTGATCGTGGGCGCCGCTGGCCGAAGTACCGCCCCTCGCTGGCGCGCTGGCTGGTCAAGCTGGCGCAGATGCGGGCGGATGGGCGATCCTGGCCGGAGATCGCCGCCTGGTCAAAGCGGCGCTGGCAGACCGGGGAGATTTGTTTTCCTGGGAAAACATGAGGGCAAAAAAAGCGCCGCCAGTTTTGTGGCTGGCGGCGCTGAGCAATCAAAAGTACTACTTTTCTTCGTATCCCCCCGTAGCGGGGTTGTATGTTTTGTCGATCTTGATCTCCCCCTCTGATGTCCGGCTGAAGATCACCTCTCCGTCAGGATTCAAGACCATATGTGCACCATCCTCACCCTTCATTTTGATATGAAGTTTGGAGTCCCAGAAGTCCTCTCCGACTTGTTCGAGCTTCATCTTCGCATTTCCGCCGAGATTTTCCCAAGCCATAGGTTGTCATCTCCTTGGTCAGATTAGAAATGTGACTGATACGAAGAGCAAAATAGCTCTCATTGGTAATACGTATTAGATGTTACTTTTGTTCCATTCGTTTTGCGTCACAAACACAAACCGCCAACCCGAAGGTTGGCGGCTGCTGGACAGGTCACGACACCACTCGTTGACCTGTTCACCTTCGCCCGGAAGCCATTCCAGCCGAAAGGACTGCCTCCAGTCTACGGCTAAAACGGCACGGCGTCAACTTCTGCGAGCGATCCCGGCAGGCCGGCAGGCTGCTTGTCGGCGTGCGGTACAGTCCCAGTCGGGCGGCTGCGCTCGTCACTGTTCCCACCAAGAAAGCGCACGTTGCTGGCCGTCACTTCGAGGGCGGCGCGTGGTTCGCCGGTGCGCTTGTCGAGGAACGCACGTGCTTCGACGATGCCCGTCACCAGCACCCGATCCCCCCGGTGCACGTACTCGCCCGTCACCTCGGCGAGCTTGTTCCAGCAGGTGACGCGGTGCCAGGTGGTCACTTCCTGGTCTTTCACCCGGCGACTGGTCGCTACCGAGAAGGTCGTTACCGGCACCCCACTGGGCGTGTAGCGCATTTCCGCATCGGCGCCTGCATTGCCAACGATGGTCAATTCCTGATACATGGTCAAAGTCTCCTGATTGGTTGAAAGGGGAGGAGTGACCCTCCCCGGTTGTCACTGATTGAGTAGCACTGCACACATGTGCTTGCAGAACTTCCGCCCCTGCTCGTCGTGCGGCGCTCGACCGTCCGGGCAATCGCACGTGCCGGCCGCCACGTCAACGATGTAGGTGTCCGTGCCATCGACCGCCCACAGGGAGCCGACGAGCTTGTGAACCTTGCCGGTCGCAGCCAACTCCGCACCCTTGACCGCCCGCTCGTGCGCCACCGGCACCAGGGCGGCCAGCCGCCGCCCCAGTTCGTACCGTGTCATGGTTGCCATGTCAGCAGCCCCTCCTGATCCACTCGTAGTCATCCTCGATGCAGCCGTCTGCGCTGTCGTCGCCGCTGAAGGTGCATCGTCCGTCCATCGCCGTGGCGATCTCCGCGGCGTAAGCGATCTGCGCCTCGTCGTCATCCTCGTAGCGGATGACCCACACGTCACCGAGAATCTGCACCGTCACCTGTCGCCCCTCACGCCGCACCAGCGTGATGCCGTCCGTCCACTCCTGCGCCACTGTCATCGTCATGGTTGTCATGGCTGTGTCTCCTGTGGAGAGAGGGGAGGGGGTTCCCCTGTCTCTGTTAGTCCCAGCCCCACCCGGCGCTGATGGCGTCGAAGCGTGCGTCCTGTGCTTCTTCCCACCGAGCCGCCATCTCTGCGAAGTGCATCGCTTCGAGTTCGGCTTCGATGCGCTGCTGTGCTTCCGCCGCCAGCCCCGCCACCTCGTGCAGTGCGCTGTGCGCTTCCGGCATCGCGCACGCCAGGTCAAACGCTGCGCTGATGATCTGGTCGAGAACGGTGGTGAACTCTGCTGTTGTCATGGTGTCCCTCCTGGACTGAATTTGGCTTCCGGTTCGGAGCTTTGGCTGTTGTGGTGTTCGCCTCTGCTCTGACCTAAGTATAGCATATCTTTGATTATTTGTCAATAGACAAAATCAAAATTGATAGGGCACTTTAGGTGAAACTTCCTAAAACTAATTGATTTTGTCTATTGACAAATAATCAAACATGGTGTATACTTGAGACACGAGGCAACACCACAAAACGAGCCTCACCGGAAGCCAAGAGCCACGAAAGGGGCAAGACGATGACAGAAGTTTTCACAGGCCACAGCCGCAGCGAACAGGCTGACCGCTTCATCGAGAAGGTCGAAGCGGCGGGCGGGACGGTTTACGACCGCTGGGCTGACCAGGACGTTGAAACCGGCGTGAGCTACATCGAAGTCGAGTACGACCCGGCGGAAGAAACCGACGAGGACGAGGAATAGCCAACCAGGGGAGGGCAACCTCCCCACTACCGAAAGGACTTTGACCATGAACATTCTCAATCATCCCTCTGTCGCCTCTGAGTGGTTGTCCGGTCTTGACCTGGACGGCAAGCCGCACAACGTTGTCATCACCGGCGTTGCGGAAGTGGAGGTGCCCGACCGCACGGGCAAAGCGACCCTCTGCGTTGCCGTGGCATTCCGCACGCCAGCCGGCGCACCGTTGCGCAAGCGGTTGATCCTTCGCCCGACGCACGCGAAGGCGCTCGCCAAGTTGTTCGGGCTGGAGACCGACAACTGGACGGGCAAGGGCATCACGATTCGCCCGGAGAACGTCCAGGCATTCGGGCAGGTGCATTGCGTTGTGCGCGTTGTGGGCGCAGCGCCGGTCAAGATGCAGCAGCCGGCCACAGAGACCGAAGCGGGGGCGGCGTAACCAACCAGGGCGGGACACCCCGATCTCGCCCCAACCGAAAGGACTAAACAGTATGACCGACATCATCACCGAGTTGCGCACCTGGCTGCTACGGGCACGCCATGACGCCGCCAGCACCGAGGACGCGCTCGAATCGGCCATTGCCATCTATCAGGGCGCAGCGGGCGCAATCACTGCGCTACAGGCTGTGCAGGCAGATGCAAAGCTATTGCTCGGCGAGATCATGGTCGAGACCGGCGAGACCAACGTCACCACGAAGGCCGGCAAAGCCTACGTGACCAGTGCCAGCCGGGTCGTTACCTACGATGCGAAGGGCATCGACGCCCTGGCCGCCAACGATGACGAGCTCGCCGCCATCCTGGAGCCATTCCGCCGTGTCACCGAACGGGCGGGCACGCTCACGATCCGGGCGCCGAGGGAGGGCTGAGCCATGTCGTATGAAGAACTCTATCAGGCCGAACATGCTGGCCGTCTGGCCGCCGAAGCCGCCTGGCTGGAAGCGCAGAAGCAGGTCAACGAGCTGGCGACGGCGCTGGCCGCCGAACAGGAAAAGACCGCCAGGTTACAGCGCCAGATTCGCAACCGGGAATTGGCCGACACCGGGCTGTACGATGAATACGGGCGGCCGTACAAATGAGCCGGTCAACGAACTGGAAAGAGCACGAGAGACGCACCGCCCGGCGTCTCTCCGGCGTGCGCAACGGGAATCGGGGCACGGCGACCGCCGACGTGGAGGCCGGCGCCTGGTCGGTGGAGTGCAAGAGCCGGAAGCAACTCCCCGGCTGGCTGCTCGACGCGATGGCGCAGGCAAAGCGCAACGCCACACGGGGCACAGTCGGGATCGTCGTATTGCACAAAGTGGGGCAAAGGTCGGACAATGACATCGTGTGCCTGACAATGGCGGACTTCCAAGCCATCGCCGGCACGACCAACAAGGAGCCATCAGCATGATCACCGAAGGGACTAACACCATGTCACCACGCGGAGGGACGCGCGAGGGCGCAGGCCGGCCCACCGGCACGGGCACGGGCACCAAGCGCAAGGCCGTCGCCGTCAGTCTGACCGAGGAGGAGAAAGCCGAACTCGACCGCATCAGCGCCGAGCTTGGCATCAGCAACAGTGACTTTGTACGCCTGGCGTTGAAGCACGCGGCCGTGCTGGCCGTGCTGTACAAGGAGGGGAAGTGACGCTTTGACCCGCTTTGACCCGTCCATCCTCTCCGACGTGCTGGTGCTGCTGGCCGATCTGGACGACGCGCGCATCCTGCCACGGCGCACGGTGAGCATTGCCATAGACCGGGTGCTGGCCTGGTCGTGGAATCCTGGCCGGCTGGAACGGTGCCACCGGCTGCTCGCCGAGGGGGAGAAAGCGCCGCCGATCCACGTGAACCGCTACCGGCTGAACGGGCTGACCTGGTACGTGGTGAGCGACGGCCGTCACCGCACAGTGGCTGCAAGGGAGGCCGGGCGCACGCGCATCGCCGCAGTGGTGGGCAGTGAGACCGACTGTCACCCGGAACGCTACCGGCTGGACGTGGCAGGCCGGCGACTGTGGCAGGAGCACCACGATGACCGCTTCGGTCACTGTCTGAAGCTCGTCACCGATGGGTTGAGCATGGAGACCATGACCGTGCTGCTGGCCGTGGGCGTGCCGTACAAAGACCAGGTGAGACCATGACGCCGACCTTCATCCGCTTCGAGGGCTACGCCTGGCTGTTGTGGCTGCGCTATGGGCGTCTGCTCGTGCTGGCCGGCTGCTATGCCACCCGCACCGAGGCGCTCGCCGTCGCCAGCACCATCGACGGGCTACCGGGATAGAGGGAGAAATCGCCCGCGAAAATCACCGTTTTCAGAAGCTATATCGTCTGTTTGATGATCAGTCCTATGTGGCATCAATAACCAGGAGTTGGCAGTATGAAGATGTTCCACATCAGCCTTTTACTATTGATTTGGTTTGTACTTGCCTTTCATGTGACACAAGCGCAGAGCGATACCGTTCCGCCGACTGTGCATCAAAAAGCTATTGTGCCGAGCCAAGTAGACACTTCAGAAGGGGAACAAGTCATAACAGTAACCTTGCAAGTGACTGATGATTTGAGCGGTGTCGCGTACGCTCAGGTTCTTTTTCATCCGACAGTTGAGTCAACTCAATACCTGGCTATGAATACTGCTGGTGATCCTAATAGCGACACCATTGTTTTGATCGGGAGACTCCCTCAGTATTCTGCTCAAGGTGTATGGCGATTGATATCTATATCCACCAAGGACAATGCAGGTAACATACGCTATTTCGATCCATACGATGAAGATTGGCCTCCGGGAGATGAGCGTTTTATCAATGGTGAATACCACGAGATTTTTTTGCCGTCAGTAGCAAAAACCAATAGTTAGATAGGGCAAGGGGACAGCCCTTGTCACCACCGAGAGGACTATGGACACCACATTTGACCTTGACTTTGTCTGCATCGAGGACGCCGAGACCATGCTGCTCGACCTGCGCACCGCCATCGGGGAGACGGAACCGACCCGGCTACCCGCCTATCGCCAGCCCGCCGCCACCTACCTGGCCGGGCTGAGCCGCGCCAGCCAGCCGACCCAGGCCGATGCGCTGGCCGCCATTGCGCTCTATCTGTCGGTGGGGCGTGCCGACTGGCAGACGCTGCCCTGGTGGTTGCTGCGCCGCCAGCATGTGACCGCCGTCCGTGCCTGGCTGATCGAGACGAAGGCCGTCGCCACCGGCAAACGCTACATGGCGGCGCTGCGCGGCGTGCTCAAGGAGTGCTGGCGGCTGGAACTGATGACCGCCGACGAGTATCAGCGTGCCATCGACGTGAAGCCGATTGCGGGCGGTGGGGAGGAGCAGGCGGCTGGCCGTGCGCTCGCGGCGGGCGAGCAGGCGGCGATCCTGGCAGCTTGTGCCGCTGACCCGACCCCGGCCGGCCCCAGGGACGCCAGCTTGTTCGGGCTGGCTGTGCGCTGTGGGCTGCGCCGCGCCGAGATTGCGGCGCTTGACCTGGCCGACTATGCCGACGGCATCATCACGGTGCGTAAGGGGAAGGGGCGCAAGACGCGCACGGTGCCCGTGCCCGCTGGTCTTGACCTGGCGCTGGCCGACTGGCTGCGCGTGAGGGGAGCTGCACCCGGCGCATTGTTCTGTCCCGTCAACAAGGGCGGCGCCGTCCAGCCGGGCGGCATCTCCGACGCGGCGATCTATGACGCCTTGCAGAAGCGAGCGGAGCAGGCCGGCGTGCGGCACTTCACGCCCCATGACCTGCGGCGCACCTACATCGGCGATCTGCTCGACGCCGGCGCTGACCTGGCGACCGTCCAGCGGCTGGCCGGCCACAGCCAGGCCAACACGACGGCAGGCTATGACCGGCGCGGCGAGCGGGCCAAGCGGGAGGCAGCGGCAAGGCTGCACATGGCGTGGAAGTGGGAGGGGCGAGGGTGATTTTCCCGGAACAGACGTTCCTCTCAAGCGACACCGATTATACGTTCGTGCCACTGTGGGTATGGAATTGGTATGGAAATGGTATGGAAGAATCGCGTATCTGATGAAAATTGGCGCTATCCCAGAAAGAAAGCGAATGGAACCGGCGATCAGGGAAGCGGCACATTTGAGGGTACGGGCTGCGCTTTCACCGCTGGCTTTGAGTGTAGTACACTGACCGTCAGCCCTTCGACGGCATCTAAACCCAAGCATAGCTAACCTGACGCCCCTTAGCAGATAAGACAGGCTCCATGAAATTCGATTCTGTTCTTGAAAAATACCGAAAGCACGCTTTCTCCGAGAAGGACAAGGGGACGCGCTTTGAGCGTCTGATGCAAGCCTATTTGCGGACAGACCCGAAGTACGCGCACCTGATAAAGCATGTTTGGCTGTGGAACGAGTTTCCAGGCCGGCATGACTTTGGCGGCACGGACACCGGCATCGACCTGGTGGCGCTGACAGTTGACGGCGATTACTGGGCGGTTCAGTGCAAGTGCTATCAGGAAAGCGCGGTCATCGACAAGCCGGCCGTTGATTCATTTCTGGCGACCTCCAGCCGAGAATTCAAGGACGAATCGCTGCGTACAACGCGCTTTGCTCACCGATTGTGGATTTCGACGACCAATCATTGGGGCGCAAACGCAACAGAGGCAATCAAGAATCAGAATCCGCCTGTCACCCGCCTGAACCTGTTTGATCTCCAAGAAGCGCCGGTTGACTGGGAGAAGCTGGAACAGGGGATTCATGGCGAGGCGTCGCGGTTGGCGAAGAAGGTCTTGCGCCCGCATCAAAAGGAAGCGTTAGAACGCACCCATGCGTATTTCAAGACGGCGGAGCGGGGCAAGCTCATCATGGCGTGCGGGACAGGCAAGACGTTCAATGCCCTGCGCATTGCGGAGCACGAGACCAACGGGAAGGGCTTTATCCTGTTCCTGGTGCCTTCCATCTCGCTGTTAAGCCAGTCGCTGCGCGAGTGGGCAGCCGACGCCAACGAGCCGATCAACGCCGTCTGCATCTGTTCTGACCCCGAAGTCTCCAGGAAGCGAGCCAGGGATGAGGACAGCGACTTGACCAGCGTCATCGACCTGGCGCTGCCGGCCTCGACCAATGTGCATGACATCCTCAATCAGTTTCGCTATATCCAGGCCAACGGCCACACACACCGAGGGATGACGGTCGTCTTTGCGACCTATCAATCCATCGATGTGGTGGCGAAGGTGCAGAAAGAACTGCTCAAGGCTGGCGGCGGGCTGGGCGTCTTCGACCTGACCGTCTGCGATGAGGCGCATCGCACGACTGGCGTCACCCTGTTGGATGAGGACGAATCAGCTTTCACCAAAGTACATGACGATGACTTCATCCGCAGCAAGAAGCGGCTGTACATGACGGCGACGCCCCGGCTATTCAGTGACGATACCAAGAGCAAGGCAGCACAGGCCGACGCGGTGCTGTGCTCGATGGATGACCCGGAACTCTACGGCGAGGAGATTTATCGCATCGGCTTTGGCGAAGCGGTGGAGCGTGACCTGCTGACTGATTATCGGGTGCTGATTCTCACATTGAATGAGCGCAACGTGCCGCCCGCCATTCAACAGATGGTCGCTGACAAGTCCACCGAGATCAACACCGATGACGCATCGAAGCTGATCGGCTGCATCAATGCGCTCTCAAAACAGGTGCTCGGCGATGAAGGGCTTATTGCCAGCAGCGACCCCGACCCCATGCGCCGGGCGGTGGCGTTCTGTCAGACTATCGCCGTCTCCAAGAAAATCACGGACACCTTCAATACAGCCTCCGAGGTGTACATCGAATCATTGCCAGAGGAACGGCGTGGGCAAATGACGCCGGTTGACTCCAAGCACATCGACGGCACGATGTCGGCGCCCATGCGTGACGAGATGCTTGGCTGGTTGAAGGCCGACGCCGGCAACGGGGAGTGTCGCATCCTGACGAATGTTCGCTGTCTGAGTGAAGGCGTCGATGTGCCATCGCTGGACGCAGTGATGTTCCTCTCGGCGCGTAACTCGCAGGTTGATGTCGTGCAGTCGGTGGGGCGCGTCATGCGCAAAGCGCCCGGCAAGAAGTACGGCTATATCATCATCCCGGTGGTGGTGCCCGCCAACGTGGAGCCGGACAAGGCGCTCGACGACAACGAACGCTACAAGGTGGTGTGGACGGTGCTCAACGCGCTGCGCGCCCATGATGACCGCTTCAACGCCACCGTCAACAAGATTGAACTGAACCGCAAGAAGCCCGGCAACATCTTGGTGGGTGGCGCACCACTATCGTGGGAGGACGGCACGCCGGTTGACACCGATCCCGACAAAGCAAAGGAGTCGCAAAAGGCCGTTGCTCAACAACTGGCGTTACAGTTTGAGCAGTTGCAACACGTGGTCTTTGCGCGGATGGTGCAGAAGGTTGGCGACCGTCGATACTGGGAACAGTGGGCGAAGAACGTGGCTGAGATTGCCGAGCGCCAGGTTGAGCGCATCAGCCGCCTGATCATGGAGACCGGCCCCCATCAACAGGCATTCCAGAACTTCCTGGGTGGGCTGCGCAAGAACATCAACCCAAGCATCTCGCAGCAAGAAGCGGTGGAGATGCTCTCGCAGCATATCATCACCAAGCCGGTCTTTGAGGCGCTCTTTGAGGGCTATTCCTTCGTCCAGCACAACCCTATTTCTGTCTCCATGCAGACCATGCTCGACCTGCTGGAAGCGCAGGCCATCGAGAAGGACACGGCTACGCTGCAACGCTTCTACGACTCAGTGCGTAAGCGTGCCTCCGGCATCGACAACGCCGAGGGCAGGCAGCGGGTGATCATCGAACTGTACGACAAGTTCTTCAAGACGGCTTTTCCCAAGATGGTGGAGCGGTTGGGCATCGTCTATACGCCGGTGGAGATTGTCGACTTCATGCTGCACTCGGTCGATGACCTCTTGCGCCAGGAGTTCGGGCGCAGCCTGTCGGATGAAAACGTGCACCTGCTTGACCCCTTTTCCGGGACAGGGACGTTCACCGTGCGCCTGCTGCAAAGCGGGCTGATTGCCAGAAAAGACCTGGTGCGCAAGTACACTCAGGAGATACACGCCAACGAGATCGTGCTGCTGGCCTACTACATTGCCGCCGTCAACATCGAGAACGCATTCCACGATGCGATGGGCGGCGATACTGAATACCGCAGCTTCGATGGCATCTGCCTGACCGACACCTTCCAACTAGGGGAAAGTGACGGCAGCGATACACTGTACACAGAGATGTTCCCGCAGAACTCGGCACGGGTGGCGCGGCAGAAGAAGGCGCCACTGCGCGTGATCTGGGGCAATCCGCCGTACTCGGTGGGGCAACGGTCAGCCAACGACAACGCCCAGAACCAGAAGTATCCGGTGCTGGATGGACGAATTGAGGAGACGTACTCAAAGGAGTCTAGTGCGGGTCTCAGCAAGTCACTTTATGATGCGTACATCAAAGCGTTCCGCTGGGCATCCGACCGATTGGACAACACGCACGGTGGCATCATCTGCTTTGTCTCCAATGGCGGCTGGATCGATGGCAATGCACAGGATGGTCTGCGCAAATGTTTTGAGCGTGAGTTTTCATCGATCTATGTCTTCAACTTGCGGGGGAATGCTCGGACGCAGGGCGAACTGCGACGGAGAGAGGCGGGCAACGTTTTTGGTGGAGGCTCCCGCACGCCCATCGCTATCACGTTCTTGGTGAAGAATCCAGTCAAGCCAGTGGGTAAGGCTACAATTTACTACCGAGATATAGGTGACTATCTTAGCCGAGAGGAAAAGCTGGCGCTGGTCAAAAGATACGGTTCACTGCTAAGTTCAGACATGCAATGGCAAGTATTGCAGCCGAACGAACAGGGAGATTGGGTGGCGCAGCGTAATGATGTGTTTGAAACATTCACGCCTATGGCACCTCAAAACAAGTTTGATGTGACGGCCAAGTCATTATTTTTCACATACGCTATTGGTGTGTCAACCAACCGAGATGCTTGGGTATACAACTCCTCAAGAGTACGAATTGAGCAGAATATGAGGAGGATGATTGACTTTTACAATGAACAACAACAAGTTTTTGCTATGGTATCTGGAAAAGCTCCGATGTCTTCAGTTGATGAAGTTGTAGATCGAAACCCCACAAAAATAAGTTGGACGGTGAACCTGAAAAGAGATATTGAGAAAGGTAATGTTCATCAGTATAGGTCACAATATATACGAGAGGGCGTCTATAGACCTTTCTTTAAGCAATATCTGTATTTTGATAGGCCATTCATAGAGCGCCCCGGCCAGAGCCAAAACTTTCTTCCAACCAGCCAATTTACGACACCAATCATTTGCGTTTCACCAAGTGCCAACGATGGTTTATCACTATTGATGACTGACAGAATAGCTAATCTCCATTTCAATGGTGACACACAATGCTTCCCCCTCTACTACTACGAAGAACAGGCCAAGCAAAGCCCCTCCCTCTTTGACGCCGGCGCAGATACCGAATACATCCGACGCGACGGCGTGAGCGACTTCATCCTGGAGCGAGCCAGGCGGCAGTATGGCAAGACCGTCACCAAAGAGGACATCTTCTACTACGTTTATGGCTTCCTGCACAGCCCGGAGTACCGGGAGGCGTTCGCCGTCGATCTCAAGAAGTCACTTCCACGCATCCCGCTGGTCGAGGACGTGCGCCACTTCTGGGCATTCAGCAAGGCTGGCCGGGCGCTGGCCGAGCTGCACGTCAATTACGAGAGCGTGCCGCCCTATCCCGGCCTCACTGTGACCGGCGCAGAGAGCGGCTTTTTCACGGTGGAGAAGATGCGCTTCCCGCAGAAGGGGCAGAAGGACACGATTCTCTACAACAGCCGGATCACCGTCTCCGACATCCCGGCTGTTGCCTATGAATACGTCGTCAATGGCAAGAGCGCCATCGACTGGATCATGGAACGGTATCAGGTCACTGTTGATAAAGACAGCGGCATCCGCAACGATCCCAACGACTGGGCGAAGGAGGTCGGGAATCCCCGCTATATCCTGGACTTGCTGCTCAGCATTGTGAATGTGAGTGTGCAGACGGTGGAGATTGTGAAGGGGCTACCGAAACTGAGCTTTTGACCAAGAGTGCAATCCACGCCTTGCCCAGTCTGCCACCTTATGTGTACACTGAGTCCACATCGTTACACCGCTGAACACAGAAGGCGTACACCATGACTCGTGTCCTCGCGGTCGCCTCGCAGAAGGGGGGCGTCGGCAAAACGTCACTGACCCAGAACCTGGGTGCGGAACTGGCACGCGCCGGGCATCGGGTGCTGGTCGTCGATTTTGACCCGCAGTCCAACCTGACCAGTGGTTGGGGACTTGACCCCAGCGCCGACCGCCCCACCATCTACACGGCAATGCTGCACCCAGAGCAGGCGCCGGCCTGCGTCATCCACCACCGCCCAAACCTTGACCTGCTGCCAGCCAACCTTGACCTGGCCGGGGCGGAGCTTCAGTTCATGGGCGCGGTTGACCGCAACATCAAGCTGCAAGAGGCGCTGGCTCCGCTGCGCGACGCCTACGAGTATGTGCTCATCGACGGGCCGCCCTCCCTGGGCTTCTTCACCGTCAATGCGTTGGTAGCCGCCGACGAGGTGATGATCCCCCTGCAATGCCAAATCTATGCGTACAAGGCCATCGACCAACTGCTGGTCATCATCGACCAGGTGCGCAAGCTACACCCGCCACTGACCGTGACCGGCGTCGTGCTCACCATGTACGACGTGCGGAACTCGCTGACCATCTCGGTGGAGGAAACAGCGCGCCAGCGGTTTGGCGATCTGGTGTACAAGACGACGATTCCCGTCAACGTGCGGATTGCCGAGGCTCCGCTCGAAGGGGTCTCCGTAGGGGAATATGAACCCGACAGCCGGGGCGCAGACGCCTACCGGCAACTGGCGAAAGAGATGATCGACCGTGGCAAAAAGAGCGAAAGACCTAAGCGAAAAGCTGGCCGGTGAGCAGAAGCCGACAGCGGGCTGGCTCGACCAGGTGGGCGGCGGGCAGCCTGAACCGGACGCCGAGCCGGAGAAGGACAGCGCGCGCGCCGGCGTCTACAAGCGCAAGACCTTCCTCATCACCGACGAGATCGAGGAGCGCATCCGCACACTGGCCGACAAGGAGCACGTTGGGCAGAACGAACTGGTTCGCTACCTGCTGACTTGGTCGCTGAGTCAGATCGAGAGCGGCAAACACCGGCTCCCCGCCGAACCCGTCGAAAAGCGTACCCTCGGTGTGTAGCTGAACACCCCTCTTGTACAATTGGATAAAGTGTAATACACTACGTTTGTCCTTGTATACACAGGTGTACAAATGTGTGTTTGACACGCACATCGGCGCACCTTGAGTGTACAGGGGCACCCATAACGACCGGGAAAGGTGTTAGAGGCACCCTCCCCGGCCTGACCGGACCGGCGACGGAAGCGCACGACCCGGCTGACCGTTCATGCTACCACGAGTTGAACGGGCTGCACTATCCGTCGTCGGCGCTCACTCATTGACGCACGACGGAGGCGTGCAGACCATGACCACCTTTCACCGCACAGAACAGCCCATTGCCGAAGCCTGGGTGATGCCGCCCGGCAACCTGCTCATCACCACCGTGACCGAGGCCGGCGAGACCGCCATCACGCTGACCTGCACCGTGCCCGGCGTCGTGGATCGTCCCGGCGCGGCGCTCATCGAGATGGTGCGAGCCCTGGCGCTGGCGAAAGAGCACCTGGTCGCCGTCGAGCGGAAGGGGCGGTGAGCCGTGGACATCCTCAGCATGATTGACCTGGTCATCGGCACGGCAAAGCACGGGCGGCTGCACCGCTTCACGGTGGCGAACGTGCCCGGCATTGTGGTCGAGTCCATCCTGCGCCGCTACCGGATTCACGCCTACGGGCGCAGCATCGCCGTGCGGGATGGCGCCCAGTTGCGCAGCTTCCATGTGAACGCACGCCAGGCACGCTTTGCGGAGTATCTGCTGCTACGGGCGGGCCTTCCGCTGGTGGGTGCGCTCATCGACCCGCGCAATGCGGCCGCTGCTGACCATGAGGAGATGCCGGCGCAGTGGCAGGAGGGGCGCGCGCTGGCGACACCCATCGAAGCCCTGGGCGATGCGATGGCGGCCATCTTCGGGCGGGACGTGAACACCGGAAAGAGGGTACGCTGATGACGACACAGAACCGCTATGACACCGGGCTGAACTATGTCGTGGCCGACCAGCCACCGGCGCCCATTGACCAGACCAGCCTGATCCGCCGCAACGATGTGATGCAGGCGGTGGGCGGCGTCATCGAAGCCTACCGGGTGCAGCAGGCGGCGCTGCTCGACTCCGTGACCGGCGAGACCGTGCAGGGGCGGGGCTTCCTGAGCGATGCCGGGCAGGTGGCAGAGCGGCGCAAGACCAGTCGGCTCTATCTGCTCTACTATACCCTGATCGTCGGCATGGTGGCGGGCGGGCTGGTGCTGCTGGCGCATGGCGCCGGCTACCTGGACGCGGGCGGCAGCTTCGCCACCTGGCTGGCGCTGACGGGCGGGCTGGCGTTGCTCTTGGGCTGGAAACGGCACGGTGACGAGCTGGTGCTGACGCCGGAATCGATTGCCCTGCGCGTGGTCGATGCCCACGAGAACGTGGCGCTGTACGAGTCCGAGACCCGCCGCCTGGCGATTGAGTGGGAGCACTCCGCCGAGGCACGCCGTCAGGCCGCACAGGAGAAGGCCGCCGAGTATGCGCGCCAGCAGGCGCAACTTCGCATTGACGAACTCGACGCACGGCGCAAGGCCATCGAAGCACAGCGGGCGCAGGCCGACCCCTACGAGGGGCGCTTCCGGGTCGTCATGGGCACGGAGCCGGAGCCACCGCAGGGGACTGAAGCCGCCAGCGAACCGATCACAGAGACCACCAAAGACATCACGGGCGGCCACTGGCGCGACAGTCTGCTCGTCTGGATTGCCACGCTCTATCAGCCCGGCATTGTCACCGAGGCCGGCGT
>CZCA01000696.1_pt1 | contig 15788 bp, 9 predicted proteins | sample 591981 | NCBI WGS metagenome assembly CZCA01 (sample SAMEA3556810, study PRJEB10932) | anaerobic digester metagenome
CAGGCCATGATGGTGAGATAGACAAAGGAAAAGGCCAGCCATTTGAAGCCATGTTCTTTGAAGAGAACGGCCAAAGCGGCGGCACAGGGCGCATAGAGCAACACGAAGACCATATAGGCGAGGGCGGCTGCTCCCGAGCCGAAGCCTTGCATGATATTTGCCGAAGCATCTTCCAGGCTGCCGCCTCCCTGATAGAGGCCTTGCAGTGTGCCCACGATGGCTTCCTTGGCAAAGAAGCCGCTCACCAGAGACACACCTGCCTGCCAATTGTGAGCGCCGATGCCCATGGGCTCCAAAATCGGCGCCATGCCTCTGCCGGCAAGCTCCAGAAGGCTGGCTTCGCCACTCTCGTTGCCAGCAAAAGGCACGGTGATGAGCTGCAGCAGGTTCATCAGGATGATGGCGATCAGGATGGTCTTTCCCGCTCTGAGGATGAAATCTCTGAGCCGGAACCAGGTGTGACCCATGATGCCTCTGAAAGTGGGCATATGATAGGCCGGGAGCTCCATCACGAAGCTGCCGGGAGGGCTCTTGAAGATGGTTTTCTTGAGCATCAAGCCGAAGATCAGGGCCATCACGATACCAAACATATAGAGGCCGAAGATCACCAGATTTGCATGCTTGGGGAAGAAGATCATGGCCAGGAAGGTGTAAACAGGCAGCTTGGCGCCGCAGCTCATGAAAGGCGTGAGCAGCGAGGCAAAGATGCGGTCGCGCTTGCTTTCCAGCGTGCGCGTGGCCATAATGGCAGGCACGGTGCAGCCAAAACCCACCATCAGCGGGATGAAGGCGCGGCCGGGTAAGCCTATGCGCGTGAGAAACTTATCGGCAACGAAGGCCGCTCGGGCCATATAGCCGCTGTCTTCCAGCAAGGCCAAACAAAGAAAGATAAAAAATATGGGTGGGATGAAAGAGGCGATCGTGGTGATGCCGCCTCCAATGGCGTCGGCCAGGATAAATACCAGCCAATCGGGCAGATTCCAGGAGCTGAGCAGCGCACCCCATTGCTCCACAAACAGCCATTCAAAGCCGCCTTCGATGAGGCCGATCAGAGGATCGCTGAGCTTGACGGCTACCAAGAAGACCAGATACATGACCACGAAAAACATGGGCAAACCGAAGATGCCGCTGAGCGCCACCTTGTCGATCCGATCCGAATAGGTGAGCTTCTTGGCTTTGCTGCGGTTGATGACGTCTCGCGCCAGGCCACGGATATAGGCGTAGCGGTCATCGGCGATCACGTTGGTAATCTCTTGTCCACGGTGCTTTTCAATGCCGCTTATCTCTTTGGTGATCAGGTCTTTGAGCTCTGGTGCAAGGTCGGCAGGGAGCTCCTTTTCCAGGTAGTTCAAAGCCTGCTTTCTGGCCTGGGATGCGTCTTCCATCTTGAGCGCAGCCTGGATTCTTTCCAGAGCATTCTCCACCACCTCATCATAGTGAGGTGCGATGGGTGTGGAGGGGTTTTTCACGGCATTAGCAATCTCCTGCATCAAGGCATCCACGTCCAAACCCTTGGTCAAGGTGGCAGAAATTACTTTAACGCCCAGATGTGACTGCAGATGCTCGGTGTCGATGGCGATGCCGTTGCGCTCCGTGATGTCGCACATGGAAAGCAGTATCAGCATGGGGATGCCATATTCCATCAACTGCAGGGTGAGATAGAGGTTACGTTCCAGGTTGGAGCTGTCTACGATGTTGACAACCAGGTCTGGCTTTTCATTGAAGATATAATCACGGGCAATCTGCTCGTCTGGACTACCACCCAGAAAGGAGTATATTCCAGGTAAGTCCACGACGTCAAAGCGCTGGCCTTGATATTGATAGTAACCTTTCTTCTGTTCCACGGTTACACCGGGCCAATTGCCCACCACTTGACGGCTGCCCGTCAAGGCATTGAACAATGTGGTTTTGCCCACATTGGGGTTGCCGGCTAAGGCGATGGTTAGCTTTTGTTCATTCATGGCTTATTGACTCCCATTCTCATTTTTGCATCTCCAACAAAGACCCATCAGATTCAGGCTATAATCTTCCAGCTCAAAATGCTGTTCCCGCGCCGCTTGCTCCAAGTAGGGCATGATGGCATCCAAAGAGGTTTCAGACACAGCGCCGCACTGGCGGCAAATCCAATGTAAATGACGCGGGTGCCCAAAGATATGCTCATACATATCTCTGGATTCCTGGCGCATCGAATGCTGGATCAGGCCTGATTCCAACAGCAACGGCAGTGTCCTGTAGATGGTGGCCAGAGAGACCTCCGCATTGCGGATGCGCAATACATCATAGAGCTGCTCAGCGTCAAAGTGGCTGTGCAGCGAGAATACTGCATCGAGTATCTGTTTACGGGGCAGGGTCAGACGCAAGCCTTTCTTGGCTAAGAACCTGCTGAATATCTTTTCGTGTTCTTGCATGACAATAGTCCTTGTTGAGAATGAATCTCATTTATCTGGCCCCGCCTTTTCTGTCAAGATATATCTGTAAATAACGGTGAAATATCTTGACAACTTCAAGCATCGCAGCATGATGGAGCACGGTCTTCGGAACGGTCAAAGAGCCGAAGGGGCCATAAACAGAAAGGAGAGTTTGATGAAAAGGTTACCCTTGCTTTTGCTTATTCCGCTTTTGCTGCTGTTCGCTTGTGAACGAAGCACCAAGCCTGAAGTCTACGGAGAAATACCGCTGCGGATCAATCTGGAGCCGGCTCTGGCGCAGGGCTTGAACGTGACGCTGGTGCGTGTGACCATCACCAAGGGCGGTTTTTCCCGGCAAATGGATCTGCCTATCGTAGGCAGTATGGCTGCAGGAACGTTTACCGACCTTGAGATGGGCACTTACGCCATCGATGTCAACGTTTACAGCGGCGACGTGTTGATCGCCACTGGAAGCGGCACAGGGATTGTCAAACCGGGCGAAACCACTACCGTCCACATCACCCTGCACTTCGTCTCCGGCGGGCTGGAGGTCACGATAAGCTGGGGGCTGCCCTACGAAGAGAGCCGGCGGGTTCTGCTGGTGGGAAACAGCCACACCTATTGCAACGGCGGAGTGGATGCCCATTTACAAGCTCTGGTCAATGCGGCGCATCCGGAATGGCGCGTCGTCGTGGAAGCTCAGACCGCGGGCGGCTACACCTTGGAAAATCATTACAACGACCCGAACACGCTCACTGCCATCGCCACGGGGGAGTGGGACTTGGTGATCCTGCAAGAGCAAAGCAGCAGGCCTCAAACCGATTCCGACCTTTTCTACCAATATGCTGCACGCCTCAATACTGCCATCAACCAAGCCGGCGCTCTGACCGGGTTTTACATGACCTGGGCTTGGCGCAACAATCCAGAAATGCATGAACCCATCCGGGATGCGTACTACTATATCGGTGCTTATCTGGACGCGCTGGTCTTGCCCGCCGGAGTGGCTTTCCACAACGCCCACCAAGACACACTTTCCTTCAGCCTGTATGCCGATGACAACTATCATCCGAGCATCTACGGAACCTACCTGGTGGCCTGCACGATGTTAGCCGGAATCTGGAACATCAATCCCATCGGCAACAGCTACCACCCACCGGAAATCAGTCCTGCGCAGGCGCTGCTGCTGCAAACCATAGCTTGGGATACCGTGCAGGGAGAATGCCATAAAGCAAGGCAGAAGTATTCATTGTCGCCTCTGCCGCAACCGCTGGAGGTTTTACCGTTCCAGATAATGCCGCAAGACGAAGTGGCGGCCTGATCGGTTTTTGGGGCTTACTATAATACTGGGAATCCCAGCACTGGATACTGTAACATCATAGGGAGGTTTAAAGCACCTCCATGAGAGCAGATTTGAATTCACAAATGAAGGCTCACAACAGCGTACCACTTGCCGTTGAAGTCAGTGAGTCTCGTGTCGTAGTTACCGGGATTGATGCTGCCTATAGGCCATAACTGGCTATACTGGCAATAATAACTCCATAGTAAATGATGGCAAAAATCACCCCGATTACAAATCCCCATAATGCTGCTTTCCCTGCAGATTTAGCTTTGAGGGGTTTATCTTCCTTCCAGGAAAGATAGAGGATCAGTCCAATGATTGGCCACAAAAAACACACGCCGCCGAGCCAACAACCCAGCGGACCTTCTCCAGGATCATTTCTGCGGACTTTTACACCGCATCCTGGGCAAACATAGGCATTATCGCTTATTTCCTTGCCACAATTGCTGCAAAACACATTACTCTCCTTGTCTTGTTATTCTTTTATTGAAGCTCTGTTTTGGGGTAGCATATTGTTATATGCATAGATTGAATACAGCACGGGGCGTGATCCATCATGTCACTGATGATTTCGGGTGTCATGGATAATTCAAAGTCTTGGATTGCTTCTGTTTTCTAAAACAAGGCAGATAAAAAGCAATCATCCGACACTGTTTTGCAGGAATTGGAAGATTCACTATTGCAAAGGTCAGAGACCAGCTATTCCATTCGTGAATAAAGAGCATCGCATCCCCGGTGCCCTCATCAGTAAAGGCAACAAAGCCCACACTGAATACGAATGTCGCATTCATCTGTTAGATATTCGCTTTTAGGGTTAATATCTAATAAACGGCTTTATCCTTCCTACTTGTTGGTAACTAATCTGCCGTCAGAGTCCTTGAAATTGCCACTGATGATCATGATAAGGTCAATCACAGGACCTATGCCAAAAAATCCACCAAAGGTTAGGATGTATACTATGCCCCAAACTGTATGGCCAGTGTAAAATCTGTGAACTCCGACAGCCCCTAAGAATATACACAATATCAAGGTCGTGGTCCAGTCTTTTTCGCTTTTCCCACTCAGATTATCAGTTGCTTTCTGGGTGATCAGCTTTACTCCACAGCTAACGCATACTTCGGACATTTCGTTCACATCTTTTCCACAGTTCTGACAATGTTTACTTCCCTTTAGGGGAGGTACGCCACATGATATACAAACAACAGCATTGTCGTCGACTTGGCTTCCGCAATTTCTGCAATACATAACAAGTTCCTCCAAGAACTTTAATTTGTTCCACGCTACACAGTCGATGGTTTCTGTCAAGAAGAAATTCGCGCAATCATCTTATTTCCTGTATGACACAATCTTTACATCCCCCAAAAAACCGTTTTTTTAAAAGTGTTATCAGCTTGTGCCAAGTGTGCCATCTCACCAGCCGTGAAGCATTTATGCGCCGCCCTCAAAAGTGTTAAGAATTGTTTTTACAATCCTTATATTTTTCTAACCTGGCGGGCGTATAACTTTATATATACCCAAAATAGGAGTTATTAATGTTAAAGGCAGATTTGCACTGTCATTCAATCTATTCAGAACATCCCGCCGACTGGTTTTTGCAAAAGCTGGGAGCCCGGGAATCATACACGGATCCATTTTACATCTACGATAGGGCCATCCAAAAGGGTATGGACCTAGTCTGCATCACCGATCATAACCGCATCGAAGGCGCACTGCTGCTCAAAGAAAAGCATCCCTCCAAAGTGATAACGGGAGTGGAAAGCACGGCCTACTTTCCGGAAGATGGCTGCAAAATCCACATCCTGATCTACGGACTCAACGAGGAGCAGTTTGAGACCATCAACCTCGTCCGCAAGGATATCTATGAACTGAGGTCTTACCTGCTGGAAAACGAGCTCACGCACAGTGTGGCGCACGCCTCCTACCAGGTGAATGGCAAGCTGAAACAGGAGCATCTGGAGAAGCTGATCCTGCTTTTTGACGTCTTTGAGAGCCACAACGGCGGCCGCAACGTGCTCAACAATCTGGGCTGGAAGCATATCCTGGACCATATGGACGCCAACCGCATCGAGGCACTCTATCAGAAACACCGCATCGAACCTGCATCAGATGAGCCCTGGATCAAAGGCTATACCGGGGGTTCCGATGACCACGCCGGCATCTTTGTGGGCAGCACTTACACGCAGGTGCAGGCTGCCAACCAGGCAGAGTTTCTGGAGGCCATCCGGGCCAAACAAGGCACCGGATTCGGCAGACACAACGACTTCCATTCCCTGGCCTTCACCATCTACAAGGTGGCCTACGACTTTTCAAAGCAGCAAAGCAGCAAGAAGAAGGAAAACCCGCTCCTGACTTCGGTGACAGAGGCGCTGTTTGAAAACCGTAGCCTCGACTTGGGGAACAGGCTTAAGATAAGAACCATGAGGGGATTGGCCGATATACGCGGAGATGAGCTCAAAAAGAATTTGGCCGAACTGCTGAACACGCTCAACAACTCCCGCGATCTGGGAGTGGACGGCAAGCTGGACAAGGTGTATCTGCATATTTCCGACCTGGCGGATTCATACTTTAAAATCCTGCTGGATTCCATTGAAGGAGACCTCCTGGAGCTCAATCTCATCAAGCTGATCCGCAACTTCAGTATGTCGATTCAGGGAGTGTTTTTGATCCTGCCCTTCTTCAGCTCCATTCGGCATTTGAACAGCTCGGTGGGGCTGCTGGCAAACTTCAGGAAAGAGCATCAGATACCGGAGCCGGACAGGAGCCGCCGCACCCTGTGGTTCTCAGATACGATCAACGATCTCAACGGTGTATCCGTGACGCTTAAACTGATGGGCCACAAGGCGATCAGCCACCAACGCAATCTCAAGATCGTGGCCTCCATGCACGAGAATGAGATCACCGACGAAATCCCGCCAAACCTCATCAATTTGCCGCATATGTACAGCTTCCGGTTGCCCTATTACGAGAGCTACCAGATCAAAGTGCCCTCCATCCTGAGAAGCGTGAAGCTGATCGCAGAGAGCGCACCGGATCAGATCATCATCTCTACTCCGGGGCCGGTGGGACTGATGGGACTGCTCATGGCCAGACTCCTGAATATACACTGCATCGGCATCTACCACACAGATTTTCACGAGGAATCCAAGCCTATCGTTGAGGATGACACCATTTCCAATATCATCCTCTCCTATGAAAGGTGGTTTTATTCGCAGATGGACGAGATCCGGGTGCCTACGCTTGAATATGCCAAGATTTTGGAAGAGAGAAACATCCACGCCAAAGAAGTGAAGTTGCTGCGCCGCGGAATTGAGGCCGATGAATTTGAGCCCCTGCAAGATCGCAAAAAACCTCTGGAAACCAGGCTGGGCATCAAGGACGGATTTACGCTGATCTACACTGGCCGCGTCTCGAAGGATAAATCCCTCGACCTCCTCTGCGAGGTATATCGCCGCCTGACCGAGATCAGGGAGGATATCAACCTGGTCGTGGCAGGAAACGGGCCCTACCTGAGCGAGATGAAAGAGGAACTCAAGGATTATCCCAGAGCCCACTTCACCGGCGCCCTGAGCCGCGACAAGCTCCCCGGCATATATAATGGAGGTGATCTCTTTCTCTTCCCGAGTATTACGGACACCTTCGGAATGGTCATCCTCGAATCCCTGGCTTGCGGTCTGCCCGCTCTGGTATCCAACCACGGTGGGCCCAAAGAACTGCTGCGCAACGGCGGCGGATCCGTGGTACCGGACCAAGAGCCTGAAACCTGGCTCAAGGCTATCTTGGATATGATGGAAATGGTGGAAAAAGACCCACAAGCCTACGAAAAGCTCCGCGCTGAAGCCAGAGCCAGCGTTAAAGAAAACGCCGATTGGGACAGAGTCCTGGACGACCTGTTAGGCAAAGACAGCGTCCTGCCGGAAGCGTAAAGCAGATGATAATTTAGCAGAGAGACGATTCCAATGGGGCCGCAAACGATGCTTTTGTGGCCCCATAATGATAAAGATTGCATTCCGCACAAGCAAAGACAACCCATCTCCTCACTACTCTTCACGGTCCAAGTAAAAACTGCTTGACATATAACTGCTTATCCAAGCACCATCACCCCAGTTTATTTTGGTGGGCGCAGGAATGTTCTTTGCCCTGACGCCCGGTAGGCTGGTGCGCTCTTTCCGGGTTGAGGACAGGGGCTTTTTCCATCATATGGAAAGGAGTTTAAATATGCTTTACTATCTGCTAAAGGTGCTCATTTCGGCGGGATTGATCGTGCTGGTGAGTGAAATCTCCAAGCGCAACAGCTTGGCTGGGGCCATCCTTGCCTCCGTGCCCCTGGTTTCTTTTTTTGCCATCCTGTGGATGTATCTGGAGACCAAGGACACCAAACAGATCGCAGCGCTGTCCACGGATATATTTTGGCTGGTGTTGCCTTCCCTGTTGTTTTTTGTGCTCTTTCCCCTGCTGCTGAAGCGCAACGTCAATTTCTATCTGGCTTTTGGTCTCTCTGCGGCGGTCATGGTAGGCTGTTATTTACTCACCACCTGGCTGCTCAAGCTGCTGAGGTGAAGCCATGCAAAGTGAAGTGAAAAACTACCTTTTGAGCCGGGGCAAGGCACCGCTGGACTATGTGCTGGGAAAGTTTGAGGATCACGACATCGTGCTGCTGGGCGAGATGCACTACATCCGCCAGCAGGTTGAATTTTACCATCGGCTGATCCCCCTCTTGCCGGAGCACGGCATAACCCTGTTTGCCACAGAATTTGGGCGCAGAGAAGATCAAGCTCTCATCGACGAGTTGCTTGGCAAGAAAGAGTTTGACGTTGCTTTGGCAAAGCGGATCATGCTCCATCAGGAGGCATTTTGGGGGTATCGGGAGTATCTGGACATCTACCGTTTGATCTGGGAGCAAAACCGCAAGAATTCCCCGGACAGGCAGATTCGCTGCATCGGCTTGAACGATCCTTACAACTGGAGGTTGTACAATAAGATATGCCGCGAACAAAAACGCAAGCCGAACGCCGAGGAGGTCAAAGTGATCTGGAAGGATTGTGACGAAAAGAATTGGCTGTATGCGCTGAACAAATATCACGTGCCGGGCGAAACCAAAGTTTTGGGCATCATGGGTCTACATCACGCCTTTACCAGCTATCATGAGCCGGATTATACGGAGGAGGGCGGCCGCAAAGTGTTTGCCGGATTCAAGCAAGTTCGTTTTGGCAACCATGTCTATGAAGAGTATGGTGATGGGGTTTGCAACATCTGCTTTTACGACCCCTGGGAAGGCAGGGAGGTAGACGCCCCTTCACAAGCTCCCGGTGGCGGCATTATCGAAGAGATTGTCAGCCCCCACTTCTCCGAACTGGCTTTTGATCTGAAAGGCAGCCCCGTGGGTGAGTTGTTCGATGAAAGCGTTTACTCTTTGGGTTATGAGGATTTCAGGTTGAAAGACATCGCCGACGGGATGATCTATACCTGCAGATTCAGTGAATTCAAAAATGTAACCGCTATTCCAGATTTTATCGATGCGGATAACTTGCAGGAATTCCGTGACTATGCACCTTTCAACGACATGACGGATAAGAGCTGCGCAGAGATAAACCGGGCGATTGCAGAGTGGGCAGACATATGGTGAGATTATGCTGCTTGATCACTTGAGTGAGGGAATATATGAGGCTCAAGTTCCATTTGAGTGTGTGAAAAGCTCTATAGGAGGAGCCGGGCAGAATTCTCTCCAGATTTCAGGGGTATAAAAGAGGCGAGCGAATACCCATAGAATTCCTACTGTTTTAGTAGGCATTCACTGGGTCGCTCCGGCATCTGAAACGGCAGGGCGTTTTGAAATATTTGACCTCAGGGGCGGTTTTGCGAAAGCAATTCCGCCCTCTAAAACGTCGATTTCATGCGGCCTCCCTTAGGGGCTCCTATGGGTCTCCTTTGGGATCCACAAGTAACCCAAAGAAAACCCAAGGGTTACGCATTCGAGCGCCAGGGAAACCCGAGGGTGGGCGAGGCCGGGTGAAAAGTCAACCTTTGATGTGAGGGCTGGTTTTTCGAAAACAATTTTTGGCCCTTAAGGGGAGGGTTTTCCCATCAACAGCCGGCGACTGCGATCTCGTCTCGTCACACCTCTCCATCCTGATTAAACATGAGCAATATATAGGACGGGGAATCAACATATATTTCGTGACTATCGGCAAAGTTGTGGCTGTCTCCCACCCTATATCTTCCTTGATCAAAGAAAGGGGGAATTAAGGAGGCAAGCCCGGGCGCCCGCGGGGGAGATGTTTTTTTTAAGCCCATAAAAAGCGAAGCTTGCAGACAACGCGGTCCGCAAGCTTCTTTATGAGAGAGTTGGAGAGAGCTATCTCATGTGTCTCTATTTATTTCATCATAATCATCTTACGTGTTGAGGTGTAGTTGTCGCTTTGCATCTTGTAAAAGTATACGCCGCTGCTCACACCTTTACCGTTATCATCAGTGCCGTTCCAGGTCAAGTGATGATTTCCTGCGGGCATGATTTCGTCGATCAGTTCACGCACTTTCTGACCTCTTTGGTTGTAGATGGTCAGGTTCACTTGAGCTTTGTGTTTGAGGCTGAAGCTGATGGTGGTGTTGGGGTTGAAGGGGTTTGGATAGTTGCCGTTGAGGGCAGTATCAAACACGGGTACCACGGGGTCGTCTTCATTTGTGGGTTGGACGATATTTCCTGCGCGGTTGTAAGTTCCCATAAAGCAGGGCCACTCATAGCTTTGTGCGCCGCGTTTGATGTCGATCACGGTAAAGCCACGGTCTGTGGGAACCACAATGTCTATGTCGTTGTCAAAGTCGACATCGCCCAGGGCGGCACTTACTTTCAGGTTTCCGCCGATGGGGATGGGGAAGTTTGGAGATTCGGTGCCGTCGGCTCGGACGCTGTGCAGGAATCCGTTTGTATCTCCGAAGATGACGCCGGCGTATCTGTCACCGTCAAACGTGGCTACCACGGGGCTGCTTTCCACGGTGCAGTTTGCATTTACAGGTGTGTTTGGCATATCGCTTCCATCGGGATTGAGGAAGTACACTTTGCCGGAATTGCTGACCACCACGATCTTCTTGCTGCCGCTGGAATTGACGTCTGCCATCACAGCGCCGCCTCTGATCGCTCCATCCACATCTTTGCTGAAGTGCAGGCTTCCATCATGTTTGTAGGCCAGCACTTTGCCGGCGGAGGAGGTGGCAACGATGATTTCGGGGTAGGCATCGTTATCGAGATTGGCAATGGTGATGGGGTTTTGAGTTCCACCGGCCATGGTCACGGGGAAGCCGCTGATATTTTCTCCGGTTCGGCTATCGAGAGCGTGCAGCTTTCCATTGAGGGTGGAAACTATGATTTCGTGATGGCCGTCGTTGTTGAGGTCTGCAATAGCGGGAGGTGCCAGGATTGCTCCACCCACGCTCACGGGGAAGTTTGGAATGGGGTTGCCCTGGGTATCCAAGGCCACGACGCTTCCGCTTTGGGTTGCGCAGACAATTTGATAGTTGCTATTTTGTCCCAGGGATGTGATCACGGGTCCGGAGCGCAGGGGGCCACCTGCGGGTACGTTGAATATGATCTGTCCGTTACCGCCAAAGAAAGCGATGTTATTGTTTTGCAAGCTGGCGGCAAAGCCGATCTGACCGTTGTTTCCATAGGGGGTCATGGCGATGGAGCCGATCACGTTTGCACCCAGATTCAAGGGGAAGCCTGACACTTGGGTTCTGCCATCTTTCTTGAGTACAAGGACGTTCCCCAGGTGATCGCTCACGATCATTTCGGGTTCGGGATCGTTGTCCATATTCCAGAGGATGGGGCTGGAGTTTGAGGCGCCGCCTGTTTCTATGGGCCAACCTGCTTGATGGTTGGAAAGGCTCACGGTGAAGGGGACGGTGCGCTCGTATGGGAAATCCGAGTCTAAGTTTGCGCTCAGGTTGAGCTCGAAGGGAATTGGCTCTGAAGGCAGATTTGCGGCGGCTTCAAAAATGAAGGGTGTGGAGTTGTTCCACAGGGTTGAGCCGGCGGTGAGTGAGCCAAAGGAAGCTTCTGCCTGCGTGATATTTATGCCTTGATAGTTTGTAGAAAGGGTTGCTGTGAGGTTTTCAGCGGTGCGCCATTCCAGTCCGGTCATGGGGTTCATGTAGTTTTCCAAAGACACTTTCAGGCGGATCTTTTCGCCGGGGTTTGGCACTCCATCTCCATCGCCTTCAATCTCTTCTATTTTGGTGTCTTTCACCGAGATGTTGGGGATTTTGTCATACATAACGGCTGCGAAGGCGTTGACTCTTCCCATGCCCAGCAGATTCATATAGGCGGGGTTTTTGTCGTAGATATAATCTGAAGTGTTCATCAGGCGTTGCATGAGCTGCATGGGCTCGAGGTCTGGATTCATGGATTTCACCAGAGCTGCCACTCCTGCCACGTTTGGAGATGCCATGGATGTGCCGCTCAGGGCTTCATAGCCGTTGTTCAGGATGATGGTGGAGAGGATGCCTTCGCCGGGGGCGCAGATGTCTATAGGTGCGCCATAATCCGAGAAGTTGGATTTGACGTCGCCTTGTCCGGTGGAAGCCACACACAGTGCCTGGACGCAGTCTGCGGGATAGTCCTGATAGCTGCTGTCGTGCTCTTTGTTATCGTTTCCGGCTGCGGTTACTACCAGCGAACCCAATGCTGTAGCATAGTTTACGATGCTGTTTGGATATGCTCCTGCTCCGGGGCCGCCCCAGCTGGCATTGATGATGTCTGCTCTGATTTCGGCAGCATATTTGATCTGGTCATAACCGTATGCAATGCCTGTGGAAGGTGAGTTTGAGGGAGCTCCTTTGCAGCTGATGATGGAGACGATGGGGCAGGTGCCCACCACTCCGATTTCGTTGTCTCCCACCGCGCCTGCACAACCGGCCACGTGTGTGCCGTGATTGTTGCCCGCAAAGGTTTGGATGGGGTTGTTGTCGTTGTCATAAAAGTCCCAACCGATGAGGTCGTCCCTCTTGCCACCGCCTTCGCCGGCGTCCAGGTTATCTCCACCGGAGATGGTGCCGGCATCCCAGTTGATGCTCATTCCGGGTGCTTCCGCGGGGTTGATCCAGATGTTGTTGCGCAGGTCCGGGTGATTCCATTTTACGCCGGAGTCTGTGATGGCAACCTTCACTTCGTAAGAGCCCTGGGTATAATCCCAAGCTTCAAAGCTGTTGATGCGGGGATGGACGTACTGTTGGGGCAGCAGGGGATCATTGGGTGTATATTTGGTTCTATTGATGCCTTCCAGCTCGGCAAAGATCACGTTTTTGTCTTTGCTCAAAGCCTCCACGGCTGCATCGATATTGTCATCGCTATTCAGCATAACTCTATAGAGATTTTGCAGATACACTCCATTGTCGTTCCAGGTGGGAACTTTCACGTAGGGGTGCATTTGCTTCATCTCCACGATGTCATATTTAATGGCAAGCCTGTCAAAGCTTTCCATGCCAGTGTGCACCACGCCATCACGCATGGCGTATTCTATGGTTCCAGTATCATTGCCGATAGCCTCGCGGGTAAAGGCAGTGATAATCGTCTTTGATTGGAAGTAGTATGGGTCAAACTTAAGTGCAAACATAGCACTTACAGCCATTACCAGACAGCCTATCAAGATCAGCTTTCTCATATTTACCTCATTGAATAGTATAATATCTTAGTTCTTGGTACAACAACATGGGGAGGGCAAATCAGTCAACACTTTTTACAGGGGAGTGTGACATTAGTACATGATAAGCTCCTCTCTCTCATGGAGTTCTCCTTTTATCAGATCTTTTAAAACGCGGTGTTCCTCCGCCTGCAGATCGGGGTCGTTTTCTATGATTTCAAAGGCATCGAGCTTTGCTTTTTTCAGTATATGTTGATCGGTGATGAGGTTGGCAAAGCGGAAAGCGGGCAAGCCTGCCTGTTCCGTGCCGAAGAACTCGCCCGGGCCACGCAGCTCCAGATCCTTTTCGGCAATCACAAATCCATCCGTGCTGCTCACCATGGTGTGCAATCTCTGTGCGGCTATCTTGGAGACGGGCTGATGCTCGACCAGGTAGCAATAGGCCTGGAAGGCGCCGCGGCCCACTCTGCCCCTGAGCTGATGCAACTGAGCCAGGCCAAAGCGTTCTGCGTGCTCGATTACCATTACTGTAGCGTTGGGCACGTCCACTCCCACCTCGATCACCGTGGTGCTCACCAGCAGGTCTGTTTCTCCCTGCTTGAAGCGCCTCATGATTTCGTCCTTCTCAGCAGCCGGCATACGTCCATGGATCAGTTCACACTTGAACTCTTTAAACACCTGCGTGCTGAGGTGTTCGTGCAATCTTTGCGCATCCAGGAGGTCCACCTTGTCGCTCTCCTCCACCAAAGGACACACCACGTAGGCTTGTCTCTTTTGCTTCAACTGTTTACGCACCTCTTCCCACACCAAACCTATCTTGCGGTTACTTCGCACCAGGGTGAGAACAGCCTTGCGCGTGGGCGGCAGTTCGTCGATGATGCTCACTTCAAGGTCTCCATACACGGTCATGGAGAGTGAGCGGGGGATGGGCGTGGCGGAGAGGTAGAGGATGTCTGGGTGTTTGTCCTTTTTGGCCAGGCTGGCTCTTTGTTGCACGCCAAAGCGGTGCTGTTCATCCACTGCCACAAAGCCCAGGGAGTGATATTTAACCTTATCCTGGATGAGGGCGTGCGTACCGATGATGAGCTGATAATGCCCACTGGAGATGTCTTTCAGGTCTTGTGCCTTGCCTTTGTAGCTGCCGCCTTTGAGCAGACACACCTTGATATCCATGCCGTCCAAAAGCTTGGTTATCGTGCCATAATGCTGTTCTGCCAGGATTTCCGTGGGCGCCATCAAGGCTGCCTGATAGCCATTTTCCACAGCCAAAAGCATGGCAAAGAGCGTCACAACCGTCTTGCCGGAGCCCACGTCTCCCTGCACCAGACGCGTCATCTGCCTGTCGGAACACATATCTGCGAAGATTTCAGTGACCACCCTCGCCTGCGCGCCGGTGAGCGTGAAGGGCAGCTTGTGTTTTAATGCGGTGGTATGAAGCTTCTTATTGATGAACCGGATGCCCTGCACCTGCGTCTTGTGATAGTATTTATGCCGCGCCCAGAGCAGCTGGATAAAGAAGAACTCCTCGTAGACAAAGCGCTCCCTGGTTTGGTTGATCACGTCCACGTCCATGCCAAAGTGCATCATCTGCAGTGCGCTGTTCCTGTCTCTGAAGCCATGCCTGTCTATCAGTTTTTGCGGCAGGTTTTCCTCTATGTATTGGGCGAAGCCTTCAAAAGCGTTATGGATCAGGTTGCGCATCTGTTTCTGGGTCAGGTTTGCCGTAAGAGGATAGACGGGCAGGCAGTTGCGCGCTTTCCAGAAGTCTGTATCCTCCTCGTCGCTGATCAGCTCAACTTCGGGATGCAGCATCTGCAATTGACGGTTGTATTCGCTGACCACACCATTTACCCAGACGCTATGGCCCGGCTTGAGCACCTTTTCATACCAGGACGGGAAGAGAAACCAGGTGCAGACCAGGGTTTTGTGTCCGTCGTTGACGCCCACATTGACCATCTTCCTTCCTTTTTTGGTGGGCCTTACATCCACCCAGGAGATATTGGCAGAAAAAGCCAGATGGTCTCCCGGCTGAACCTCATGCAGTGCGGGATTTATCTCGCGGCTGATGTAGTTTCTGGGGAAGTGTTCCATGAGGTCTATCACGCGGTGGATGCCCAATTTGGCGAGCATACGTGCCCTGGTTTCCCCAACTCCTTTGAGGAACTTCACCTCCGCGCCGGTGCCTTTGATGTATCCCGTCTTTTTATTATCTTCCATGGAGCCACTGTATTTAAGGTGCTGAAATTTGTCAAGAGAGACCCTCACTTTCCGGGTTGGCCCATATTTCCCTTGCTTCAGGCCCTTGATCCGGTTACTTTATACTCATAAATATATCATCTATGCAGGGAAACTGTTTTTACTTTGTATATCTAATACAAGATCAAATCAACCTAAACACTAAGGAGATAA
>CZCA01003156.1_pt1 | contig 15741 bp, 17 predicted proteins | sample 591981 | NCBI WGS metagenome assembly CZCA01 (sample SAMEA3556810, study PRJEB10932) | anaerobic digester metagenome
TGCGGGAGGGGAGACGGGCATGGGTAGAAAAATCATTCTTGATGTAGATCCAGGGCACGACGATGCCATTGCGATACTGGTTGCCGGGAAATCAGAGCTTGATGTTTTGGGTATTACAGCAGTTGCGGGTAACGCGCCGTTACATAGGACAGTACGTAATGCCTTGACGATTTGTGACATTGCAGGCCTTAAGCATATTCCGGTGTATGCCGGGATGGACCGTCCGATGGTGAGGGAACTTGTTACAGCTCCGGAGATCCATGGGGAATCAGGGCTTGGAGGTCCCGAGCTTCCTCTGCCCGGCCTTCAGGCACAGAAGATGCACGCCATTGATTTTATCGTTGAGACCATATTGAAGTATCCGGGGGAAATTACTCTGGTACCAACCGGTCCCCTGACCAATATTGCCATGGCAATCCAGAAAGCCCCTGACGTTAAGGAGAAGGTTAAGGAGATAGTCCTGATGGGTGGGGCAATTGGGATCGGAAACACAACACCTGCCGCTGAATTCAATCTCTACGTGGATCCTGAGGCTGCAGACATTGTTTTTCGATCCGGCATCCCCATCACCATGATGCCACTGGAGTTGACCCATCAGGCGCTTATGACAACCGCTGATCGCCAGGCAATCAGGGAGATTGGAACTCGCTTGGCAACGATAGTGGCGGATCTTCTTGGTTTCTTCAGCTCTACCTACCATCAAATCTTTGGGATGAATGGCTGTCCGCTACATGATCCATGTACTATCGCCATGCTGATAGATCCTAAGCTTGTCGAGGTTCAGCCGATGTTTGTGTCAGTTGAGACAAGCGGTACGCTGACCGCAGGACGTACAGTATGCGATGTCCATGGTGTGACCGGGCATGAGCCTAATGCAAAGGTAGGCATGAAACTCGACAAGGACGGGTTCCTCCGTCTTCTGCTTGATGCGATTTCAAGTTATGGGGATGTCTGGCAGGAGTAGCGGCACGTTATACAAGGGATGATCAGTTATCCGGAAGCAGGTGATCACCATGACTGAAAGGAATCTTGATTTGAGCGACGGCATCTTGGGTTACATTGAGAATTCCGAGGATACGTACGTCGAATTCTTGAAAAAGCTTGTCAGAACCGACACTACCATAATTGATGCGGGATACGGAGGCGGGAATGAAGAAGCCGGCCAGAAGATAATTTTGGAGTTTCTTAGACAGATCGGCTGTGAGACTGAGGTTTTCGAACCTGACAATGAGTCCATGAGCCGGTATCCTGACCTAAACCCGGGCCACCCATATCAAAATCGTCCCAATGTTGTAGGCATATTGCGCGGGAATGGCGGCGGGCGTTCACTGATTCTAAACGGACACATCGATACTATGCCGGTTACCGACAGAGAGTTGTGGCAACACGACCCATTCGGTGGAGAGATATCCAAAGGACGCCTGTACGGAAGAGGCGCTACAGACATGAAAGGCGGGTTGGCAGCCGGGCTGTGTGCTGTGCAAGCTCTTCGTGAGTGTGGGGTTGCGCTATGTGGAGACGTCATAGTCCAGAGTGTGGTTGATGAAGAAGGAGGGGGCAACGGCACGCTGGCGTGTGTAGAGCGGGGTTATACAGCAGATGGCGCAATCGTATTGGAGCCTACTGATATGGAAATAGTTATCGCCGGAATGGGATGGGTCTTCTACGAAGTTGAGGTGGAAGGGCTTGCGACCCACGCAGGTTCAAAATGGAAAGGCATCAACGCTATTGAGAAGTGCATGAGGATAGCGGAAGAACTCCGCGAGCTTGAGAGACGGTGGCTGATGACTTACAGACATCCTTTCCTGCCCGGACCCACCATTAATATAGGCAAAATCGTAGGAGGCGAAGGCGCATCTACTGTCCCGGCCGGTTGCGTCATGACTGTGGGCGCCCATTACCAGCCATCTCAATCAGATGAAGAGGGATACTGGAATCTGGTGGAAGGTGAATTGTTGGATAGGATCGACAGTGTTGCCCTAGGAGATTCTTGGCTTAAGGATCGTAAGCCGAAGGTATCCAGAATTCAACAAGGCACTCCACATGAACTTAATGCAGGCCATCCCCTGGTATCTGTCCTCAAGGAGGGTATCTTGCGTGTTACCTGGAAATTGCCTGGGGTCGGGGGTGTCGGTTACGGTTGCGATGCGCGTCTTCTCTCCAACCTTGCTCACGTACCCACGGCAGTATTTGGCCCGGGCGAGCCGGTGCAAGCGCATAGGCGAGATGAGTCGATAGATATAGCAGACTACCTTGGAGCCATTGGTGCCATTGCGCTAACCATCATGGACTGGTGTGGTGTTGCAGAGACATAAGAAAGGATTCAGGACTCAAAGTGCTGCTAACTGGTAAAGCAATCGAGGAAGGGGCTTTGAGGTATTGAAAGAAGGCGTGATATGCAAGGTCAGGGAGATAACCGCCGATATCCTGCCATCTATCATCCGGCTTCGTCATAGCATCCATAGTGAACCGGAGATTGGCCTCGGGACCGTAGGTACAAGGCAGAAGGTGGCGGATGCCTTGAGGAATACCTCGCTTGAGGCCTGGCCTTCGTTAATGGGTGGCGATTTCATCGCTGAGCTTAAGGGGAGGAGTAAGCGCGTTATGTGCTTACGTGCAGACATGGATGCACTTCCCATAGAGGAGCGGACAGGGGTTCCTTATTCTTCAACGATTCCCGGAGCTATGCATGCGTGCGGGCATGATGGGCATACTGCGATTCTGGTTGGAGCAGCCAGGGTGCTTAACGAATTGAGAGAACACCTGCCGGTGACAGTTCGCTTTGTTTTTCAACCCGGGGAGGAAGTTGAGTGTGGTGGAAAAACCCTGGTGAATCTCGGTTGCTGCGATAATGCGGAAGCTGCTTTTGCCCTCCATGGTTGGCCGGGATTGCCTACAGGCCAGATCAGCTCCAGACCGGGGGCGCTATTTGCGGCAGCTGCTCAGTTCTCCATACGCCTCACGGGAAAGGGCTGCCATGGCGCAACGCCTGAAAAAGGCGTAAACCCAATACCGGCAGCTGCGTGGGTAGTCCATCGTTTGGGCGAGCTTCATGTGGCTCTGAACGCCCTGGACGGTTCTGTGATATCAGTCTGTTCCATAGATTCAGGCAGGTCGTCCAACATAGTTCCGGATGAGGCGGTAATCAGAGGTACAACCCGTTATTTAGATGACGAAGCCGGGATGCACATAGAACGCACAATTGGCGAGGTGGTTTCCGAAGTCGCCCGTAAGTTCATGGTTAAAGCGGAGATGGAGTACGACAAACGGTACCGCCTTCCGGTCATGAATTCAACCAAGGGTTTCGAGTATGTCTCTAAAACAGCAAAACATTTCTTCCCTTCGGGCACTTGGGCGGAAGCGTCAAGACCGACCATGGTGTGTGAGGATTTTGCATTCTACTTGGAGAACCGCGAGGGTGCAGCGTTCTTTCTCGGGCTTGGCGAAGATTGGCCAGGCCTGCATACTCAAGAGTATGACTTCAATGATGCCGTTATAGAATCAGGGATACATATGTTTTCTTTCCTGGCTTTGGGTTATGAGATCTAGCGTATGGCTGGATGCCGTAGAGAAGGGCTTTGTGTGTTCGGAAATTGCGTCAAGAGTGCGAATGTGTGCTTTCGTATCCTCGTTTGTCCGACATTAGCTGTGGATATCGCTGTCCACCGGTCATACCTATGTCCGGATTTACCCTTGCATCCTCGTATGACCAATCATACAAGTTACCATGAACATCCTCGATCCCTGGTGTAATGGTACCATCCAACGGAATCATATAATTCTATTAAGTCTTGTAGGTCGGGAATGAGATCTTCTTCTAACTTTATGCTTTTCATTTCTCTCCTCTCGTTAGTTCAATGCCTTCATTTAATAGGAAGTCCCTTATTTTGTCCAAAGACAAACCAACATCCTTTATGAGTATTCTCGCGCTGTTCTCGGAGAATATCTCTTTATAATCTGCCATTTCTCTTAAGTCCATCCCTCTTTGTAGAGTCCTGTATACGTCAAAATCCAGAATATTGCTATCTATATAAAGCTCTTTGAAAGCCACCTTCAAAGCAAAGTGGCTTTCTTCTCTGTATCCTGATTTGAAGACGAGGGAACGAACAGCATGATATATCCCATAGTAAGCCTGGATTGTTGCCCATTTGTAATTGCCTATATCAAAGGTCTGTTGTGCAGACGCCAAATCTTTGACACCAATATTGAACTCCTTAGCAATCATTCCCTCAGAAATTGCAGCCTTCTTCAATTTACCTCTACTAAGGAATTCCTTCACTTAAATCTGTGCCTCCTTCCCATAATCGTACGCCTTTATGAACTTCATCCAGGAATACCTTGTCGTTTTCTTCCATGTTCATCAATTCTAAGGTATCCACCAACACAGGGTTGATCGGCCTATCAATTTCATAGCCCGCAATTGTGTCTCTGATTGTTTGATGATTATCATTGTCAGCAACAACGAAGAGATCAATATCACTATTATTGTCATCTTCACCTTTAGCGCAACTACCAAAAAGTATGATTTCTCTTGCGTATTGCTTGAGTTCATTGACTAAGCATGTCAACTCCAACAAGTTTTCAAACAGCCTAAATGCTTTCATAATAGGATCATGTTTGTTTGCATAATACAGAATGGTCTTACCCACATTTTTGCTCTTAACAAGACCGGTATCTTCAAAATCTCTCAATATGACGCTTACGCTTCCCTGATTGATCCCAATATCTTTTGATATCTTTCTACCATATGTGGGCCCGCCTATCTTACTCAAATAGGAAAATATTAACATTGGATTTCTTTTGTATAAGAGGTTTTTCATGCGCAATATGCCTCCTCCCAGCAAAATTATATAAATAATCATTTGATTATATATATAATAATATGTTTATTGTATCAATTATATTCACGTTTGCAAATAGAATTCCATTGTGTCAACGGTGATTTTGATTTCCTTACATGGGGATGCGGACAAAAACTCCCCACCCCATTTGTCTTTTTCTGACCTTCTTTAGGTGGCTTATGATAGTAGAACCACCCTCTTTCCTTAGGCATGCAGGTGGTCGCGAAGTCGGAAACTATCACCCTTCATGTTAACAAGATGGGCATGATGCAAGACCCGGTCTAGAACGGCAGTGACGATCTCTGCATCGCAAAACACCCCGGATCATTCCTGGAAGGGCCTATTGCTGGTTATGATTACAGATTGACGTTCGTATGCCTGGTTAATCACCTGAAAGAAATGGTTGGAAGCGGTTTTGCCAGGCTAAGAAGCCCCAATTCATCTATGATTAGCAGGTGGTACTTTCCAAAACGCTCAAGTTCCCGTTGGAACGTACCGTCCGCCAAAGAAGCATAAAGTTGTCCTGTAAGATTTTAGGCAGTGGTAAAACGTACTTCATCATACCATTTGTGAGCTTCGCTGTTTAAGGTTTCAAGCTCCACAATGGGGCGCCCATAGACAAATTCTTACGTAGGTATTTTATACTACTTTCTACTTTTCCCTTGGATTCAGGGTCATACATCCAGCAAGCATCCGGTTTGATTCCATATTGAAAACCAACCGCATAAGATCCCTGTTGAACTGAATAACCGCTTCTACTTGTTCGGAAACCACAGTCTTCGCATTATCAAAAAGGATTATCTGAGGAACTCCGCCAGTGTATTCAGGCGCATTTTGAAGGCAGCGAAGAAATGTCAACGTATCCTGTCGTGTGGCAAACTGGACATACCGAATACGTGAGTAGCTAAGTGCGAAGAAAAAGGCGTACAGGCGTTGACGTTTTCCGTTGTCACTTATGAACCCCAAATGCTCCAAATCTGCCTTTGCTTGTTTACCGGGAAGAGTTTTCACCAGGCGGTACGCTCTCTCATGCCGAGGCCAAATGGTTTCAAGATATCTGCGAACTGTTCTTTCAGAGCCTTCGTAGGGAATCGGAGGAAGAAGTCCGGCGTCATCGTTGCCCGGGCACGACAGCGTAGATATCTCACGAACAAGCCGTGTTGCGCTGAGTTCCGGTAGTTTACTAAGACTATATTGGAGGTAAGGTTTATAGGGATCCAGAATTGACCGGTGCTTGCTGAATTTCTAACTGAAGGATTGAACATCCTGGTTAATGTGCTTTCCGACAGTTTTGCGGTCGGGTGCTAAGGGGGATGCCAAGGCGGTTTGCAATTTGTATCTTGTTTAGGCCTTGACGGTCGAGGTATTGGATTTCCACAAGCATTTCAACTCTAGTCGTTTTGGCTTGCTCCTTGCTGAATGATTTTGTTGTAGTAACCAAACCTTTCTACTCAGTTTGGAGCAGGCCTTCTGCTGCGTCGTGCAGCTGCTGGCCCGATGCCATTAGTGCGAGACCTTTGCCGATCTCTCGCTAATGAGCTCTCGCCCGATCTGTGTGCACACTCGGAAGCTTCCTCCTCCGTCATTGGGTTGTCTCTCACCAGCTCCGCAAGTACCCGCCTGGCGAACAGGTCAGCTTCAGCCTTGTCTGCCCCTTCAGCTGGGCTCAGTTCACGAAGGAGTATCCAACATGCCGCCATCTACTTGCAGGCCGCTAGGTCAGCGTCTACGTCCGCGCCAGCCGTCCTGAGTAGCCACCGTCTCCACCTGGCCGTATGTGCATCCATGTTGATCTGGATGACTTTGTGCTCGTCCTCGTCAGCCGATTCCGGGCTTCCTTCGCAAGGGCCCATGTAGACCCTGGCCCCTCGTAACTTTACCGGACGGACCAGCCACATGAAGCGTTCACGCGCCATCCGGGCCTAATCGCTCATGATGCCAGCACCCTGATCATAACGACCATATAGCTGTGATTTGCGCTGGTTTCTCCTACCCAGTGAGTCTCATACAAATACTGCGACCCGATATTCCATTCTCGTATCGCTTCGCCGCGCTCCTCCGCATAGTGTTCTGCCGGAGCTTTGGCCCCGTCCATCGTCATGAACGCCGCGATGCGCCTATCCAATAACAGGGGTGCGAGCATTCGGTGTCGCTCCAGGAGAATGTAGACACGCTTAGGCGCAGCCCCCTGCGATGCAGTGCCTGACCTTACGAGCTGCTGTACCGCCTCCAGTGGTGTCCGCTACATCCTGCAGAGCCTCGATCCTTGCAGGCACCCATCAGTCAAATTGTGACAGTTTGCAGGGAGGATTTTGAACAAAGGCGACAATTGAACCCTACCATTTCTTGACTACGCCGTCTGGGGCAATCGTTCGGTATCAGGCAAGAGTGTGGAGTTTTCAGGAAATCCATTTGACTTTTGGGAGGAACGTTGAACATTTGCCCATCAATCCTCCCGCACCGCATCCGAATCAAAAATCCTGTCCAATTCCTCGTTTGATGTTACGCCACACACCTTGTTTCTAATAGTAACCTTTGACATATCCAGGCGGTAGAAGTGGACACGGTAGTCTGCCCCTTTCTTCTGGCGGATAAGCTGAATCCTGCCGAACTTATCCCAATGCTCGTCTGCGAACTTCGCTAGGCCCACTGCCTTTGGGTAGTTATCCTTACGGCTGGGGTCGTGCGGTTCGAGAATGTCAAAATCATATCCCTGCTCATCCGCACGGACGATGACCAAATCTGGGAACATAGATGTAGCTACGCCACTGACTTCATACGGAATCTCCAGGGACCACTTCTTGCGGTCAAGATTCCGAAGCCATGCCACAGCGCCGTTTGCCAGTTCCTCTTTCACAATTCCGCTTTCCCAAGAGTTCAGGCTGGTTTTGAAAGAGCCGTCCTCAAGGCAGAATAGGTGTTGGTCAAACGTAGTGCTGTTTTCGTCAATGGAAAAGTCAATCGTGTGCGGCAACTCCCACTGGAGCGCAATCGGGCGGTCAGAAGCATAGATCAGCTTCTCATAAACGCCTTTTCGCTCCTCCTTCAGACGAGAAAGCGCCCGTTTGTTATTCTCGTACAAATCAAGGAACCGCGTGTCGGCAAAAGCATTCAAGTTTTCCATAGCTTCCGTGTCGTTTGCCAAGACAATGATTGCGATTTTCACATCAATGGCATCGCGGGAGCTGTGGCGAATCCAATACTCCATATGAAGACCTTCGCCCAGCACTTGGCCTGCCCGATTGAAGTAGCTCGTGATGTCAAAATCAGATAGCGGCACCATGTGCGAATAATCATCAATCGTATAGGCATTGTCGCAATAGTCAAATGCCAAGGTGCCAAGGGTGAAACCAGTAATGGCAGAGGCGTTGCAGTCGAAATCTCCGGCGTCTTCTATTCTGCTGATTTCCTCATCCATTTTTTGAAGCACCTGGTTCTTGACTTTACGCTGTGCGTCCAAATCCACACCGTCTTGCGTCAGGGCGCGGGACAGACGAATGAGCCGTCTGAGAGGGGGCTGTTTCCGTGCGGCATCAATCCGATATGTCACCAAATTGGACATCTCGGCGAATATGTCAGAATAAGCCGGATTGCGTGTGAGCGATATCAGTTCCTTATACGTGCCTGTTTCGGCAGGAACCGCAGCCTCGCTGTCACGCAGGGCATTGACTACCTTCTTGACTGTGCACTCATTGAAATGTGGTAAAAACAGACTGACGCTGTTCAGTTCTGCATCGGAAAGGATCCTTCTAGCAAGCGGCGTGCGAAGCATGCGCCCAAGCAATTGGGCAATGTAGGTATAGTCCTGCGCACTACGGAATGACATCATCGTTTCTGCCCGCGGGCAGTCCCAGCCAGTCGACAAATTCATCTTGAAAAAGACAACCATCGCGGTTTCATCCTCTTCGATCCGCGACGCTTCAATATTTTGTATTTCAATGTCGCGCACTTTGAGCGTCCCCTTATCATGAAAAGTATGCACAGCCTCACCGGGGCGAAATTTCCGCCCGATGGCTTCTTCGAGTAAGTCAATGCATACACCGATATCCGTCCTTGTGGCTTCCCGGTCTGTGCCGTCCTCAACCTGAATCACAAGGATCGGATTCACCGGCCGTTCGTCCTCGCGCTCGCAGTATGCTAACCAGCGTGCACACTTCTGCCACCAATTTTCTACCGCACTCTTGAACATAGTCATATCCGCATTGATGGCAATGTCAGGATAGTGGATGATGATCCTGTCTTTCAGCAAGCCGGAATCCCGGACGTCCTCTGGAGGCACAATAACCTTTTGAATGGTGGACGTGGTGTCCTCAACTAGCCGTTGGAATCGCTGGGGCGTGGCTGTCACACCGATTACTAGCGGCATAACGCACAAATCGTCCTCCGGGCTTCCCTTAATGAATTTCTGCATAATGGACTCCGCCTTGTTTTTGGCCTGCGCAGATGCATAGGTACCCCTGTGCGCTTCGTCAATAACGACGTAGAACTGCTTCGGCTGGCGTTTAGCTGTATTGGTGAGGGTTTCCCAGATGGTGTATTGCCTTGCGTCAGATTTCTGCGTTAGCAATTTGTCGCTGCCAAGTTTTTGCGTGTTTATAAAATAGATACAGCCGCCCTCAAAATACTCGCTGTCAAAGGTGGAATCTATGGTTACCAAATCGCGCACCCTGATTTTGTCGGACTTGCTCTCAATTTTCAGGCGTGTCTGCTTGTTTAGTTCTGGCATATCCGACAACCACACAAAGACGGAATCTGGCTCGGAAATGCCCTCTGCGGAACCGTACAGGATATCCTCAAACAACGCAGTCATAATGATGGTCTTGCCTGAGCCTGTAGGCGCGGAAAAGGAGATTACTTGCGGATTGCACTCATTCCACATGATGTGTGCTTGTGCTATTTTTTCATGCAACTCGCTTAAAGCCATTTCTTGAAATGGGAACAGTGTATCTCTCATCACGAATCCCTCCTTGCACCGAGTACGAAATTATCGATATAGTCACGGTAAAGCTGATAAGTATCTGACTGCTTTATCCTGGACGACATCTCGCGGAACGCTTCCTCGGAGTTTGTTACAAAGTACACCGTTCCGATATTCCTAACCTCTGATAGCTTGTCTACAAATTCAGCAAACTTCGTCTCGTCGATGAGTATTGCAAAACCGTTCACCGGTAGTATCATCATGTCAGGCTCTCCGTCACCGTCAAGAGTAGGTCTGCCTCCGACCGCTCCAGCTTTCATCCAGAGAAGGGGCAGAATCTCGCGGAGCTGCTGCCCCAGCGTGACACTGTTTTTATCTAGAAAATCCAGTTTGAAATACTCCACATTAGCGGCGAAACCCTCACTCATCGGGCGTTTCAGAGGCTCGGTTACATTGATGGTACCAAGCTGCTCCGCCACCTGCGCTTTAATCTCATTAAAGGTAGACGGTTTCTTCGCTACGATATAAAAGTCCGTCACCTGATCCTGGTCTTCGAGTGCCGCAAGCCAGTCCTTCGCAAAATTAGGGTCAAACAGGACAGAGGCCGTGTGTTTCTCCGACACAATGAACTTGCTGTCGGATTTCACCAGCGTTTGCGGTAACTGCTGTTTGCCGTCATTATCCCGGAGCAGTGCCACAATTTGCTTCTTTGCGGATGCCGTGAGTGCCGCAGGGCTCTCCACGAAGCCAAGCTGGAAGAAAGAACGATTCTTTTCCTTTGTCACTGTTTGGTTTGTGAAATATTCGCCCGTCAGCGAGGAGCCGTCGCTTCTTTTCCCAAGAATGCTGAACTTAGTGCGTGGCCAAGTTACACTACGGCAAATGCCGTGCTTTTCCCATTCCGGGTCGCCTGGTTGAAGTCCGCCCTGACGCAGTTCCGTTGCCTCGGTGTGCGATACCTCGTTATTTGTGACAAGAATACACCTGCGGTGCCCGCCGTCTTCAGCATTCAGCAGATTCACTGCATGTAGCGTCGTACCGCTTCCGGCGAAGAAGTCAATTATGAAGGCGTCTCTGTTATTGCGAACGACAGCCGCTATTGCATCTTTGGTTGAGTATATCGACTTAGGGAACGAAAACGCTCTCGACTGCCCGACAATACTGGAAACCAAGTCAGAGCCATATGCTCCAGCGTCGTGATAAGAACGATGCCACACTGTTTTGATTACACGAGTATCATCCCTTGCATATTCAATGTCAACAACATTTGTTATCGGATCACGGTCTACAATTCGAATGCCGCCTCGTTCAATCTGTCGCTGATTCGGTTGGCTAATATACGATATTCCCCAAGTTCTACGTTGTGGATCATATTTTCCACAGGCTACATACCCTTTGGAAATAAGGTCGTTTAGCGTGTCGCTACCAACACTCCATCTACCAAGAGAACCAGCTTTTCTGATGGGCCATGCGACATCATAGCCATCAATTCTCTCACCCAACACTGGTGCCTGTTCTATCGGCAAGAATTCTCCAGCCCTAACAACAGCCTGACGCTCATTGTCGATCAGCACAGGATAAAACATGTTTTCACGGTCACTTCGACGTGCGTCTGTACCAGAGCGCAGCAAGCCTTTCCACCGGGGCTTCCTTTTGTGATTAGGAGGATTAAGCAGATTGTCATCGCTGTCAGCGACATATGCATCAGGGGCAAAGCAATAAACTACGTATTCTTCAACTCGCGAAAAGCGTCCCTGGGTAACCCCTTTTGGGTTAATTACAGCAGTTACCATTTGGATATAAAACTCTGGGAATAGCTGTTCTAGCAGAACTCGAAGGTGATGTACCTCGTGCTCGTCAATGGTGACGATAAGGACACCCGTGTCCGGCTTCAAAATCCTCTTCGCAATTCTCAACCGCTTCTGCATCATCGACAACCACTTGCTGTGCCTCCAGCTATCGGACGAATCCACGTAGTCGTTGTTGTATTTCCAGTCCCGTGCTCCCGTGTTGTATGGCGGGTCTATGTAGATACAGTCTACCTTCTTGGGGTACAGGTACTCCAATAGCTGGAGTGCGTGGTAATTCTCTGCTTCAATCAGCGTGTGCCAAAGGCTGTCGCCCGGCGCATTCTCCACCTTGTCAATCGGCGTAAGTGTGGGAAAGATGGCCTCTCCGAACTGGGCAATAGCCACCAACTTCGAAAGGGCAATCTCGAATGTCTCCCCGGTTTCTTTTCGTAGGCAAAGAGCCTGGTCTTTACTAACCTTCAAAACGGTATAGATATCGTTGACACGCCCGTTTTTTAATGCGGCGGTTGTGCCACGGCGAATGGGTACGCCATACAGTGGGGTACATTCTGGGATATGCTCTTCGAAAACCAGCCCGAATTTCTTGTTTTTGCTCAAGCGGTCAAACTCCTGCGTCAGCCTCTCCCGGAGTGGTGCGTCGGTAATTTGCCGCAAAAGGTCGTTGATTGCCGCCATGCGGCCACCTCTTTTCTTTGCTTATTCGTTCGGATTCTTTCTGCTCCATTCTGCCCCACTCACCTATACGGACTCCCCTCTTGGCGAGTTCTCGTCGATTCGCACTATTTTCACTATTACTCGATCAGTCCCGATTTCTCCTCCAATTGCATGGCCAATCCTGCTTGAGTCTCTATTGCCCTAGGGCCACACTACTGGAAACGTTCTACCTCCATGCGGCAGAGCGCTTGCGCTGACACTAATCTGACGTTCATCTGTGGCTCGGCTGATTCGGCATTTGCGTGATACAACCTCTAGTGCGTCTTCATAGGGCCCACATATGCACACAAGCCGAAGGACCCGGGTAGTATGCGCGTCCCCTCTTGACTGCATCCGAGCTTGTTCATAAGGTCTGCCACAGTCGAGTGGTTCGTGGTGCGCACCGTCTGCCTGTCTGTCTCAAGCATGGTCCAGATGCGTGTCAGCATTGCTGTCTGGGCCTCCCAGGCCATTGACTACGTGAAAACTCCAGGTGGGACACAAATTTGGATATGCAGTATAGGACTCATAATAGCGGCGAAATAGGCTCCAGGACAGATTCCTGATTACCGGATTATATCATGGGAGGAAAGGCAGAATGCCAGTCAGGCCACCATATTTTAAGGACGCTCAGTGGTCACAGAATGGTCACGAATTGCGCGGAAACGGTGTCATTGTACGTACGCCCCGATATGGATATTCTATACAGGGCGCACGTAGATGCCTTATTCCGTACCGGAAGATACGTGGAAGCACTCACATAGGCTACTTTTAATCTACAAATGTCGGCATCGCCTCGTTGCGTAGCCGTCTACTGCTCTCTGCTAGGTTTTTGCGGTTGGGGGCTATGTGGCGGTTTTGGCGTTGTTGGCCTCGGCTTCACCCCTCCTTTCTTCACTGGACCCTCATTGATTCGACGTGGTGGTTTGTTTCGCAACTTCTGATACCTCCTCCCGATCGATTGCTTCGTCAAAGTCGGGAATGTCTATGCTGAGATCATAGTCATCACGACTAATGTACAATCCCTTGAGATGATACAGTTCTTCCCCTTCTTGGCTGTACACATCGACGTCCTCGAGTAGCAGCTCCCGCTTCCCCCCGCTATCGGAGAAGACCACGACGCATCCATAGTACATTAAGTCTAGCTTATGATCGCGTACCACAACCCATTCCACGTCGTCAGAGCTGTGTAGGTAATCCCATACGCCTTCATCTCCATATCTATTGGTGACGCGCACGAGTCTACCGAGCTTGGTGACAAGCTTGTGATTTTCTATCGCAGCTGACGGGAACGCCAGCACCACGCCAAGTACTGTTGCCCAGAAAACAGACATCCAGTTAATCGGGAACCCATCAGTATACAGCGCATTCAGGGTCTCCATCACTGCTGGAGGCTCAACACCCACACGGATCTTCACCGCACCTAAAAGGCCACAGGCTGCATAACTCCAGAGAGCAAACACCAATATCGAGAGAAACTCCTCCCAGTCTCGTTTCGCGCGCCTGTGAGTCAGTCTACGATACACCATACGAGCTGCTACGCCGGGTATTACTAGCTACACGATTCTCATGAACGATGTACTCAACCCACCCATCTGAGAACCTCCAATCATGTGCGCTTACCGTATGGCTGAGCAGACAACACCGGAATGCCGTTGTTTGCGTTGATGATAATCCCACCGTCCCACATCTGCTCGAGCGTTTAGCGGACCTTCCTTATGCTTTCTGCACGTGAATTTTTGGTCTTGTCATCCAAGGTAATTCCTCCCGGGTATTTCTGCGTTGCGTAGCTGAAGTCCTTGTCCCAAGGCAAAAGGACTGGCACGCTTCGGCCATCTCACATGCCTCATCTGTCGACTAGACCGGAGTAGGCAAAAGAGCTTTTTGCCGCACCTTCTAATGAGAAGTCGACAGAAAGGTATCATTCTTTCTCTGTCGGCGTCTCTTCTTTAGGTAGCCTAAAACGTCATACGCTTAGTTTACCAATAAACTGTTCGCGTTTCTCCTTAGCATCAATCATGACTTCCAAATATACTTCTAAACCCAGGCAATTCTTGACCGTGTTGTCCGCCTCAATTGACGAAATAAGACTTACCGTTAGTGCCTGCCTAGCATCAATGTTCCAGACCAAATCTTGACTACGGGTTCGACTGAGGTCGTATCGCTTGGGGGTCTTCCTGGCAAGCTCTTTGCTACCGCATCGGAAAACTATTTCTGGAGATGTCAAGGCAACTCCCACCATTCTCGGATTATAGATGGTGATGTCTGCGTGAGCCGTGACTAAATCCGCTATTTCCATGGTACTACGGATTAGATCACCATACGCAGTGCGATTCCACGGAGAAACATCGACTCCTGTCACTTTGAAGACAATCCTACCGGTACGCAAGAACCAATGCGACAAGGCAGCACCTAGAATTGTACCAGATAGGGCTCCAATGACTCCGTGAAACCGAACAACGGCCTCCCAGAAATTCATCCTACGCGCTCCCTTTCATACTTGTCCACAAAAACGGGTTTTCCATTTTGAACTCTTACTATTATCTCGTTACACTTCATTGACTCAAGCGCAAGTTCCACTTTTCTTAGCGCTTCCTTAATTTGCATTCCTTAATTCCATTTCTTCAAATAGACAATGCAATAATTCTAAACAATGCAACCACCCATGGGACAACTGCAGTAATTACTGCCGATATTACAAGCACACCAATGAAAGATACCCATCTGGGAACTATGTCTAACCCAGCAGTTAATTCCCACATCTGAATACCAGGAAAGACTTCCTCATGGGACGCAGCCCATGGAGCTCTTTTCTCTATGTAATACTTCATCAGCAACACGTTAGTAATATACGAAACTGCCGCAATTACTAGCAAACCAACGTGAACCTGCCATTTATGCAAGCCGAAATACTTAGCGATTCTCATGCTAATTATTGACAATACTGCGACTCCAGCTAAGATATATGTCATATGATTAGCCCACCCTCTCCCTCTGGTACTTGTCAACGAAAAGGGACTTACCATTTTGAACCTATATCGTTATCTCGCCATACCTGGTTGGTTTTGGTGCAAGCTCTACTCTCCTAGGCACTTCACCAAGTGGAATCTCTTTATTTTCCATAATTGCCACTTCGAAACATATTCGTGATTGGGAACATACTTCCTTCTCATATGTCTATTTGTATCAAGGGCACTGTTCTCATTGGTCATTACTTTTCTGGTGTCTTGCTATTTATGGCAGCCTGTGCCATCTTGCAACTCCAAGAAGAATACCCGCTTGGAGGGATACCACCTAAGCCGAGCCATTTTCGATGTTAACGAAAGCCAATAGTGGTGCGGGTTGCAGGAGGGGGGGGGAATTAGTTTCCCCCATAGAAAAGGCCTGGTTTTGGGGCATGAAAATGAAGGCAACCAGCCCAAGGTGTCGAATGTTGTAATATACACCAAACAACAAAGATACCAGGGGGGTTACCTTC
>CZCA01003529.1_pt1 | contig 15711 bp, 12 predicted proteins | sample 591981 | NCBI WGS metagenome assembly CZCA01 (sample SAMEA3556810, study PRJEB10932) | anaerobic digester metagenome
GCTTGGCAGTACTAATAGGTCGAGGGCTTGACCATATATTTGGTTCGAGCATTGTGTGTTCTTCTTTATCTGTGTACTTTATTCAGTTTTCAGGGTGTACTTAATACCATGAATTTAACTCATTAGTTTTTTGACTAGTGAGTTTTTTGTTGTGTATAAAAAAAGATACACATAAATATTGTGAAACAAGGGGAATAATGGTATAATGGAAAAACACGTTAAAAATATTTAGGAGGTAAACTCAATGTGTAAAAAACCATATTACATTACTACCGCAATCGCTTATACATCACGAAAACCCCATATTGGCAACAGCTATGAAATAGTTCTAACAGATGCTATTGCTAGGTACAAGCGAATGCAAGGTTATGATGTTTTCTTCCTGACAGGAACTGACGAGCATGGTCAGAAGATAGAGGAATATGCAAAGGCTGATGGCGTAACACCAAAGGAATATGTGGATAAGGTTGCAGGTCAAATTAGAGAAACCTGTGATTTGCTAAATACAACATATGACCATTTTATTAGAACTACTGATGATTACCATGAGAAGGTCGTTCAAAAAATATTTAAAAAATTATATGAACAGGGTGACGTCTATAAAAGTGAATATGAGGGTATGTATTGTACACCCTGCGAAAGCTTTTGGACTGAATCACAGCTGGTCGATGGGAAATGCCCCGATTGTGGTCGTGAGGTAAAAAAGGCAAAGGAGGAAGCATATTTCTTAAAGCTTTCTAAATATCAGGACAGACTGGTTAAGTTTATTGAGGACAACCCAGACTTTATTTACCCCGAGACTCGTAAAAAGGAAATGGTTAACAACTTTATAAAGCCTGGTTTACAGGATTTATGTGTTTCCAGAACATCCTTTAAGTGGGGCGTACCAGTGGATTTTGACCCTAATCATGTGGTATATGTATGGATAGACGCTTTATCAAACTATATAACTGCACTTGGCTACGACCCTGATGGTTCATCTGATAAATATAAAAAATATTGGCCAGCTGACGCACATATCATAGGTAAAGATATTTTGCGTTTTCACACTATTTATTGGCCTATTATGCTTATGGCATTGGGAGAACCACTGCCAAAGCAAGTATTTGGTCATCCATGGTTATTGTTTGGTGCTGACAAAATGAGCAAAAGTCGTGGAAATGTAATATATGCCGATGATCTTATTAAGCTAATTGGCGTGGATGCCGTTAGATATTATTTGCTGTCAGAAATGCCATATACATCAGATGGTTCTATTACTTATGAAACTGTTTTTGAAAGATATAATTCTGATTTGGCAAATACTCTAGGAAATTTGGTAAATCGAACTGTTGCAATGAGCAACAAGTATTTTAATGGAGAAATACTGCCACCAGCAGAAGAAGCTTCTATTGATGATGAGCTTTCTAATCTTGCCTTAGAAACTGTCAAAAGGGTTGATAAGCTGCTTGGTGAGTATAGGGTTAGTGATGCGTTAGATGCTATATTTAATTTAGCCAGACGCAGCAACAAATATATTGATGAAACTGCACCATGGATATTGGCAAAGGATGATGCTAATAGTGCCCGTTTGGGGACTGTCCTTTACAATCTTTTAGAGAGTATTAGATTTATTGCTATTTTGGTTTCTCCTTTTATGCCTGATACAGCATCGGCTATTTTACAACAGATTAATTGTAATGTTACGTCCTATGAAACATTACAATCGTTTGGCGGGCTGGCTGCTGGCAACAGGGTTGGCACGGCTACACCTTTATTTGCCCGCTTGGACAGTGAAAAGCTGTTGGAGGAAATTAAGGCTAAGGCTGATGCTGAAAAACCAAGGGGAAAAATTGAAGGGTTAGCTCAAATTGGAATTGATGATTTTGCTAAGGTAGAATTAAGGGTTGGAGAAATAAAAGCTTGTGAGCCTGTTAAAAAGGCTAAAAAGCTGTTAAAGCTAACTATTGATGATGGCAGAAGCCAACGCACGGTGGCTTCTGGTATTGCACAGTATTATAAGCCAGACGAGCTCGTAGGTAAAAAAATTATTTTGGTGGCTAACCTTAAACCTGCTAAGCTGTGTGGGGTAGAGAGTGCAGGTATGATTTTGGCCGCAGACAGTGAAAAAAACGGCGTACAGGTGATTTTTGTAGATGATATGGAAACTGGTGCAAAGATTAGATAAATTACCGTATATTAATAATAGGCTGAATAATTGCCATAGGTCTAAAGAACTGTGCTTAAAGAACCAAGTCTTTGCGGACTTTACAGCCTTTAACCGTGGGTATGCAGACAATATTTTAGCCACACAAACCTTTATTGTATAATTGATAAAAATTTACAGCTCATGTATAGAGGCTATGGACTATACATGAGCTGTTTTTATTGGTTGATTAAAAAAAGGATACAACTTAATTTGTTGTATCCTCTAATATTACGGCACCCATACCGATTTGCTTGTATCTGGTTTCAAATAATTCCCGTTCATATGAAACAGGGGCTTCCTCATAGTTTGGGTCATTAAAATAATAATAATCCTCGTCATAGCCCACAAGCACCATACAATGCTCGTTGGCTAACCATTGACAGGGGTCGCCATCCTTATAGCTAGAGTATTCAGTGGCATTTTTGACCGTCCATTCGTAGGTTACCACAGGCTCCCACATATACATAGTTGCCCAAATTAAAACAGGCTTATGGACAGCTACATAGTTGGTTATAAGGGAGTTTAGGGACGAACCTGTAACATCAACTGCCTTTTTATTTTCAGCACCTGCAAATTGATTTATAGCGTTAACTATTACTGGGGGATAGCATCCTAAGGAGTCCTCGCTATACGGGTCACCAATAAATACTGATTCTGTATCAGGCCCAGTTAATTCGCCGTTATCCCCATCCTCTAAATATGCTTTGGGCAGGTAGTTATCAATAAAATCCTCTGGCTCTATGTCAAAGCCATAATACTGCAAAAACATTGTTGTGGATACAGATTCACATCCCGATGGATATTTATCTGTTTGGGTAATTAATGGAACATCGTCAATGATGTACCGTGTTGGTATGGAAACAGTTACATAGCATGATGCAGTTGCTCCAGTAGAAGTAACTGCAATAATACCTGTAGTACCAGCGGATACCCCAGTAATATTACCGTCGCTGTCAACAGAGGCAATGTTGGGATTGTTGCTGTGCCAGCTAATATGAGGACTTTGGATAGCACCGTTGGTATCGTTAGGAATATAAGTGATTTTTGAGGTGACGGTTTTGCCAATTTCAACAGAATATGAGGCTTCAGCTATAGAAAGCTTTTCAGTGGGCTTTTGTTCAATATCATGTGTGATAGCATCTATGGAAACAACGTTGTTGGCGGTGGCGTTAGCTGTAATAATATCCTGTTTTGTTAAAGGTGTGCATTCCGGCTTTGGCAGTAGAACCAAGGCTGATATAAATACTGACGCTATGATAAAAACACCAGTATATTTAAGAGCGTTTTTATAAGATGTTTTCATAAAAATCTCCAATTTAAATTGATTAGTGTGGTTACATATAATGTAATTGTTTATTAATATTCGTTTGACTTCTGCTTAATATTATACCATAATAAAACAGCGGTAGCAAACGGTTGAATATGACTATTGGGTAAATAATGTATGAATATTAGGTGAAAGCTAAATAAGCAGGAGGTATGAAATGAAAATATTTATAGATGCAGACGGCTGTCCAGTAGTGGATATAACTGTTAAAATATGCAAAGAAAATGGCATAGAATGTATTATTGTAACAGACACCTCCCATGTTTTTAACAAGCCAAATGCCACGACCTTGACGGTTTCTAAGGGTGCTGATAGCGTGGATTTTGCGTTGGTTAATATGCTAAGCAAGGGGGATATAGCTGTTACGCAGGATTATGGGTTGGCGGCAATGTGTTTATCAAAGCAGGCATTTCCCATTAGTCAAAATGGCATGATTTATAATGATTTTAACATAGGTTCGTTATTACAAGCCAGATATACAGCGAAAAAATTGCGTCAAAGCGGTAAGCATCATTTGAAGGGCCCCGGCAAACGTACGCCACAACAGGATAAGGACTACGAAAAGAGCCTACAGGCGCTGATAACACAGCTTAATGGCAACGGTTAATACACGGAATAAATATGTGAAAAAATTCTTTGAAAAAGACATATAATTTGGTATAATAAAGGATAATAGCAAAAATGCAATAAAATATGAAAGAGGTATCTACAATGGCTAATAAAAATGTCCGTACTAGATTTGCACCTAGTCCAACTGGATTTATGCACATCGGTAATCTTCGCACAGCCTTGTATGAGTTTTTGGTCGCAAAAAGTCAGCAAGGAACATTTATTTTAAGAATTGAGGACACAGACCAGCAGCGATATGTTGAGGGGGCAGTGGATACTATTTATAATACATTGAAGGTAGCTGGTATTTCACATGACGAGGGTCCGGATATAGGCGGTGAGTATGGCCCATATGTACAAAGTGAAAGATTAAAAATGTACCTGCCATACGCAGAAAAGCTAATAGCAGAGGGCAAAGCATACCGCTGTTTTTGTACGAAGGAACGTTTAGACAGTCTAAAGGATGAGGAAACACCAGGCGGTGGATATGACCGTCATTGCCGTGACCTGCCACAAGAAGAAATAGACAGGCTGTTGTCAGAGGGTGTGCCATATGTTATTCGTCAAAAAATGCCATTAGAAGGTTCTACTACCTTTACCGATGCTGTTTTTGGTGATATAACCGTGGAAAATACGGAGCTGCAGGACCAGATTTTAATAAAGACAGATGGCTTCCCAACATACAACTTTGCCAATGTTATTGACGACCATACAATGAACATTACTCATGTTGTACGTGGCTGTGAGTATTTAAGCTCTACACCGAAGTATAATTTGTTGTATGAGGCGTTTGGTTGGGAAATACCAACATACATTCACTTGCCTCTGATTATGGGCAAGGATGCTGACGGCAACGTATCTAAGCTCTCTAAAAGACATGGCGCTACAGGCTTTGAGGATCTGCTGACGGAGGGCTACCTGCCACAGGCAATCATAAATTATATAGCATTCCTTGGTTGGTGTCCTAAGGACACCCAAGAGGTATTTACAATGGAACAGCTGCAGCAGGTATTCTCCATTGATGGTATAAGCAAGTCACCGGCCATATTTGATTATGATAAGCTAGAGTGGTTTAACGGTGAGTATATAAGAGCTATGAATATACAGCAATTTACCGCTATAGCTATGCCATACTTTAAACAGGCAATAAAAGAGAAGGACTTAGATTGGGAAAAGGTAGCCGCTATCCTTCATCAGCGTGTTACAAAGCTAACGCAGATACCAGATATGATTGAATTTTTAGGTGTTCAGCCACAGTATGACAAGGAGCTGTTTGTAAACAAAAAAAGCAAAACAAATCTGGAAAATTCTCCTGCAATGCTACAGGCTGTTATAGATATGCTGACAGCCCTGCCCTTATGGGACAGCCTTAGTATTCACGATGGCTTAATAGAGTTAGCAAAAACTCTCGAGGTTAAAAACGGTACTGTTATGTGGCCTGCCAGAATTGCCGCATCAGGAAAAACCGTAACACCAGGTGGTGCAGTAGAAATACTGGATATTTTAGGCAGGGAAGAAGCCCTAAGAAGATTACAGGGTGGTATAGATAAGTTAAAGCAGTGATAATTTTACAGCTGAAGATGGATTAAAACAGCCTGCGATTAAATATTACAGTAAACGGATTACGTTAAAATAGATTTTGGAGGACAGGGAATATGGCTGAAGAAATAATAGAAGAAAAAGACGGTAATGGTAACTTTATTCATGATTTTATAGATGAGGATATTGCTAAGGACGGACAGTTTCAGGGTAAGACGGTACACACACGTTTTCCACCAGAACCAAATGGATATTTGCATATTGGTCACGCAAAGGCTATTTGTATTGATTTTGGTACTGCGGAAAAGTATAACGGTATGTGTAATTTGCGTATGGACGATACAAACCCTACAAAAGAGGACGTAGAGTATGTAGACGCCATAAAAGAGGATATAAAGTGGTTAGGATATAGCTGGGAGGATAGGTTCTTTTTTGCATCAGAATACTTTCCAGAGATGTACAAATTTGCAGTAGAGCTGATAGAAAAGGGGTTAGCCTATGTTTGTCAGCTAACACCAGAGCAAATGAGAGAAAACAGAGGTGACATTTCACATCCTGCCATTAGTCCCTATAGGGATAGGCCTATAGATGAAAGCTTGGATTTATTTGCTCGTATGAAGGCAGGGGAGTTTAAGGACGGTACAATGACCCTGCGTGCAAGGATAGATCTAGAGTCTGGCAACTTCAATATGCGTGACCCTGTTATTTACAGAATAAACCGCATTACACACCACCGTACAGGTGATGATTGGTGTATATATCCAATGTATGACTTTGCACATCCTATTGAGGATGCTATGGAGGGTATTACACATTCCTTATGTACCTTGGAGTTTGAGGCTCACAGACCATTGTACGATTGGGTTATACAAAATACATCCGTATCATGTAAACCACGGCAAATAGAGTTTGCACGTCTGGGCATTAACAACACGGTAATGAGCAAAAGAAAGCTAAGAACATTAGTAGACGAGGGCTATGTTGATGGCTGGGACGACCCTCGTATGCCTACCTTATGTGGTTTAAGACGACGTGGCTATACACCAAAGGCTATTCGTAGCTTTTGCGACAAAATTGGTGTATCAAAGGTTAACTCTATTGTAGATTACAGCTTTTTGGAGCATTGCCTGCGAGAGGATTTAAACGAGACAGCACAGCGTGTTATGACGGTTGTTAATCCTATTAAGCTGGTTATCACAAACTATCCAGAGGATAAGACCGAGGTTTTTCAGGTGGAAAATAATCCGAATAATCCTGATGACGGAGTGCGTGATATAACCTTCTCCAGAGAGTCTTATATTGAAGCAGACGATTTTATGGAAGAGCCTGTGAAAAAGTATTTTAGGCTGTATCCCGGTAACGAGGTTCGTTTAAAATCCACATATATAGTAAAATGCACAGGCTGTAAAAAGGACGACAAGGGTAATGTTACAGAGGTTTATGCTACCTATGACCCTGAAACCAGAGGTGGCAACACGCCAGATGGCAGAAAAATAAAGGGTACTATCCATTGGGTGGACGCAAGAAACGCAGTAGATGCAGAGGTTCGTTTATATGATAATCTATTTACTGTACCAGACCCTGACAGCGGTGACAAAAACTTTTTAGAGTATTTAAATCCAGATTCTTTAACCGTTCTAAAAAATTGCAAGGCAGAAAAATCCTTAGGAGAGCTGACACCACCACAGTCCTTCCAGTTTATGCGTTTAGGTTATTTTTGTTTAGATAATAAAGATTCAAAATCTGGCAAACCAGTATTTAACAGAAGTGTTTCCTTAAAAGAGAGCTTTAAGAAAAAGTAATACCCATAAATATAAAAAACTAGAAGAAGTTAACTATTTCTTCTAGTTTTCTTTACAAATTTACAATAATATGCTATATTTAGACAAAGAATGATAAAGGAGCGGTATATATGAAAACTTTTGTTAAGATTATGTGGGTTTTAGGTGGTGTTATACTGATTTTGGCAGGCTGTATGGCGTTTTTTAACCCTGTTGCGGGCATGATAACATTCGAAACCGCAGTAAGCATAGCGTTGTTAATATCAGGCTTGTTAAGTGTTATAACGTATATTGCAACCCATAAAATTATGCTGGGTGCGGGTTGGATATTGGCAGACGGCTTAATTTCATTAGTATTAGGTGGAATTATAATGTGTGCTATAACATCATCTGATATGATAACAGCACAGTTTACAGCGGCATTCAGCATCTTCTTTGCTATAATTATTGGTATATGGTTAATTGTGTCTGGCGTAGGTCAGCTTACCCGTGCATTTGATTTACATAAATTAGGTGCTAAAGGCTGGGGCTGGGGACTGTTTTGGGGCATAGTGTCTATATTATGTGCTGTTGCAATATTCTGCAAGCCGGTGGTAACAATGATGGGTACACTATCGTTTGTTATTGGTTTGGTGCTTATTGTGGGTGGCTGTAGCCTAGTATCACGTTGCTTCTCAAGAGATATAGAGGATTAATATTAATCTTTACAGCATTTATCTTAAATAAAACCTTATTAAACCCATTTAGTAGGCTTACACCTATTAAATGGGTTTTTCGGTTTGCGTTATTTTGTTATTTGTCCTTAAGCTGATGTGATTAATTTGGCTCTATGACAATGGCTGTGGTAACCCAAAATAAAAAGGATATTAAACCGTTCATTTAATATAGAACAGTTATTTTTAGTAAAGCTAAAGGATTCCGCCGTTTACACCTAGCACCTGACCTGTGATAAAGGAGGATTTATCATGGGCTAAATATAGCATTGCTTGTGCCACATCTAAGGGTGTGCCTAGCCTGCCCACAGGGGTTTCCTCTGTCAATTCGTTTAAGGTTTCCTGTGAAAAGCCAGACATCATATCGGTCATAATGACACCAGGGGATACACAGTTAACTGTAATACCGCTAGGTGCGACCTCCTTAGCTAACGCCTTTGTTAATCCTATTATACCCGCCTTTGCAGCAGAATAATGCACCTCACAGCTACCACCGGCTTCCCCCCACATGGAGGAAACATTAATTATTCTGCCACTGTGACGACGTATCATCTGTGGTAATACACAGTGACAACAGTTATATACGCTGGTTAAGTTGGTGCTTATCATGGTTTGCCACATATCTGGTGTTATGTCAGTAAACAGCAGCTGCTGGGATATACCTGCATTGTTTATTAAAACGTGAATATCACCTAGGGCTACAGCTATGTCAGAAATCATTTGTTCAACCTGATGGTAATTGCTTACATCTGCTTTAAAAATTTTTGCTGTACCGCCATTTGAATTGATTGTTTGTGCTGTCTTTTCCGCCATGACCCTGTTATGGTTATAATTAACAGCAACATTATAGCCGTTGTTTCCAAAAAGAACAGCAGCTTCACTGCCAATACCACGGGAAGCACCTGTTATTAATACCGTTTTTGACATTTTAAACTGTCCTTTCATTTACATAGCAATAGGGTGAAGATTATTCTCTAACTAAAGCCTTTACAATCTCACTAACATACATTTTATGGTAGTCACTGCCATCGTCATTATAGCTGGCTTTTATAGTTGGGTCAAATATACAGTCTTCCTTTAGTGCTTGGTTATACATTTTTCGGCATACCAAAACAAGCTTAGCCTCCTTAAAATAAGGCGCGTTTTCATCAAAATAAGGTGTTAAGCCTGTTTGGGCAACCTTGTCAACATCTCTGCCGGATTTTGCACCACATAGCTTCAATGCTGAACGATAGTCTTCAGTGAAGAAAGAAAGTGTAAAGAACTCCTCATTTTCAATAAATTCATAGGTGTAGCGTTGTGGACGAATAAATGTAAACACAACGGGTTTGTTCCACATTATGCCTACACCACCCCAGCTGGCTGTCATAGTATTAAATTTTTTTTCTGTGCCTGCGGTAACCAGCATCCAGTCCTTACCTATTAATGTAAATGGACTTTCTGATATATCCTGTGGGTTTATTTCCTTAAATGTATTCATAAAAACTCCTCCTAATAGTGTATTTATATTTATACGTTTATTATATCATCACAATGAATAATATACAATAAGCTATGAATATATGCATAATTATACACTTATTCATAGAATAATGAATAGGAGAACAGCATGGTAAGGCTGACATTTAATTGAATATTATGTAAATATCCCTCAATATCCCAGTAGAATATGAACATATTATAAAATAAACAGCTGATAATAATTGGTTAATCATACAAAAACATAGCTGGTTGAATAATTATACACAAAAACCTTGATTTTTTGTATAAGTGGTGTATAATATGGATTATCAGATAAATCACAAAAAAATTTTAAATAAATATTTATTGGAGGGCTTTTACTATGGCTAAAAAACAAAAAGAAATTAAAAAAGTTGTTCTTGCTTACTCTGGCGGATTAGATACATCTATTATTATTCCTTGGTTAAAGGAAAACTACAATAATTGTGAGGTTATTGCTGTTTCTGGTGATGTTGGTCAAGGTACAGAGCTTGACGGGCTAGAGGAAAAGGCAATAGCAACTGGTGCATCTAAGCTGTATATTGAGGATTTAAACAAAGAGTTTGTAGAGGAATATGTTTTCCCAACAATAAAAGCCGGTGCCGTTTACGAGGGCAAATATTTATTAGGAACTTCTTTTGCAAGACCAATTATCGCTAAAAGATTAGTAGAGATTGCAAAGGCAGAGGGTGCAGACGCTATATGTCATGGCTGCACAGGCAAGGGTAACGACCAGGTTCGTTTTGAGCTGGCAATTAAAGCATATGCACCAGATATGGCTATTATTGCCCCTTGGAGAACATGGGAGTTTAAATCAAGAGAAGACGAAATTGAATATGCTGAAAAGCACAACATTCCACTAAAGATAAACAGAGAAACAAACTACTCAAAGGACAAAAACCTATGGCATTTGTCACACGAGGGTCTGGACCTAGAGGATCCTGCAAACGAGCCAATGTACAATAAAGAGGGCTTTTTAGAGATGGGTGTATCACCAGAGATGGCACCTGACAAGCCAACCTACGTTACAATTACATTTGACAAGGGTACGCCTGTAGCTGTTGACGGCAAAAAAATGGACGGCGTTGAGATGATTAAGCTGTTAAACAAAATTGGCGGCGAAAACGGTGTAGGCCTAACAGACATTGTTGAAAACAGACTGGTAGGTATGAAAGCACGTGGTGTTTATGAAACACCAGGCGGTACTATCCTATATGCTGCTCACGCTAAGCTAGAGGAGCTTTGCCTAGACAGAGATACACAGCACTACAAAGAGGTTGTTGCTAACCGCTTTGCTGAGCTTGTATATTATGGTCAGTGGTACACACCACTAAGAGAGGCTATATCTGCCTTTGTTGACAGCACACAGCAAACTGTAACAGGTGACGTAAAGCTAAAATTGTACAAGGGCAACATTATTGACGCAGGCACTACTTCTCCATATTCACTGTATGATGAGGAAATTGCTACATTTGATGAGGATGAGGTTTACGACCAAAACGATTCAGCAGGATTTATCAACTTATTTGGCTTGCCAATTAAGGTAAGAGCTCAAAAGGGCTTAATCAAATAAAGAGCTGCTGTACAGGGTAAAGTTTATATTTGTTTACTATATGGGGCGGATGTGTTAATATATCCGCCCCACTAACCATTTAAGAATATGTTAACCCTATATGTTGGGGTTTTATTAGTGATTTGGGTGCATATACCCATATATTGATTTTATGAGGTGTTTAATTTGAAGCTGTGGACAGGACGTTTCCATAAGGAGCTAAGCAAGACAACCAACGATTTTAACTCATCTATATCTTTTGACAGCAGAATGTTTAAGGAAGATATTATGGGCAGTATTGCACACGCCACTATGCTGGGCGAATGTGGAATTATTGATAAAGACCAAGCAAGCATTATTTGCCAAGGCTTAGAGCAAATAGAAAAGGATATAGAAAACGGTGACCTTGTAATAGACATGGATGCCGAGGATATACACACCTTTATTGAGGGTGAGCTGACAAAAAGACTAGGTGATGCGGGTAAACGTCTGCATACCGCCCGCAGCAGAAACGACCAAGTAGCCTTAGATGTTAAGCTGTATTTAAGAAATCAAATTAATGAGCTGATAGCATTGGTTAAGGGCTTGCTGGAGGTTATATGCAATAAGGCAGAAACAAACGCAAACGTAATAATGCCGGGCTATACACATTTGCAAAGGGCACAGCCTATAACATTTGGTCATCACGTTTTGGCATATGGAGAAATGCTGCTAAGAGATTTGTCCAGATTACAGGATTGTCAAAGGCGAATGAACACCAACCCATTGGGCAGCGGTGCATTAGCGTGTACTACATATCCTATCGACCGTACAATCACCACTAAGCTGTTAGGCTTTGATGGTATGACAAACAACAGTCTAGACGGCGTGTCTGACAGAGATTATTGTATAGAGCTTGCCTCTGTACTCTCTATAATTATGGTGCATTTGTCACGTTTTTCAGAGGAAATTATTATGTGGTGTTCATGGGAGTTTAAATTTGTTGAGCTAGATGACGCTTTTTCAACAGGCTCCAGCATTATGCCGCAAAAGAAAAACCCTGATATTGCTGAGCTTGTTCGTGGCAAATCTGGCAGAGTTTTTGGTGACCTTACAACCCTGCTAACAGTTATGAAGGGTATTGCGTTAGCGTATAATAAGGATATGCAGGAGGACAAGGAGGCTATCTTTGATGCTGTTGACACAGTAAAAATGTGTTTAACTGCTTTTACCCCTATGCTTGATACCATGAAGCTTATTCCAGAGAACATGAGGAAGGCAGCAGCCGGTGGATTTATAAACGCCACTGACTGTGCAGATTATTTGGTGAAAAAGGGTCTGCCCTTTAGGGACGCTTATAAAGCAACAGGTGAGCTGGTTGCCTTATGTATAGACAAGGGCTTAACCTTGGAAACCTTACCAATGGCAGAATATAAGGCTGTGTGCGATGTTTTTGATGATGGTGTATATGACGCTATTTCACTAGACAGATGTGCTATGGAAAGAAAGGCGTATGGTGGGCCAGCACCAGAAAATGTAGCTGCACAGGTGAACAGAATAAAGGAAATTATAAAGGATTGATAACGATGAAAATAAAAGTTGGTATTATAGGCGCTACTGGCTATGCAGGGGCAGAGCTGGTACGATTAATAACATCTCACCCACAGGCAGAGGTAGCGGCAATAAGCTCTGTAAGCTTTGAGGGTAAGGCTTTAAGTGCGGTGTACCCATCATACATTTTTCTAAATGACATGATATGTGAAAAGGCTGATACCGTGGTGGATAAAAGTGATGTTATATTTGCTGCATTGCCACATGGCTTGTCCCAAGACCTAGCCAAGGAATGCTTTGATAAGGATAAAATCTTTATTGACCTAGGAGCTGATTTTCGTTTAGAAAGCGAAGAAGACTACAAGGAATGGTATGGCGGAGAATATAAGGACAAGGAGCTGCACGCTAAGTCTGTATATGCCCTGCCAGAGCTGTTCAGAACGCAGATAAAGGGTAAAAAAACCATTGCAAATCCTGGTTGCTATACAACAGGCGTCCCTTTAGCTTTAGCACCTGCTGTTGTTAACGGCTTGGTAGAGATTGTTGGAATTATTGCTGACTGTAAAAGCGGTGCTACTGGTGCAGGGCGTGGATTGTCACAAAATGCACATTTTACAGATTTAAACGAGGGCTTTCATCCATATAAGGTTGCCTGTCACAGACACACCCCAGAGATAGAGCAAACGTTATCTCATCTTGCAAATGAGAGCGTTAAAATTACCTTTGTACCTCATCTTTTACCTGTTAACAGAGGTATTTTATCAACCTGCTATGCACGTCTGAAGGACGGTGTTACAGATGAACAAATACGCAAGGCATATGAGGATTTTTACAAGGACGAATATTTTGTACGTTTATTGCCACAGGGTGTAGCAGCGGATATTCACAACATTAAATATTCTAATTTTTGTGATATATCATTGCATACTGACAGCCGTACAGGAACATTTATAGCTGTGTCAGCCATAGATAATATGGTTAAGGGTGCGGCAGGTCAAGCAATACAAAATATGAATATTCTATTTAACCTAGACGAAAAAACAGGCTTAGATATTATTCCGCCAGCGTTTTAATTGCTTGGTGGTGAGAAAGTAAGCAACAAAAATATGAGTGAAGGCTGTTACCCTATTTACCACCCACATTCTAAGGGGAGAACAAAATAATGATAAAATATATAGATGGTTCTGTTACAGCACCACAGGGCTTTACCGCAGGTGGTATTTGCTGTTCTATAAAACCAAATAATAAAACAAAAAAAGATTTAGCAATGATATATTGCGACACACCTTGCACTGTTGCTGGGGTTTATACCCAAAATTTAGTAAAGGGTGCGCCTATACTGGTAACAAAGAAAAATATATCCAATGGTACAGCACAGGCTATTATCGCCAACAGCGGTAACGCAAACACCTGTAACGCTGATGGTGAGGAAAAGGCAGAGGCAATGTGTGAAATAGCTGGAAGGGTGCTAAATATTAAGGCTGATGATGTTATAGTAGCATCAACAGGTGTAATAGGTCAGGTGCTACCAATAGAGCCTATTCAAAATAAGGCACAAGCCTTGGCTGATATATTGACAAAGCACGGTGGCACAGACGCAGCGGAAGCCATTATGACAACTGATACTATAAAAAAAGAGGTTGCTGTTCAGCTGGAAATTGATGGAAAAACTGTAACGTTAGGTGGTATAGCCAAGGGCAGTGGTATGATACACATAAATATGGCAACCATGCTTAGCTTTATTACTACAGATGCTGCCATATCGTCACATATGCTGCAACAAGCATTAAATGATGTTGTGGGCGACACCTTTAACATGATTAGTGTAGACGGTGACACCTCTACCAATGATACCCTAGCAATTATGGCATCGGGTAAGGCTGGCAACAAGGAGATTACAGAAAAAAACCGTGACTACACCTTGTTTGTTCAAGGCTTAACAGCAGTTTGCCAAGGCTTGGCTAAAAAGCTGGCAGGTGACGGCGAGGGCGCTACGAAGCTATTGCTGTGTAATGTCATTAACGCTAAATCAACACAGGATGCTAAGGGTGTTGCCAAAAGCGTTATATGCTCTAGCCTGTTAAAGGCCGCAATGTTTGGTGAGGACGCTAACTGGGGACGTGTGCTGTGCGCTATCGGTTATAGCGGATGTGATGTTAATATAAACAAGGTAGATGTTGCCTTTGTTTCCGCCAAGGGTACCGTAGAGGTGTGTAAAAATGGTGCTGGTATAGAATTTAGTGAAGACATTGCAAAAACAGTTTTAGGTGAAAAAGAAATTAATATTAATATTAATTTAAATGACGGTGACGGTAAGGCAACCGCCTATGGCTGTGACCTAACATATGAGTATGTAAAAATTAATGGAGATTATAGAACTTGATTTTTTAATAATGCACTGTTGCTAAAATAAAAATTAAAAACTAAGCGTCGAAATGGAGAATGACAAAATGGAAATATCCAACGAGGAAAGAGCTCAGGTGCTTATACAGGCATTGCCATATATTCAAAAATATGCAGGACAAACAATCGTTGTAAAATACGGCGGTAATGCTATGATAAGCCCAAAGCTAAAAAGTGCAGTTATGAGCGACATTGTGCTAATGCAGTTAGTAGGTGTAAATGTTGTTTTAGTACATGGTGGCGGACCAGAAATAAACCAAATGCTGGATAAGGTGGGCAAGGAAAGTCGGTTTATTAATGGAATGAGAGTAACTGACAAGGAAACAATGGATATTGTCCAAATGGTGTTGGCAGGTAAGGTTAACAAGGGGCTGGTCCAAAACCTAGAGGAGCATAGTGGCAGGGCGATGGGGTTATGTGGCTTAGACGCACGTATGCTAATGGCGGAAAAGCTGATAACTGCTGATGACCTAGGTTATGTGGGGGAAATAACAGAGGTTAACACCGGCTGTATTACCGACGCTATAACACAGGGCTATGTTCCCATCCTGTCTCTTATACACATCTCC
>CZCA01001391.1_pt1 | contig 15657 bp, 15 predicted proteins | sample 591981 | NCBI WGS metagenome assembly CZCA01 (sample SAMEA3556810, study PRJEB10932) | anaerobic digester metagenome
ACTTGTCCACTATTCGAATTCTGAGCCTGTTTCCAGCTCCACGCCTGGCGTGTATTGCACGAGGTCCGCTGTGGTCCGGGCTTTCCGATCCTCGAACCTTACAATCTGATGGGGATGGGGAACCGCAATCCAGACCGTGCGTCCAGTGCCCATCAGGTCAACCTTCCATGTTTCGAACGAACCGGCGGGAACCTCCAATTTCTCCTTCTTCGCGACGTTCAGCGTTATCGTGGTTTTCATCGCTGCCCTGGTGATCACATCCTTCAAGGTGGCCTTGAAGTTGCGCTTCAGGGGAAGGGCGCGTATGACCATTATGAACTGTTCATTGTCGAAGTACGGGGTGTCGGGCAATTCTACAATGGACTCCTCGTTCTGGCCTGGAACCGATGCTTCTATAGATACACCATCTTCGCCATACAAAGCAGCATAGACAATGCGGCCATGGTCGGATTCGTACGTCAATTCGGTTCTGATGGGAACGAGCGTATCAGGATCTGCGGCCACCATTGCATGCTCGCTATAGGTGGATCCATGCTGATCCGAAGTGAACAGGGTAGCTTTGCCGTCTGAATCTATTCTCAGTTCCCACGGGGCTATGAGCTGGCCATGGGAATCGCGAATCTCAAGCACACTCACTTCTCCGGGTTGCCAGGGTGGAGTGATCACTACTCGTCCGCGCGGGTCGCCCCTGGTATATGTGATCATTGCTACCATGATTGCTGCAAGCACCAAGATGGTGTACAGGGGCGATCTGGGCTTTGCAGCCCTTTTTAACCAGCTTGATCCCGTATCGTTGTCAGATGCATAGCTGTTTATTCCTCTTTGTTCTTCTGGAATCTGACCATAGTCGACACGCCCCTGCGTGTCATATCCTTTCTCCACCTAGTTCCACTCCTCTCGCTACTGAACAGACTGCATATGTGGTCCTGCACAATCAGATTCAATACTTCCTGAAATCCGATCTTTCCCTTGGCATTTAGGTGAAATACGATTCTCAAGGCCCATTAGTTGGGCTGCCCAAAGCGGGCAAACGCTTACCCCAATGATACCTTTATGAACGCCCATGCTCAATACCTAATGCATTTTGGGTTGCCGGGGCGTATGCGACGACTTATCAGTAGATGGGGGAAATATTACTCTCCAGCTGCCACAGGCATGCTGAGGCGCAGCCAGAATCTGTGACATTGAGTGATGACGACTTGGACGCGATCTAGAAGCTTATTCTACGACAAATGGCTTGGAACCTTTCCGGCGAGCCTGTAAAAAGGCGGAATGAAATGCAAGAGCGAATGATTAGTTATGAGAGGCTTGTCTGCCTTGAAGGGGTGCCGAAGATTTGCGTCTAGGTAACTCCCAATAAGGTTTTGCGCTACCGGTTAGCCTGCCATATGATGTCTGCTAGGAGTAGACACATCTTTGCACCTATGTCGCAGTGCGGTAATTGGTTCGCATTTGTGCATCGACTGGCCTTAACCATAAACGCCCGCAGCACTCAGCCGCGCCGGGATATGCCCCCGGGGCAAAGCCAGGATGGGTGGCGTAATCGAAATCCCGGTTCGACGCTCGCGGGCAACCATCTTTTTTACAACGACGAAAGCGACGCGCATACACTCCCGACCATGAGATCCGTGTGAGCGCTCCGACGGTTTATGCATTTAACTCACTCATATGAAAGGGCGACTTGGGTCTGCCTTCAAGGAATGTGTCTATCTACGGCGCTCTAAGCAACCTCGAACTGAGCTTTGCCCTTCCCATCGGGTAACTTTTCCTGGGCGGTGCCCATACGAGAGCCGTTTGAAAGCGCTCAACTACCCTTTCAGAGCTACTTAGGATGCGATACTGGCGCCCAAGGCCGGAACAGTGCTATCGCTCGATTCTATATGAAGGTGTAATGCATTATGATGGAGAATACTGAGGACATCCGGGCCTTGCGGCCCAAAGACAGTCAACTTTGGGCCGGACAATGCAGGCTTGCGCGGTTTACCGAGCAGTGTTGATGAAGGACATCGATATATCTCCTTGTACAGGAGTTTGGATAGAAACGGAACAACGCGGGAGGTGCGATCAGGCTATGGGAAAGCTTGAAGGCATTGAATCTATATATTACACGACAGACCGGGCGCAGTTTCATATCCTGATAAGAGGCGATTTCGATGCCGAGCCTATCGTGTTCGTTCATGGAAACACGGCATCGGCCACTTTTTGGGAAGAAGTGATGTTCGCGCTTCCGGACGATTACAGGAGCGTTGCACCTGACATGAGGGGGTTTGGCCTCACTGAAGCTAAACCCGTAGACGCAACGAGAGGTGTCCGGGATTGGTCTGATGATCTATACGGCCTAACCTGGTCGCTCGGATTGAGAGAATTTCACCTTGTGGGCTGGTCATTAGGTGGAGGCATTGCCATGCAGTACTTGCTTGACCACCCGGGAAAGGTCATCACATTGACCCTTGTGGCCCCCATATCCCCTTACGGGTTTTCCGGAACGCGCGGGCCGGATGCGATTCCGTGCTGGCCTGACTATGCCGGTTCCGGCGGTGGAGGCGTCAATCGGCAGTTCTTGGAGCTGATGAAAAGGAAAGTGAATGATGGAGGAGATGATCCGGCTTTACCCAGGAATATCCTGAACACCTGCTTCTGGAGGCCGGAATTTCGCCCTGAACGAGAAGATGATTTCTTGGACGCCTTGCTTCAGACAGCCGTTGGCGACCACAATTACCCAGGCGATTTCGCCCCCTCGCCCAATTGGCCGGGATATGCCCCGGGAACTTGCGGCGTGCTCAATGCGATTTCACCGAAGTACTTCAGGGTTGATGGCATAGCCGATCTCGATGTGAAACCTCCCATACTATGGGTGCGCGGTTCTGACGACCTGCTCATATCGGATGCCTCGCCATTTGATATAGGATACTTGGGCAGACTGGGATTAGTGCCAGGTTGGCCCGGTAACGAGGTTTTTCCGCCTCAGCCAATGATAGAGCAGACCAGGGCCGTATTGGACCGGTATGCGAAGAATGGCGGATTTTTCCGGGAAGTTGTTTTCCAGGAATGCGGTCATTCTCCCCACATCGAGAAGAAAGATGCTTTCGTCGCGGAACTGGTTGAACACATGAGATGGGCAACTACATACATCTAGCCAACCATCTGGCGATTGCCCGCTCTTCGCTGGACGAATCCCGCGTTGCGGCCTGGGAACCAGGCTCAGTCTTTAAAATGCGTCTGTAAGGCGGGGAGGCGCCATGTGGTGCGGGGACGATGGTTACCCGAGATATCTTGGATCGAAATATGTCTTGCCGAAAAACTCCGGAACAGGGTTATACTCCTTAACCATCAATTTGTAATCAAGCGGCATCAGGCAGCGGCGCCTGAGCCACCGGAGCTCTTCCTCCTCGGCATCCACGGTGATGATTAGAAAGTCTACCCCGTGTTCCAAAGCTAAGTTGTTTGCCTTTGCGATCAGCGCCTGCGCCTCGCTGCGCTGGCCCGGACGTGTGATGATATCGTACACGTTCCAGATACGCAGCTTTTGGCTGAGCATGGGGATTTTGGGCAGAGGGACCAAATGGCTGGCTGCCCTGAGAACCGTGCCGAGAATCTCGAAGGGTCTAGGCATGGCGGAGACGCGGTAGGCGCAGTTGAGTGAAGAATCCCATATCTTCAGAGAAGAAGATCCACATTCCATCTTGGTCACTAGGTATTTGTCCAGCAGACCTTGCATGTAGCTGAAATCATCCATGATGGGCCAGAGCTGGTATGGACCGTCATAATGCTTCGCTGCAGCGAGATGCTCTTCCATTGCATCCACATGTGAAATCGTCTGGACCTCGCGGGAGACTCTAATTCGGCGGAAGACCGGAAATGTGAGGAAACGTTTCTCACCACGGGGCGTTGCTCCCATGCGTGTAGCAATGCTGTACGAGCGGGAGTTGTCCTCCTTTATCAGCCCGTATATGAACTCCGTTCCACACTGCAGAAGGCGGTCCTCAAGGCCCTTCCATATCAAGTACATCGCCCTGGACAGTCCCTTATTCGTCTCCGGGTTGGAGCGGAGGTCGAACATGTATGCGCCTATTCGCTCTCGTCCCCCTACGCGAACGGGCAGGACCGAGGCGGCCATAACGCCGTGCAGCTTGCCGGTGGTCTCGTTTTCGCCGACAAAAAGCAGCGTGTTTTCAAACTGTCTGGCCCTACTGAAAAAACTGTCCCGCTCTCCGATAAGGCGGATCTGATCTCCCTGCCCTGCCACTGATTCAATGCCGAGGAGAACAGCATCGTCCTTGGGTTCAGCCGACCTGATGATCATCGTGACCCCTCCTGAGATCGCAGACTTCGGTAATTTCAGGTTCGGAACGAGTTGCGCCATGGCCACCAGGCCAAATCAAAGATTCCACCTTACCTCAAAGTCGTCGGACTATCTGGCGAATGCCGCGTAGATCAATACGCCTACATAGAAGACGAAGAGCGCTACTCTCACGATCGGGGAAAAGGCGATGCCCACCTGGTACTCTGGTTCACGTTCTGAGCGTTTCCGCGCTTTTGCAAGAATGAAGATGGGCAGCACTGCCAGTATAACGCCTCCCACTGAACCTGCAGTCTGAATCATATCAACGAAATCGAAGTTGCCTACAGAGGCTAGGACGACCGATGGCGTGATAGTGATTGCAAAAGCAGCCAAACGAGCCCCGATATCCCACTCGGATTTGAACCGGAAGATCTCTACGACATTTCCCAGCGCAGCACCGGCGCCTCCCCAAAAGGATGTGAGGAGCGCCAACAGGGCGAAGAGGTTCACTGCGAAGTATATGGCAGGACCGAGCGCCTGTCCCCACGAGATCGTTACGACCTCGGAAATCTCGCCGGGGTCTTGAAGCCCGAAGATTGCCATGGGAAAGATGAGCAGAAACAGGAGGTTGATCCCGAGTCCCCACTTGATCGCGGTCGGCGCCGATCTGGGATCATGGGCTAAGCCGCGGACGATTTCGGGGACCAAAGACTGTGACATGGATGTGAATATACCCACAGGGAGCGCCGCCGCCAACGGCTTGGCGGAGAACCGTGCCAGGCGCGCAGGATCGAAGCTTGGATGCCTCATTGAGATGCCTGCGAATAGGAGCAGAACTGACATCATGGCGATGCTGGACACTCCTTGGGCCAAGCCTGCAGCCTCGAGGCCAAGCCATACCACGGCAGCGCCTGGGAGGAGGAACAGGAGATGCCCTGCCCACGCTGGGAGGGCAAGAAGGGACGAGATGATTGCGCCGCCGCCGATCACATAGGCTGTGAGGGATGGTATGACCAATCCAATTGTCAGAGATGACACCAAAAGCAGATAGAGTTTGCCATGTCGGCTGTCGAACATGTAGGTTCGTACCAGACCAACAAGTTGGCCTGGGCTCTTCGTGCGGAGCATGATCTCTACAATGTACAAGTGAGAGATTGCAGAGAAGACAGTTGTTATGACCGCCACAGTCACAGCTCCAAGATAGCCAGATGCTCTTGCTGCATACGGCAAGGACAGAATCGCTGCCCCCACATTTCCGCCCACAAGCATCATCACTGCTTCGACGAGGCTGAGTCTTTTTATGTGAAGGGCGCCCTGCTCGAAGCCTATGGCCATGCTCATCACCTACGTTTTTCAGTTAGCCTCCTAAATTCCATATATTTTCTCATATTCCTGCTGTCAAATCGGAGGATTCTTCTTTAATATGTGCAACTCGCAACGCCGCTGCGGTTTCTATACTATGAGCGGCGATCGATGAATACTCTCTTATGAACAATTCAACGATTGGAGGGGTGTATGGTGTCGCTCCCGTTTACAACTGGTGAGCGGTTCGGACTATTAGCTGCGCTCATTGTGGCGGCAGTGGCAGTTGTTGTGAGTCCGTGGGCCTGCGGAGCCCAGCAGCTTGCTTGCATACATGTCGCAGAGGCCTGTCTGACTGCCATTCCTTCTTTCCCGGGCATCTGTCATGCGTCAGTGCTTCTGCCTGAGACTGTGCGCAAGGAGTTCATGTTCGTTCAGGGAGGAAAGGTCTACTGTGTTGCGCTCGGAGGTTTGGAGGAGCCTGGTGATGCCGGCACGGAATCTGTGTCGATAATCCGTTTTGGACTGGGGGCTGAGCCCGAAAACATAGGCAAGATAGAAGGAAACGCCATGTCTGTGTGGCTCCTCGGAGACATCAACAAAGACGGTTGCATGGAAATGCTGGTGCGAAGGTCCGAAGGGCATTTCGCGTACAAGACTTCCATCGTCTACATAGATCAGAAGGATCGCATGAGATCATTTGACATATCAGGATACACAGACAGCCAAGGCTCAACTGATCTCTTTCTGACCCCTGAATCCTTTGCTGATCTCGATGGCGACAGAATCCCGGAGATCGTAGCTACTGTGAGCCCCAAGGGGTTCCCATCTCTTCTGGGAGCTAAGCCTCCTCAGATCAGCCTTGTATTCGAATTGAACGGGACGACCTATTCCCCAACCGGCCAGAGATTCGCGGAGATATATCGCTTCCTCGCAGCTCAAACCCGCTGCGAGCTTGCATCTTATTGGGATTTCGAGGTCGTGGAGTATCCACAGAGCTACGTTAGGTCCTGTTGCGAGTTGCTGCTTTATCATGCTTTGGCTGGCGACGCAGATGTTGGGGCGGAAGAGTTTGACAAGGCAATTCGCATCCTGCAGGATGCGGGGGTAGAGATTACTGAAGACGACAACAGAGCACTGAAAGAGTTTGGGCGCGAGAGGGAAGCCATTGTACACGAAATCATGAGGGGGTTGTTAACCGGTCCATGACATATCGGCGCTGTCTCAGTCTGCGGACCCTGTCTTTGCTGCAGGGACCGATCTGGCGACCTCAATTCGATGTCGGACAGGCGTGGGTTCAAAAGGTTTGACAACCGCAAGTTGGACCAGGACATATAGAAGAAGACAATGATATTCGATATCTTATGCAAAAACTTGTTGACAAAGCGATTGTGAAGCATTACACTAACTGTGATGGAATAGCGTCGCCGAAGGAACGCTGCGGGAGAGCCTCACAGTAAGCATGAGATGATCGGCTTGCAGGTGAGCGCCGAAGGAGCAAAGGCACTGCACATTGCCGTGGTGGTTGCCCAAAACTTTCAGGCAAAAGGACCGTAGCTGGACGGCATCTCTGGAGAGGCGCATACCGCACCGAAGGAGTAAATCTCTCAGGTTTTATGACAGAGACGACGGCAGGATTGTTTTGCCATGTCGGTTCTCTGTCTTTTCTTTTTGCTGCGTTTGCTAAGACTATCGAATATGGCATTGGATTTTCGGGAGGACGGCGACGATGGATTCTCGTACATACCGCGTGATCACGAATAACCCGCTTGTTGCCGCTACATGGCCTGGCTCAGTCGAATGGGTGTCGGGAAGCGTCAAGGACGTTTTCCGCTGCGTGCGCGACTATGTCCATGCTGGCCATGTTCTTCTCACACATCCTCTGTCTGGAAGCGTGAAGCCGAACGAGAGCCCATACAAATCCGTCATCATCACTGATTATCCTGCTTCAGCAATGGTGGATTTGGATTCGCTGCGGATAATTGAGGGCGCCATGGTTGTTCTGCATAACCTTGGGGCACCCAGATTCACACATATTCCGCCGCGCGTAGACGATGATTACCAGTTGATCGACTGCGATCTCATGGCGAGCGCGATAGAGAGCCTGCATGACGCGGCGTGGAATGGCCCAGTTGAGGGTTGCAAGACCGAGGCTTTTCAGTAGAGCTAGTTCGAGGCAAGGAAGGAGCGTCTAACCATGGCGGCCGAAGATATGAAGACATATGACGTGATTATCGTAGGCGGGGGCCCTGCAGGCTTGTCCGCTGCCCTGTATGCATCGCGATCTAAGCTTTCTACACTGGTGTTGGAGAAGGCGAAGCCCGGCGGGCAAGCCGGTACCACAGAATGGCTGGAGAACTATCCAGGGTTTCCGGGAGGCGTTAAAGGTCCTGAGCTGATGGAGCATTTTGCAGCTCAGGCCAGGGAATTCGGCGCAGAGATCATAAAGGACGACGTCGCATCAGTCGACTTTTCGGGAGAAAAGAAGCTAGTCTGCACTGCCGGGGGAGGTCAGTACTCGGCCAGTGCTGTAATACTTTGCCCTGGTGCTGAGCCCCGCACCCTTGGGCTTCCTGGCGAACGGGAGCTTCGAGGCAAGGGCGTGTCTTATTGCGCAACATGCGATGGAGACTTCTTCACCGATCTTGACATCGTAGTGATCGGGAATGGAGATGCTGCTGTTGAAGAGGCGATGTACCTTACAAGGTTCGCCGAATCCGTTACTATGATCGTTGTTCACGACGAGGGCATCCTCGATGCCACTGCGGTCATCCGTGATCGCGCTTTCAAGAATCCCAAGATGAAATGGGTATGGAACTCTGTCGTTGACGAAATACGTGGCGACGGGATAGTGGAGTCGGTCATCATAAGGAACCTAAAGACCAATGAACGGACTGAGCTTGAAACCAACGGCGTCTTCGTCTTCGTGGGAACAGTTCCAAACACCCAGTTTTTGTCTGGAGCGGTGGAGATGGATAAGCGGGGCTACATAATCGCCAACGAACAGATGGAGACTTCGGTAGACGGGGTTTACTGCGCCGGGGATGCCAGGGTTAAGTATCTCAGGCAGGTGATTACGGCGGCTGCTGACGGCGCAATTGCCGCGGTGGCTGCTGAAAAATACATCCATGAGGAAGAGGGCTTCCGTGAGATGGTGCTGGCGCCAGCGTCCCCAGTCATGGTCTGCTTCTGGAGCCCCACATCCCAGGAATCACTCGATTTTATGCCCGCTGTGGAGAGAATCGCCGAGGCGCGCGCGGGTTCGCTCAACCTGGTCAAAATAGACATATACAAGAACCAGCGCATTGCCGGCAGGTACGAGATATCGGCTGCCCCTTCGATACTCTTCTTCAATAAAGGACAGGTTTGCGAGCGGGTGCAGTGGCCCACAACCGAAGAGGAACTCACGCTGGTAGCTGACAGGGTAATCTCCGGCAAGTGAGGTTGAGCAGACGGCTTTCGACGGTTGACTATCGGGCCCACTTAGCAGATTAAGGAGGTGAACAAGGATGGTCCAAGTAGACAAGGTAAACTTCGAGGAAGAGGTCTTGCAGGCAAAAGGCCCAGTTTTGGTCGATTTCTGGAGCACCAAGTGTGAGCCGTGTATGGCACTTCTGCCTGATGTGGAGGCACTTGAAGCCAAATACGGAGATCAGATCAAATTCTGCAAACTCAACGTGCTTGAAAACAGGCGTCTGGCTATAAGCCAGAAGGTTCTCGGCCTTCCGACCATATGCATCTACAAGGATGGCGAGAAGGTGGCAGAGCTGACTAAGGATGATGCGACTGCTGCCAACATAGAGGCGATGATTAAGGAGCAGATTCAGTAGCAGAGTCCTGCTCTGGAGGTGAAGTAAATGCGGTTGGAACTTGGCAGAATACGCATTAAGGACGTGCAGTTCGGCCCTGCAACCAAAGTAGAGGACGGCGTACTCTACGTGGATCGAGCGGCTATCGAAGCGATCGTCCGCGAGGACGAGAGGATCGCCGATGTCACTGTGGAGCTCGCGAAGCCCGGGGAAGAGGTAAGGATCATCCCTGTGAAGGACGTCATCGAGCCTCGGGTCAAGGTGGAAGGCGCGGGCGGCGTGTTCCCCGGAATGGTCAGCAAGGTTGAGACTGTCGGCGACGGGCGCACTCATGTTCTTTCGGGAGCCGCTGTCGTGACCTGTGGCAAAGTCGTCGGCTTCCAAGAGGGGATCATCGACATGACTGGTCCGGGCGCCGACTACACTCCGTTCTCAAAACTGAACAACGTGGTTGTAGTCTGCGAACCCATCGCCGGCCTGCCGCAGCACGAGCACGAGGTAGCCATAAGGATGGCCGGCCTCAAGGTAGCGGCCTATCTGGGCGAGGCAGGGCGCGATATTGAGCCCGACGAGGTCGATGTCTACGAGTGCTTGCCCCTGTTGGAGCAGGTCAATGCCTATCCCGATCTGCCCAAGGTGGTATACGTTTACATGCTGCAGAGCCAGGGGTTGTTGCATGACACCTACGTATATGGAGTAGACGCCAAGAAGATTCTGCCCACGCTCATCTACCCGACTGAGGTGATGGATGGGGCGATCGTGTCGGGGAACTGTGTGTCGGCGTGTGACAAGAACACTACTTACCACCATCAGAACTCGCCGGTCATACACGACCTCCTAGCACGCCACGGGCGCGATATCAACTTCATCGGCGTCGTGATCACCAACGAGAACGTCACCTTGGCCGACAAGGAGCGCTCCTCCAACTTCGCTTCGAAGCTAGTGGAGATGCTCGGGGCTGAAGGCGCCGTAGTATCGGAGGAAGGATTCGGGAATCCCGATGCCGACCTCATCATGAACTGCGTTAAGCTGGAGAAGAAGGGGATCAAGACGGTCCTCGTTACCGACGAGTACGCCGGCAGGGACGGCGCGTCGCAGTCTCTTGCAGACGCTAACCCTCTGGCAAACGCAGTGGTAACGGCCGGCAACGCCAACGAAGTGGTCAACCTTCCGCCTATGAAGAAGGTAATCGGACATCCGGAGGCGGCCAATATCATCGCAGGGGGTTGGGACGGTTCGCTCGCGTCGGACGGCTCGATCACTGCGGAACTCCAGGTTATAACTGGAGCCACCAACGAACTGGGATTCAACAAACTCTCAGCTAGAGAGGCGTGAGTTTGCCGTAGGGCGTCACGGCTTTGCTGAGCTGAGACTGCTAAATTCAACTAAGAAGCTGGGAAAGGAGATGCCGCAATGATTCTCGACGGCAAAAAAGTTGTCGCTCTGGGCGACCGCGATGGTATCCCAGGCGGCGCCATTGAAGAATGCGTCAAGACGGCCGGCGGCGAAGTTGTCTTCTCTGTAAGCGAGTGCTTTGTCTGAACGGCTGCCGGCGCCATGGACATTGAAAACCAGAGGAGAGTAAAGGAACTGGCCGAGAAGTACGGCGCAGAGAACCTTGTAGTAATCCTCGGGGGAGCGGAGGCTGAGGCTTCGGGGCTCACAGCAGAGACTGTGACCGCCGGTGACCCCACCTACGCAGGTCCTTTGGCGGGAGTCCAGTTGGGACTGAGTGTTTGGCACATAGTGGAAGACGAGATAAAGGCGGAAATAGATCCTGAGGTGTATGACGAACAGGTTGGAATGATGGAAATGGTCCTGGACGTCGATGCCATCAAAGAAGAGGTTAGCTCTATACGCAAGCAGTACAGCAAGTACTGATCCAGGGCCTGCTGCCGCAATCGGCGGCAGCGAGTCGGGAACTGACTGATGCTTACAGCGGGTTGAGCTAAACCCTCTTGTGAGGAGGGAAGCGGAATGACCAAGAAGATGCGGGTAGTCCACTATCTAAACCAGTTTTTCGGACAGATAGGCGGCGAAGACAAAGCAGGAATAGCTCCCTTCGATAAGCCAGGCCATGTGGGTCCTGGCATGGCGTTGGCCGCTGCCTTTGGGGATGAGGCTGAGATCGTCGGGACAGTTATATGTGGCGACACCTATTTCGGCGAGAACATGGAAAAGGCGACCGAAGAGGTAGTTGCCCTCATAGAGAAATACAAGCCGGATCTGCTCGTGGCTGGGCCAGCCTTCAATGCGGGACGATACGGAACCGCTTGCGGCGCTGTGTGCGCGGCGGTGGCGGAGAAGTTCGGAATCCCGGTTGTGACTGGGATGTATCCTGAAAACCCTGGAGTGGACATGTTCCGCAAGAATGCTTACATCATCGAGACCGGCGACAGTGCCGCTGGCATGCGCAAGGCTGTGCCGCAAATGGCAAAGCTTGCACTCAAATTGGCAAAAGGGGAGCCCACGGATCCTGCAACCGATGGCTATCTTTCCCGCGGGATCCGGGAGAACTACTTTGCCGAGAAGCGCGGCTCTGAGCGTGCAGTCGAGATGCTGGTGAAGAAGCTCTCAGACAAGGACTTTGTCACGGAGTACCCTATGCCCGAGTTCGATCGTGTGGAACCCAATCCCCCCATTGCTGACATATCAAAGGCTACAATAGCCTTGGTCACCAGCGGAGGAATCGTTCCAAAGGGCAACCCTGACCACATTGAGTCCTCTTCGGCGTCGAAGTTCGGCAAGTACGATCTTGAGGGCGTCGAAGCCTTGACGAGTGAGACCCATGAGACTGCGCATGGGGGATACGACCCAGTCTATGCTAATGCAGATCCCAACCGGGTGCTGCCTGTAGACGTCATGCGCGATCTGGAGAGGGAAGGGGTCATCGGCAAGCTGCACCGGTATTTCTATACGACTGTGGGCAATGGTACCTCAGTTGCGAACGCGAAGAAGTACGCGGCGGCCATCGCCAAGGAATTGGTTGAGGCGGGCGTCAATGGCGTCATCCTCACCAGCACCTGAGGGACTTGTACACGTTGCGGTGCAACGATGGTGAAAGAAATAGAGCGTGCGGGGCTTCCAGTTGTGCATATGTGCACCGTTGTCCCGATTTCTCTTACGGTAGGTGCGAACCGGATCGTACCCACGGTGGCGATCCCTCACCCACTGGGCAATCCGGCGATGGGCCACGACGAAGAGAAGCAACTGCGCCGCCGTCTGGTGGAGCGTGCGCTCACAGCTATGACGACAGAGGTGGAAGGGCAGACAGTCTTCGAAGAAAAGTAGGGATTGAACTGTCCATTTTGCGTTGTGCGGCCTCGGCGCGTCATAATGGTCCGCCGGGGCCGCATGGCCCGACAACAACGAACTACTCTTGATTTTGCAAGGAGGGGCCTGGATGGACTTTGCTGTTGTACGAGGTGTAAGCTATGTCCTTGTTCATGCGCCAAGCATGCTTGTGCACATGGGCACGACCCAGACGGTTGAGCGGGAGGCCAACCCGGACTCTGATTACCTGAAAGAGCTCCCCAAGCATTTGCGTTCCTACAGCGAGTGCATGGCCTACCCTCCGAACCAGACATACATCGGAAACATAACCCCTGATGAACTTGGCAACATTCCTCGGCCGTGGCATGAGAACCCGCTGGCAAAGGCGAGCCGCGCGGGGGCGCGGGGAGAGATCATGCCTGAGGACGAGTTTTATGCACTCATGAAGATTGTTGACAGTTTTGACCTGGTGGTTCTCGAGGAGGGTTTCACTGCGCAGGTGGCGGCGGAGCTCTCCAAAGATTCTGTTTGGATCGAGGGCGATCGGGAACGGCTCGGGGCCGGGGCGCCCATAAGCCAGATCGAGGAGCTTGTCTCCAGTGGCCGGGCTGAAGGACTCTATATTGGCGATAAGTTGGTAGGATGCGTCAAGGCAGCCCATGAGCGCGATAAGAACCTGACTGCTCACGTGATGGCTGAGAATTTGGCGGCCAAGGCTTCGGGGACGCTTGCACTGAGGCATTTGGTTGCGAAAAGCGGCATCGATGCTGCAGATATCGACTATATTATTGAATGTTCAGAAGAGGCGTGCGGAGACATGAACCAGCGTGGCGGAGGCAACTTCGCCAAGGCCATTGGCGAGATGGCGGGCTGCGTGAACGCTTCCGGATGCGATGTTCGCGGATTCTGTGCGGCGCCGGCCCATGCCATGGTGAACGCTGCGGGACTCGTGCAGTCGCAAGTATTCAAGAACGTGGCTGTCGTCGGAGGCGGGGCCACGGCGAAGCTGGGCATGAATGGGAGGGACCACGTCAAGAAGGGCCTTCCTCTGCTAGAGGACGTTCTCGGGGGATTTGCTGTTCTCGTTTCTGCCAATGACGGGAAAAGCCCCATAATCCGCACTGACGCGGTGGGACGCCACAAGATCGGTTCCGGCTCTTCTCCGCAGGCGGTGATGACCGCCATAGTTGTGGACCCCCTGGAACGGGTCGGTCTCAGCTTGAAGGAAGTGGACAAATATTCTGCCGAGATGCAGAATCCGGAGATAACTGAGCCTGCGGGTGCAGGGGACGTGCCCACATCCAATCTGAAGATGATCGCAGCTCTTGCGGTAAAGAGGGGCGAGATCGCCAGGGGTGATATGGGAACATTCGTGAAAAAGCATGGTATGCCCGGGTTCGCTCCTACGCAGGGGCATGTGCCTTCTGGAGTTCCGTCTCTGGGATATCTGTGTGACGAGATCAGTGCCGGTCGAATTGAACGCGCCCAGATAATCGGAAAGGGCTCTCTCTTCCTGGGCAGAATGACCAATCTCTTTGACGGGATCTCATTCCTTATCCAGAAGAACCCGGGCAAATGCGGTTCCCGGGATGGGGCTGCTGCAGCGGGGATGGCCGGAGTATCCGAACACGAGCTCCGCAAGATCATGGCAGATGCGTTGCGCGGGGCTGCGCAGACGCTAGTGGAGTCGTGAGGTGGCTGCCATGACTGATGATGCTAAAAGAAGAATAGCTGAACTCTTTGAGAAACTTGCCGATGCTCTCGAGAGCGGAGCGGACCTTGCCGGTTTGGCGGAGGGCGCAGGCGGACGCAGGCCGAGGATCGGCCTGACTGTGCTCGGCAGCGAACACGGGCCCGAAGAGATTATCGACGGGGCCCTACGTGCGCTGCGTCAATATTCCGACCTGGAAGTGGCTTTGATAGGGCCTTCAGAGTTGGCGGAATCGGTGCGGGGCGTGGCCGGGCTCAGGCTGTACCCGGCGGCCAGCGAGGAAGAGCAGCATCGCGAGATGGAGCGATTGCTCGATGCCGGCGAGATCGATGCATGTGTCACCATGCACTACAACTTCCCAATAGGCGTCTCCACAGTGGGGCGGGTTGTCACCCCAAGTAGGGGACGGGAGATGTTCATAGCCACAACCACTGGCACATCAGGGACAGAGCGCGTCGAAAACATGGTGAAGAACGCTGTGTACGGAATCGTAGCGGCGAAAGCCAGCGGGGTGGTTGAGCCTACAGTAGGGGTGCTCAACATAGATGGGGCAAGGCAGGTTGAGAGAGCTTTGAGAAAGCTATCTGATGCCGGATACCCCATCCAGTTTGCGGAATCGGCGCGGGCTGACGGAGGCGCGGTCATGCGTGGCAACGATCTTTTGATGGCTACTCCTGACGTGATGGTGTGCGACAGCCTCACAGGCAATCTCTTGATGAAGATCTTCTCGGCCGCAAGCACCGGGGGGGACTACGAAGCGACCGGGTACGGTTATGGTCCCGGGATCGGCGAGGGATACGGGCGGATCATCATGATCCTCTCGCGCGCATCGGGCGCGCCAGTGGTGGCTGGAGCGATCAGATACGCGGCTGACCTGGTGAAGGGCGGAGTTCACGAGGTGGCCAGGGTTGAATTTGCCGCCGCCCGGAAGGCGGGCTGGCCCGAGATAGGGCTCCCCACCGGAGCGGGAGCTTCGGCGTCTGCGCCGGCTCAGGGCGACGCGGCTGCTGCCGCTGAGAGTGTAGAGCCGCCGCCGAAGAAAGTCGTCACTTCCGACATTGCGGGAGTGGACATCCTTCAGTTGGAAGAAGCTGTGAGCGTTCTGTGGGGCGCGGGGATATATGCCGAGACCGGTATGGGATGCACCGGCCCTGTAATCATGGTAGCAGACGAAGATAAGGACGCGGCGAGGAAGGCTTTGGAGTCTAGCGGATACCTATAGAAGGCCTTTGCAGGCGAAGAGGGGCGGGCACAAGATCCGCCCCTCTTCCAATCGATTG
>CZCA01002311.1_pt1 | contig 15652 bp, 14 predicted proteins | sample 591981 | NCBI WGS metagenome assembly CZCA01 (sample SAMEA3556810, study PRJEB10932) | anaerobic digester metagenome
TAAACCAGGTAGGTGTTGACGACATCTGTTTCGCAATAGTCGCGGATCTCGGCGATCCGGCCTTCCTGCCAGGCTTGCCAGACGGCCGAGCCGTCCATGCCAAGTTTTCCCGGGTAACCCATCAACTTGGCCAGATCGTCCAGCGGCGCGTTGGCCCGTGGCTGATACATCGCCAGCAAGTCCATCAGATCAAGATGACGACTGTGGTAGCGGCTGATGTAGTTGTTCCACTTGAAATCACGCGAGTCGTGATAGTCCCCCTCGCCCTGATCCCAGTATCGCGGCGCCGAGACGCCGTTCAACATCCCTCGATAGTGCAGAACCGGAAGATCGAACCCCCCGCCATTCCAGGAAACGATCTGCGGGGTGTAGCGCTCGATCCCGTCGAAGAAGCGCTGGATGATCTCACCCTCGCCCACGTCCGGCTCGGACAGGGAGAACACCCTGAACTGCTGCGCATCGCGCAGCGCGCAGGAAATCGTGACCACGCGCTGAAGATGATGGGGGAGGAAATCGCTGCCGTGGCTTGCACGTCGCTGCTGGAACGCCCATTCCGCCACCTCGTAGTCAGACAACCCGGCCGGCAGATCCTCGATCAAGCGAATGCCTTTGACATCCGGAATGGTCTCGATGTCGAACACCAGCACCGGCATTACTTGCGCACCCACTTGCCGCCCTGCTGCACCCACCATCCTGCCTGGGCGCGGTCGATCCAGCGCTGCGCGAACGTACGGCGCACGTCAGCCTCCCACTCTGGATGACCGTTGGCGCGGGCGATCTCACGGTACAGCGCAGCACGGTCGGCGTTCTCGGCGGCGATCGTGCCATTGACCTGCGCACGCTGCGCCAGGGGCACGCTGGCGGCATCACGCAGAGCCACCGTCCCATCGCTCGCCAGCCCCACGGCCCCCGTGGCGTACAGCGGAGCAAGCTGCGCATGACGCTGCTGCATCGACTGCTTAAGCGCAGTGATTGCAGGCGAATCGATCTCGAGATTGCCCTGTGCATGCACCGCTGCCGCGATCGCAATGCCAGCGACCAATGCGCCGAACCAGCGCATGAATGATGACCAGACGCTCATTCGCCCTCTCCTTGCGATGATTTCGGTGCCGGCGCACCCTCCGCGCCTTCGCGCAGTTGCCACACTTCATCGATGATTCGGTCGGCCGCCTTCTCGGCCGCAGCCGCCGGGAAATAAATGTTGATGGTGACGCAGGCCGACGCCAACAGGGCGAGCACTGCGGGCAAAAGCCAACGGGATGCGAAAGGCATGCGACTCTCCTGCCCGGATCCGGGCGTCAGCGCAGTTCGGGCGACACATTATCGGCAATCACCCGTTGCAGGCGATCGAGCAGCTCGTCCCAATCCACGCGGCGATTGTAGCCGATGACATCCAGCGCCGGGACGCCGCCCCCGCGCACGATCACGAACCCATCGTCCGCGCGCGAGCCGCCGTCGATACCATCCATGAGGCATACGCCGCCAGCGAGTCGGCAACGAACGCCGATCTCGCGGTAGCCGAAGGTGTCGAAAACCTGCAGCAGGCTGCGCTGAATCGCGACAAGCGCCCCCGCGCCGCCGAGCGCGCCAATATTCTCCACTGCGCGCTGGCTGATCCGGCGGCGGTAGTCTCCGGGGCTACTCGAGACGCGCGCATCAAAGCCCACGGGCCGCCAGCGCGCCAGCTCCAGCCCGCGCACATCGGCATCAACAAACCCGGTGATGTTGCCAAAGCTGAAGGTTTCGGTCAGCTGCGCGAGGTCGATGTGGCGAGCCTCGATGTCAGCGCTCAGGTGCGAGGCCACGCCAAAAGGCTCCCGAAGTCGCAAGCCCGTCGCCTGCAGATAGCCATCGAACACCGAGATCACGAGAGCCCCATCGAGGGCGATCTCGCCCGGACTCACGCGCAAGCCCGGCAGCGAGGCGGAGAGCACGCCAGACATTCGCGGCAACCCGAGCGCTGCCGTCAAGGCCGGCATCGACACGGGCTCTACCACCACGCTACCACTCCCCAACCAGCCCCCTGCGCCGTGCGAAAGGGATAGATCGTCAAGCACCACCGCGCCATCGAGCACCGGGACTACGGTACGCTCAAGGCGAGCGCCGTTGCCGCTCAGCTCGGCATCGACCACGAACGCGCCGAGCGTAAGCTTCTCCCACTGCCCGCCGGACACCTCGAACCGGGAACGCGTGCGCGCAGCTTCCGCCCAGGACACTTCTCCGTCGATTGGCCCGAGCGCAAGCCCCGCCCCCTCTCCAACCCCGGCAAGGCTCACGCCCGCATCGTCGAGCGTCAGCTGAACCGCCTGCAGCCGCCCGGCCTGCACGCGCAGCGCGCCACTCACGTGACCGGCAAATCGCAGCCGATCCGCGCTTGCCGGCAGCAGCAATGGCGCCAGCCAGCGCGGCCCGATCAGCGCGAGATCCCCATGCCCCAGTTCCAGTTCGAGGTTCGCGTGCTCGAGCGCATCGACCCTCATCCTCCCCCTGGCGTGAAGTCGGCCAACCCCTTCAAGCACGGCTTCGGCGCGTTCGATCGTGATGCGCGCCCCCTCGATACGCCCGCGCGCCGAGAACCTGGGGCCCGCCTCGATAAAGATCGGATGAACGTAGGCAGCCCCTTCTTCCCAATCAAGGCTTGCCTCCCAGACCCAATCGCGCGCTGCTCGGGTTGCGTCGACCGCTACCGTCATCGCGACACCTTCGGCGGCACGCAGCCCGTCCGAAGTACCAAACCCGGCGCCCGAAAGACGAAATCGTGCAACGATACGCGGCGACTCCCGCCCCGCCGCGGCCCACTCGACCTGACCGCTCGCCCTGCCTACCGGACTGAGATCTCCCAGATCACGCGCGATCGCCGGAAGGCCAGCCCAGAGCAGCGCCTGCAGCCCCTGCGCCGACAGATCGATCAGATCGGCACGGGCATTGCCGTCACCATCGAGTATCAGCCCGACTCGACCACCATCACCAAACGACGCAACAAGCTCGGCACGTCCGGAACCAAGGTTGATCTGCAGGTCGAGCAAGGCGGGGAAGCGCTGATTCCCAAACTGCAGACTCGCGTCCCGGCACATGAAACCGTCCGCGCTCAGCATCGCCCGCGGGCAACGCAAGCGCAGATCGCGCAGCACTCGCTCACCCGCACGCAGGCGCGCGACGGAGACGATCGCCTCCCCACTGCCGGTCTCGAACGCGACCTGAATGTCCTGGAGCGCAAACGCCGGGTTCGACACCTCGGCCACCCGCAGACTCAGGCGATCGATCGCCTGCGCCGGCCACAGCCCCAGCAGCAGCGCCAGGGCGACGAACACCGTCGGCGCACGCGCACGCTCGCAGGCGCGGATCAGCGCCAGCGGCCAGGACTCAGGCGGGGAACACACCCGTCGACAGATAACGGTCGCCCCGGTCGCAGACGATGGACACGATCACCGCATCCTCGACCTGCGCTGCGATGCGCAACGCAACGTGCATCGAGCCGCCCGAGGAGATCCCGGCGAAAATGCCCTCCTCGCGCGCGAGTCGCCGGGTCATCTCCTCGGCATCCGCCTGGCTGACGCGCTCGATCCGATCCACCCTCGGTCGCTCGAAGATCTTTGGCAGATAGGCTTCCGGCCACTTGCGGATACCCGGGATCTGCGAACCCTCCTCCGGTTCGCAGCCCACGATACACACGCCGGGTTTCTGCGCCTTGAGGAAGCGCGAGGTGCCCATGATCGTGCCTGTGGTCCCCATCGAGCTGACGAAATGCGTGATACGCCCGCCCGTCTGCTCCCAGAGCTCTGGGCCCGTCCCTTCGAAATGGGCGAGCGGATTGTCCGGATTGGCGAACTGATCGAGGATGGTTCCGCGCCCCTCGTCGCGCATCTTCTCCGCGACGTCCCGCGCCATCTCCATGCCGCCCGAGCTGGGCACCAGCACCAGCTCGGCACCGAAGGCCCGCATGGTCTGTCTTCGTTCGATGCTCTGATTCTCAGGCATCACCAGGATCATGCGATAACCCCGCATCGCGGCAGCCATCGCGAGCGCGATACCGGTGTTGCCACTGGTGGCCTCGATCAGCGTATCACCGGGCTTGATGTCGCCGCGGGCCTCGGCGCGCATGACCATCGAGAGCGCCGGGCGGTCCTTCACCGAGCCCGCCGGATTGTTTCCCTCCAGCTTGGCGAGGATCACGTTGTTGCGGCCGGCATTGATGCGCTTGAGCCGCACCAGCGGCGTGCGGCCTACGTAATCTTCCAGGGTCCTGAATTCCATGTGCGTCGATGCTCGGGGTGAGTGTCAAAGGGTTCAACGGGGTGCCGACGGGCGCGAACGCGCTCAGCGGCCCTTGCGGCGCTCAAGGCGTGAGATCGAACTCTTCAGTGCGCCGCGGAGGATAGGTCTCCCATCCGCCACAGGCTGGGCAACGCCAATGAAATTGCCGGGCCTTGAAGCCGCATGCCTCGCAGCGATAGCGCGCGACGCGACGCGTATGGCCGTGGATGAGTTGCTTGATCAGCTCGATGTCGCTGCGCTGCTCGGCCGGGGCCGCGAGCACCGCAGCCTCGAGGAGCTTGTCGAGCCCCAGCAGCGTAGGGTTGCGCCGAAGCTCCTCGCGCACAAGCTCATACGCCGCCTTGGGTCCCTCGCGCTCGAGCTCCCAGTGGAACAGCTCATCGAGCAGATCCAGCGATGCATGTGCCGCCAGCCAGGCGCGCAGCAGCTGGTGCCCCTGCTCGACCCGCCCCAGTCGCCCGTAAGCATCCATGACGCGCTCGGCGACCAATGCGAGATAAACCGGATCCTGGTTCTCGATCCGCTTCCAGGCCTCGAGCGCCTCCTCGTCCTGCCCCTGCGCGGCATGCAGATCGCCGAGCAGGATGCTTGCGCGCACGTTGCGGCGATTCACTTCGAGGGCATTGTCGAGATGGCGTCGAGCCTCGTCGTAGCGCGAATTGGCCATCGCGTTCGCTGCCAGCTCGCAATGAAAATTGGCCATCTCGGTGCGCCACATCACGCTCTCATGCTCGGGCAGTGCCTGAGCCACCTCGATCGCCTTGGACCAGTCTTTCTCCTGCTGGTAAATCTCGAGCAGGAAGCGCAAGGCAACGTCGTTCGCACGCGTTCCACGCAAGCGCTGGAACGCTGCCTCGGCGCGATCAAGCAGACCGGCCTTGAGGAAATCCTGCCCCAGCTCGCCCAATGCCTGCAGCCGGTGGTCTTCGCTGATGTCCTCGCGCTCCACCAGCAGCTGGTGAATGCGGATCGCGCGGTCGGTTTCGCCGCGCCGGCGGAAGAGGCTGCCGAGGGCAAAATGCAGCTCGACCGTCTGCGGATCAATGCGGACCGCTTCGACGAACGCGTCGATGGCCTTGTCCGGCTGCTCATTGAGCAGGAAATTGAGTCCGCTCAGATACGAGCGCGGGAGAGCGCGGGACTCCTGCACGACCTGGCGGATGTCGATTCGCGCGGCCAGCCAGCCCAGCCCGAAGAAAAGCGGCAGCGCAAGGAGCCACCAGAACTCGATTTCCATCTGCGATCAGGGCATCGGCAATTGCGCTTCGCCAGCGGTGAGCGCGGTTTCGGTCGAACCCTTGTTGCGTTCGGCAAGCTCGAGCTGGCGGCGCAAGCGTGCGATTTCCCGGCGTTGACGCACCAGCGAAGCAAGTGTCGCGGTAACGCCGAGCAGTGCTCCGGCGGCAAAGGTCAGCAGAATCACGAATACAAGCGGAAGCTGCCACTGGCTGCCGAAGAAGAAATGCAAGGAGACCAGCTGGTCATTCTTGATGGCGAACCCGAACAGCAGGAAGAAAAGCAGCAGGCGGATGACCCAGATGATTACGCGCATGGCCGGCATTATCCCCGAGCGGTGAACAAAAAAGAAGGCGGCCGAAGCCGCCTTCCATTATTGCCTGTAAAACCGATCGCCGCGCGGTCAATTGCCGCTGAGATCCACCCTTTCACGCAATTCCTTGCCGGCCTTGAAATGCGGAACGTATTTTTCCGGCACCAGGACCTTCTCTCCGGACTTGGGATTGCGCCCGGTACGGGGCGGACGATAGTTCAGCGCGAAGCTACCGAACCCGCGGATCTCGATGCGGTCACCGCGCGCGAGCGCGTCGGTCATCGCATCGAGAATCATCTTGACCGCGTAATCGGCGTCCTTTGCGACCAGCTGGGGAAAACGCTCCGCCAGCTGGGCGATCAGCTCCGATTTGGTCATGATCGGTCAGGTTACTGCTTCTGCTCGTTCAGCTTGGCCTTGAGCAGCGCGCCCAGGTTGGTCGTGCCGGTGGCGGCAGCGCTTTCCGAAGCAAGCTTGCTCATGGCTTCGGACTGCTCGGCCTGATCCTTGGCACGGATCGACAGGCTGATCGAACGGGTCTTGCGATCGACGTTGATCACCAGCGCCTCGACCTCGTCGCCTTCCTTCAGCATGGTCGTCAGGTCGTCGACACGGTGCGGGGCGGCCTCGGAGGCACGCAGGTAACCCTCGACGTCGTCGCCCAGCGAGATCACCGCACCGCGGGCCTCGACCGACTTCACGGTGCCGCGCACGAGGCTGTTCTTCTCGTGGGTGGCGATGAAGTTGGTGTAGGGGTCGCCCTCGAGCTGCTTGATGCCGAGCGAGATACGCTCGCGCTCGACGTCGATCGCCAGCACCACGGCCTCGACCTCGTCGCCCTTCTTGAAGCGGCGCACGGCGTCCTCGCCGGACTCGCTCCAGGACAGGTCGGACAGGTGAACCAGACCGTCGATGCCGCCTTCCAGGCCGATGAACACGCCGAAGTCCGTGATCGACTTGATCTGGCCGCGGACCTTGTCGCCCTTCTTGTGGTTGATGGCGAAATCGTCCCACGGGTTGGACATGCACTGCTTCATGCCCAGCGAGATGCGGCGACGGTCTTCGTCGATCTCGAGGATCATCACCTCGACTTCGTCGCCCAGCTGGACAACCTTGGTCGGGTGGATGTTCTTGTTGGTCCAGTCCATCTCGGACACGTGGACCAGGCCCTCGATGCCCTGCTCGACTTCGACGAACGCGCCGTAGTCGGTGATGTTGGTGACCTTGCCGAACAGGCGGGTGCCCTGCGGGTAACGACGCGAGATGCCGACCCACGGATCTTCGCCGAGCTGCTTGAGGCCGAGCGAGACGCGGTTCTTTTCCTGGTCGAACTTGAGGACCTTGGCTTCGATTTCGTCACCAACGTTGAGCACTTCGCTCGGGTGACGGACGCGGCGCCAGGCCAGGTCGGTGATGTGCAGCAGGCCATCGATGCCACCCAGATCGACGAACGCACCGTAGTCGGTGATGTTCTTGACGATGCCCTTGATGACGGTGCCTTCCTTGAGGTTGGCGAGCAGCTTCTCGCGCTCTTCGCCCATCGACTCTTCCAGCACGGCGCGACGCGAGACAACGACGTTGTTGCGCTTGCGGTCGAGCTTGATGACCTTGAACTCGTATTCCTTGCCTTCGTACGGCGTGGTGTCCTTGACCGGACGCATGTCGACCAGCGAGCCCGGCAGGAAGGCGCGGATGCTGTTGGTCATGACGGTCAGACCACCCTTGACGCGGCCGGTGATGACGCCCTTGACCAGGGAGCCTTCGTTGAGGGCCTTCTCGAGGTCGTTCCAGGCCGAGATGCGCTTGGCCTTGTCGCGCGACAGGCGGGTCTCGCCGTAGCCGTCTTCGAGCGCGTCGATCGCGACGTGCACGAAATCGCCGACGTTCACTTCGAGTTCGCCGCGGTCGTTGCGGAACTCTTCGATGGGCACGTAGCTTTCGGACTTCAGGCCGGCGTTGACGACGACGAAGTTCTGGTCGATGCGCACGACTTCCGCGGTGATGACTTCACCGGCGCGCATTTCCTGGAGGGCGAGGCTTTCCTCGAAGAGGGCGGCAAAGCTTTCTTCGAAGGAGGGGGTGGCGTTGGACATAGATGGAAAAATTCCGGTGCCGACGTGGGACGGCAAACAAGGTAGGTTCAAGAAAAAAAGCGCCGGAGCCCACGCTCCCGCGCGATTACGTTCAACCGGAAGACTTCCGCCCTACCTCGACGAGATCGAGGACGAAAGCCACAGCCTCCTCGACGCCCCGTTCGGTCGTGTCGAGCAGCGCCGCATCCGGCAGCTTCATCAGGGGCGCGACAGGCCGGGCCGCATCGCGCGCATCCCGTTCCTGCAGATCCTTCAGAAGACTTTCCATGTTAGCAGGCAAACCCTTTTCCATCAACTGCTTATAGCGGCGCTCGGCACGCGCCTCGGCAGAGGCGGTGAGGAAGACCTTGATGCGGGCGTCAGGGAAGATCACCGAGCCCATGTCCCGCCCCTCGGCGACAAGCCCAGGCGCCACACGATAGTCGCGCTGGCGGTCGAACAGCGCCGCCCGCACGGCCGGGAGCACCGCGACCTTCGAGGCGCCGACCGAGCAGGCCTCGGAGCGGATCTCCTCGGTGACGTCGTCGCCATCGAGGAGCACCCGCCCGCCCTCGAAGCGTGCCGGCAGGGCCGCCGCCAAGCTCGCCACGCCCGCCTCGTCGTCCAGCGCGACGCCTGCCCGCAGCGCGGCGAGCGCAGTCAGGCGGTAAAGCGAGCCGCTGTCGAGGTAGTGCCAGCCGAGCGCCTCGGCCACGCGCGCAGCTACCGTACCCTTGCCCGAGGCCGACGGACCGTCGATCGCCACCACCGGCACCGGGCGGGCGACCCGGGCAAAGGCGTCGAAGTAGCCCGGAAAGGTCTTGTTCACGCACTTCGGGTCGTTGATCCGCACACGACATCCACCCAGGCTCGCCAGCGAAAAGCACATCGCCATGCGGTGGTCGTCGTAGGTATCGATCGCTGCCGGGCGCAACGCCGCCGGGCGCTTCACCACCAGATAGTCGGCACCCTCCTCCACCTCGGCGCCGACCTTGCGCAGCTCGGTCGCCATCGCCGCGATGCGGTCGGTCTCCTTGACCCGCCAGCTCGCGATGTTGCGCAGGCGACAGGGGCCGTCGGCGAACAGCGCGGCAACCGCCAGCGTCATCGCCGCATCCGGAATGTGGTTGAGGTCGAGATCGAAGGCCTTCAGCACACCGCCCGCCGGCGCCGCGGCCTCGATCCAGTTGTCGCCCATCGTGATGCGCGCGCCGAGCTGCTCGAGCGCCTCGGCGAAGCGCACGTCGCCCTGGATGCTGGCCTTGCCGACGCCCTCCACGCGCGTAGGACGCCGACGAGGCATCGCCCTCCACGAACACCGTGCCCGGGCTGCGGTAGCGTGCGCCGCCCGGCACCACGAAGCGCTCCCAACCCTGCTGGCGGACCTCCACGCCGAAGCGCGCCATCAGCTCGAGCGTGATGCGGATGTAGGGCTTGGAGATCAGCTCGCCCACCACCTCGATGGTGGTCTCGACCCCGGTCAGCGGCAGCGCCATCAGCAGTGCGGTGAGGAACTGGCTGGAGACGTCGCCGCGCACGCGCACCACCCCGCCCGGGCGGATCGTGGCCGGCTTGAGCTGAAGCGGCGGGTAGCCTTCGTTGGCGGTGCAGGTGATGTCGGCGCCGAGCTGGCGCAGCGCATCGACCAGGTCGCCGATCGGCCGTTCGTGCATGCGCGGCACGCCCGACAGGCGGTACTCGCCGCCCGAGAGCGCCAGCGCTGCGGTCAGCGGCCGGAAGGCGGTGCCGGCGTTGCCGAGGAAGAGGTCGCCGTGCTTCACCGGGAACGGGCCGCCGACGCCGCACACGCGGTAGTTCAGGCTGTCGCCCTCGCGCCGCCAGTCGACGCCGAGCGCCCGCAGCGCCTCGAGCATGCGCTCGACATCGTCCGACATGAGCAGGTCGCGGATGTCGGTCTCGCCCGCGGCGAGCGCGGCGAGCAGCAGCACGCGATTGGAGATGCTCTTCGAGCCGGGCAGGCGCACGGTACCAGCGGCGCCCAGCATTGGGGGCAGATCGAGAAATTCCATCATGACCTCTGAAAACATGTCCTGCCACGCAGGACCGACAAGACCGGAAAGGTCTCCGGATGCGGCCCGCCGGTGCAACCCGGAGCCCGCCTCGCGGTGAGCGCCACTGCTGGCGCCACCACCCGCGAACGGCGCAGCGCGCTACTCGCCCGTGCGCACCGGCAGCCCCTCGGCCCAGGCATTGCGGGCGCGCCGCGCGCGCTCGAACACCGCCTCGAGCGCATCACCGTCAGCCTCGACCAGCATCGTGCGCAGACGGCCGAGCTCGGCAAGGTAAGCGTCCAGCTCTTCGAGCAGCGCCACCCGGTTGGCGACGCAGATGTCGCGCCACATTTCGGGGTGGCTGCCGGCGATACGGGTGAAGTCGCGAAAACCGCTGGCGGCATGAGAGAACAGCAGCGGTGCATTGGCGCGCCCGGCGAGATCGTCCACCAGCCCGAAAGCGAGCAGGTGCGGCAGGTGGCTGACGGCCGCGAACACTCGGTCGTGCTCCTGCGGCGTCATGCCGACCACGACCGCGCCGCAGGCCTCCCAGGCGTCTCGCACCTTCTGCACCGCGTCGGGCCGGCTCTCGGGGAGCGGCGTCAGCACCACCTTGCGCCCGATGTAGAGCTCGGCGAAGGCCGCCTCCACCCCGCTCTTCTCTGCACCGGCAATCGGATGGGCGGGCACCACGTCGGACAGGGCAGCGTCGAAGTGCCGGCGCACGGCATCGACGACGTCGCGCTTGGTGCTGCCAGCGTCGGTGACGATGGTGCCCGGGTGCAGGTGCGGCGCCATCGCCGCCATGATCGCGTCCATCTGGCCGACCGGCGCCGCCAGCAGCACCAGGTCGGCGCCATCGAGCGCGCTCGCCCAATCGTCGGCGATCTCGTCGATGACGCCGAGCGCATGCGCACGCTCGAGCGGCGCGCGCCGGCGGCCGACACCCACGATCCGACCGACCGCCTGCGCGCGGCGCAGCGCGAGTGCGAACGAGCCGCCGATCAGGCCCACACCGCAGACGACGAGCTTGCCGATCAGGGGCATCGCGGATCTCCGTTCAGGCCAGCGCCTGCTTGAGCGCGGCGATGAAGCGGGCGTTCTCTTCAGGCAGACCGATCGAGACGCGCAGCCAGTGCGGCATGCCGTAGGCCGCGATCGGCCGCACGATCACCCCCTGACGCAGCAGAGCCTGGTTGATGCCCACCGCATCACCGACCTTGAAGGTGACGAAGTTGCCCGCGGAGGGAATCCACTCCAGCCCCAGTTCGACGAACGCTGCGGTGAGCTGCGCCATCCCGCGACGGTTGATCTCGGCGCTGCGGGCGATGAACTCCTCGTCGGCCAGCGCCGCCTCGGCCGCGGCAAGGCCCACCGAGGATACGTTGAAGGGCTGTCGCACGCGGTTCATGAGGTCCGCGACCTCGGGGTGAGCGATGCCATAACCCACGCGCAGGCCGGCAAGCCCGTAGGCCTTGGAGAAGGTGCGCGACACCAGCAGGTTCGGGAAACGATCGAGCCAGGCGATCGAGTCGTAGCGCTGCTCGGGGGCAAGGTACTCGGTGTAGGCCTCGTCAAGCACGACCAGCACATGGCGCGGGACCCGGGAGAGAAACGCCTCCAGCGCCGACCCGGGCAGGAAGGTCCCGGTGGGGTTGTTCGGGTTGGCAATGAAGACCACCCGGGTCTGCGCCTCGATCGCCGCCAGCATTGCATCCAGGTCGTGGCCGAAGTTCTTCGCCGCCACTTCGATCCCGCGCGCGCCGCGGGCATTGGTCGCGAGCGGATAAACCGCGAACGCATGGCGCGAGTAGACAGCCGACAGGCCGGGCGCAAGGAAAGCCTGCGAGACGAGCTCGAGGATGTCGTTGGAGCCGTTACCGACGATGAGCTGCTCGGCGCGCACGCCGAACTTGCGACACAGCGCCCCCTTGAGCGCAAAGGCGCCACCATCGGGATAGCGCGCGACTTCGCCCACCGCAGCCAGCGCCGCCTCGCGGGCCCGGGCGCTCATGCCGAGCGGGTTCTCGTTGGAGGCGAGCTTGACGATGCTCGCCTCGGCGATCCCCATCTCGCGGGCGAGCTCGGAGATCGGCTTGCCGGGCTGATAGGCCATGATCGCGCGGATGTAGTCGGGTGCGAGGCTGGCGATGCTCATGTTTGTCTCCTGCTGCGGCTGCGCCGGGCGCAACCGGGGTTCGACCAAGGACGGGCCCTGCTCAGATCGCGGCAACGGGATAGGAGCCGATGACCTTCACGAAGGCCGCACGTTCATTGAGTTCCTGCAGCGCGGCCGCGACCTGCGCGTCCTCGCGGTGGCCCTGGATGTCGGCATAAAACACGTACTCCCAAAGCCCCGAGCGCGCCGGTCGCGACTGCAGCTTGGTAAGGTCGACGCCGTGGCGTGCCAACGGCTCGAGCAGGCCGTGGATGGCACCCGGGCGATTCGGCGTGGAAAACACCAGCGAGGTGCGGTCCTGGCCCGACGGGCCGGCGTCGTGGTCGGCGATGACCAGGAAGCGAGTGGTGTTGTTGGGATCGTCCTCGATGTTGGGCGCGAGGATGTTGAGGCCGTAGAGCTGGGCCGCGGCATCGCCGGCGATGGCGCAGGACTCGGGATCCTCCGAGGCCATGCGCGCAGCTTCGGCATTGCTTGCCACCGGGATGCGGGGCAGGTGCGGCAGGTTGCGGTTGAGCCATTCGTGACACTGCGCCAGCGATTGCGCGTGCGAGTAGATGCGCCTGACGGCGCCGATGCCCTCGGCGCGCGACATCAATTGCTGGTGAATGCGCAGGCGCACCTCACCACAGACCTTGAGCGGGTTGGCGAGCAGCAGGTCGAGCGTGCCGCCCACCGCGCCCTCGGTGGAGTTCTCCACCGGCACCACGCCGTAGTCGGCGTTGCCGGCTTCCACCGCGCGGAAGACGTCGTCGATCGCCGCCATCGGCAGGAAGTTGGGCGCCGAGCCGAAGTGCTTGCGGCTGGCGCTCTCCGAGAAGGTACCGGCCGGGCCGAGGTAGGCCACGCGCAGCGGCTGCTCGAGGCCGAGGCAGGCCGACATGACCTCGCGGAAGATGGTCTTCACCGCATCGGCCGACAGCGGCCCGGGATTGAGCTCGGCCAGCCGGCGCAGCACCTGGGCCTCGCGCTCGGGGCGGTAGTACATCACGCCGCGCTTGATCTCGCCCACGCGCTGCGCGCAGCGCGCGCGCTCGGCGAGGCGGGCGAGGATTTCTTCGTCGATGCGGTCGATCTCGTTGCGCAGTTTCAGCAGTTCGTCGCTCATGCTCGGCCCGTGGCCCCTCCAGCTTGCGTCCTGATGTTCTTCCGTATTGTCATGCCGCCCGGCATCAGCCGTGGCGTGCGGCGAAGTCGCGCATGAAGTCGACCAGCGCGGCGACGCCTGCAAGCGGCATCGCGTTGTAGATCGACGCGCGCATGCCGCCGACCGACTTGTGGCCCTTCAGCTGCACCAGTCCGGCCGCCTTGGCCTCGGCGAGGAAGGCGTCGTTGAGCGCCTCGTCCTTGAGGAAGAAGGGCACGTTCATGCGCGAGCGGCAGGCCGGATCGACGCGATTCTCGTAGAAATCGCTGGCATCGAGAAAGTCGTACAGCAGCTTCGCCTTGGCCACGTTCTGCGCCTCGATCGCCGCCACCCCGCCCTGGCGCTTGAGCCACTGAAAGACGAGGCCGGCGATGTAGATCGAATAGGTCGGCGGCGTGTTGTACATCGAGCCGTTGTCGGCCACGGTCCTGAAGTCGAAGGCCGTGGGGCAATGCGGCATGGCGTGGCCGAGCAGGTCCTCGCGCACGATCACGATGGTAAGGCCCGCCGGACCGATGTTCTTCTGCGCACCGCCGAAGATGAGGCCGTACTTCGAGACGTCGATCTGCCGTGACAGGATGTGCGAGGACATGTCCGCCACCACCGGCACCTCGCCGCGGCCGATCTGCGCCAGATCGGGCTCGAAGGGGTACTCGACGCCCCCGATGGTCTCGTTCGTACAGGTGAATACATAGGCAGGATCAGGCGAGATCCGCCATTCGTCCATGCGCGGCACAGTGGTGAAGCCGCTCGCCTCCGCGGTCGCGGCGATGTTCACCTCGGCGTACTTGCGCGCCTCCTTCTGCGACTTCTGCGACCACGAGCCGGTGACCACGTAATCGGCAACGCGCCGGGCGCCCATCAGGTTCATCGGGATGATCGCGTTCTCGGCGATCGCTCCGCCCTGCATGAAGAGGATGCGGTAGTTCGCCGGCACCGCGAGGAACTCGCGCAGGTCGGCCTCCGCCTGAGCAGCGATCGCGGTGAACTCCTTGCCGCGATGGCTCATCTCCATCACGCCCATGCCGCTGCCGTGCCAGTCGAGCATTTCCTCGGCAGCCTGACGCAGTACTTCCTCGGGCAGCGCCGCGGGGCCGGCGCTGAAGTTCCACACGCGACTCATCAGGCTTCTCCTTCCTCGCCCGCGGCGGGGGACTCACCGGCGTCCGAAGCGCCTTGCGCGCCACTCCCGGACTCGCTGCCTTCGTCGCCGTTGCCACGCATGCTTTCGTCCGATTCCGACTCGGCGACCTTCTCGACGCTGGCGAGGAAAGTCCCCTCGTCAAGGTTGATCAGCGTCACCCCCTGGGTCGAGCGCCCCATCTCGCGGATGCTCTCGACGCTGGTGCGGATCAGCACGCCGCCGGTCGAGATCAGCATGATCTCGTCGCTTGGCTCGACCAGCACCGCAGCGACCAGCTTACCGTTACGGTCGCTGGTCTGGATCGCGATCATGCCCTTGGTGCCGCGGCCGTGGCGGGTGTATTCGGCCACCGGGGTGCGCTTGCCGTAGCCGTTCTCGGTCGCGGTCAGCACCGACTGCGACTCGTCCTTGGCCACCAGCATCGCGATCACTGCCTGACCGTCCTCGAGCGTCATGCCGCGCACGCCGCGCGCCTCGCGGCCCATCGGGCGGACGTCGGTCTCGGCGAAGCGCACCGCCTTGCCGGCGTCGGAGAACAGCATCACGTCGGACTGGCCGTCGGTGATCGCCACCCCGATCAGGTGGTCGCCATCGTCGAGATTGACCGCGATGATGCCGGCCTTGCGCGGGTTGGAGAACGCGGTGAGCGCAGTCTTCTTGACCGTGCCCTCCGAGGTCGCCATGAAGACGAAGTGCTCTTCGTCGAATTCCTTGATCGGCAGCACGGCGGTGATCTTCTCCCCCTCAAGCAACGGGAAGAGGTTCACGATCGGCTTGCCGCGTGAGTTGCGCGTGCCCTCGGGCACCTCGTAGACCTTGAGCCAGTAGCAGCGCCCGCGGTTGGAGAAGCACAGCACGGTGTCGTGGGTGTTGGCAACGAACAGGCGATCGATGAAGTCCTCGTCCTTCATCGAGGTCGCCTGCTTGCCGCGGCCGCCGCGGCGCTGGGCGCGGTAGTCGGCCAGCGGCTGGCGCTTGAAGTAGCCGGTGTGCGACAAGGTAACGACCATGTCCTCCGGCGTAATCAGGTCCTCGATGTTGATCTCGGCGGTATTCATCACCAACTCTGAACGACGCGGGTCGCCGAACTGGTTGCGGATCGCGCCGAGCTCCTCGACGATGATCGCGGTGATGCGCTCCGGACGCGCCAGGATGTCGAGCAGGTCGGTGATGATGTCCATGACCTCGCGGTATTCCCCGACGATCTTGTCCTGCTCGAGACCGGTCAGGCGCTGCAGGCGCAGCTCGAGGATGGCCTGGGCCTGGGTCTCGGA
>CZCA01001845.1_pt1 | contig 15651 bp, 10 predicted proteins | sample 591981 | NCBI WGS metagenome assembly CZCA01 (sample SAMEA3556810, study PRJEB10932) | anaerobic digester metagenome
CGGCGCAGTGGGGCTGGCCGCCGCCGCCAGGGGCGCTGCGTCGGCCCCAACAGGCGTGATATAGATGGCATAGAGCCAGCCCTGCCCGGCGTCGGTTGTGGAGACCTGATACCAGCGTTTGTCGGCGCTGACGGCCAGGATTTGCACGACGGCGCCTTGCGTCAGGCGCGTGACGACCGGCGCCGAGATGCTGGGCGATGCACGCAGGTTGAGTCGCGCTACGCTAACCTGACCGCGCGCCGGTGGGGCGCCGGACGCGCTATTGCCACTCTGGGCGCCCACGATGGTGGCTGTGAGGAGTGTGAGCAACAACGCTGCTAACCAGGCGCGCACTATAACGGGCGCACGGTATCGCCTCACGTTGAGTTTCCTGGGAGATGCCTTCATGCGTTACCCTCTTCCAAACGAATCGAGTTGATGAACTGTCAGACCTTTGTCGTTGCGACCGGGGTGAAGATTGAAACGAATCGAGTTGATGAACTGTCAGACCTTTGTCGTTGCGACCTGGGTGAAGATTGAAGGAGTGTGACATAATCAGACAGGGGCGACACATTGTCGCCCCTGTCTGGAATTTCCGAAAGCAGAAGCCGGTGGCCCCCGTCATTTGGGCATTTGCGCCAGGGCGGTATAGGCGGGCAGGGGGTTCCAACTCGAATCGACGATGCCCCACTGCGCCAGTTCGGTGCCATTGGCAATCACGCGGAAGTTGAGATTCCACAGGAAAGCCGGGCCGACCCAACCCCAGTTTTTCATCATCTGGTAGGCTTCCACCGTCCACTGCGCCTGCTCCGTGAAGTCGTTGTCGTCGGCATAGCGATAATTCGGGTTCATCGCTCCGCCCGCCGCCCAACCAAACTCGGTCGGCCAGATCAGCTTGTTGCCGCCGCCATAGACATTGGCGATGTTGCGATAGCCTTCCATCGTGCTGCGGAAGCTCCACGAATGATGTGGGGAGTCGCACGCACCGTTGAAGCTGTTGCCAGTCTTCTGAATCGCCTCACAGGCGCCTTCCCAGGTGACGGAGGGTGGCACATTGTACCCGCTGGGGTGCGCACCAACGCCGTCCAGGTAGTTGTTGGCGCCTGCCTTGAACATTTCCTCCAGGTAGGTGAAATCATCCATGGCGTAAGGCGGGTTGTTGCCTGCCGGCGTCAAGGCGCCGCTGATAACCTGCATGGAGGGGCAGGCGGCTTTGATCGCGTTATATGCTGGCGCCAACAGATTTACATACTCCTGCGGGTTGAGCGGCTTATTTCCCCATTCGTAATGGAGATTCTGCTCGTTCCAGACTTCGATGGCTTTGAGAGACTGTCCGCAATAGCGGCCAGCAACGGCGCCCACAAAGTTGGCATAGGTCTGCGGGTCGGCGGGTGGCCCTTCTACGCTGCCATCGAAGCCCGGCTCACGCGCCCACGCTGGCGCCTTCACAATGCTGAAGAGAACGTTGACGCCGCGACTGCCGGCCGCGTTGACAATCTCGTCCATACCGCCCCAATCGATCTGACCGGGGCCGCCACCCTCGAAGCGTTTCCACTCGATCTGCTGCTTGAACCAGTTGAAACCCATGCCGCCGATGGCGTCTAGCACCGGATAGATCATGCCGTTGTCCACGACGTGCCCCTGAATGCCGTAACCAAATGAACCGCCACCGGAAGGTGCAGCGACCGGCGCCGGCGCCGCTGCTGCCGCTGCAACGCTCTCTTCGACAGGGGCAGCTGCGGTTGCTGTCTCAGCCGTTGCAGGCGCCGCTGCGATGGCTGGCGCCTGTGGCAGGTTTTCCACAATCGCGACAGCATTGCTGTCCCCGGAGGTCGAAGCCAGTTGGGCAATTACCCAACCGTTGCGCCCACCGAACTCGATCTGCCACCAGTCTGCCGCCGACGTCTTGCCGGTGACTTTGTAAGCCTCGCCGGGGACAATCTGGCCGAGGACATTGAAGCCGGTGCCCGGCCCTTCGCGCACATTGACAATTTGATCGACGCTTAACGAGGCGGATGGCGCAGGCGCCGCTGCCGTCGTCGCTTCTTTGGCGCTGGCGGCCAGCGAGAGCACTGCCGATTTGGGTGTGGTCAGCGCCGTCCCATTGGCATTGACCAACTGTGCATCGACGCGCAGCACACCGGCGCTGCCGGTCGGCACCTGGAAATCGACGCGCGCGCTGTCCAACGGGCGAATCTGCTGGCCGACAACGCTGCCATCCTCGCCGTAGAGCGTGTAGGCAACGGCCATCTGCGCCTGCGGCGCCGACGAAGTAGCTTCGCCCATCTGGAAGCGTTGCAGCACCTGCATGACCGCGGGATCGACGTCGCCGTTGGCTGGCATGTCCAGAGTCACATTGGTGACGTTGTACTTGCGCAGCATGTCGAGCTTGCGGCCCAGGCTTCCTGCGCTCTCGATGTAAACAGTGCGCTGTAAACCCTGGTCGTCGATGTAGGTGTAGAAGTAGATGCCCAGCGTTTCATCCCACTGCACCTGCCCTTGCAGCCGTGGGTTGTCAAGGCTGATGGTGACGTTGTTTTCTGCGCCAGTTTCGGCGGAGATCGTGCCAAGCAACGGCTGGAGCGCTTCCTGGTAGCCCTTGAGCAGCAGATAATTCCCGCTGCGCTCTACAGAGTGTCCGGGCAGTTCGATAGCCACCTTGTCGGCGCCGACCTCGTCGCTGGCGTAAGCCAACAACTGTTCCATTTCTCCGCCGGGGGCATAGGCGCGAGGATCGATGGGCGCCGGGATCACCAGTTGATCCACGACGCGTCCGAGCGCACGCCAGTCATAGCCGCCCGTGTTCCATTCCTCCGCCGAGATCGGGGTGGCCGGCTCGACGCGTACCGCCAGCGTCTTGTTATTGGCGGCAAGACGCTCCGCCAGTTGCCCGATGAACCTGGCGTAGTCGGCGCGGGCGCTCGGCACGGCGTCGACGCCACGATAGTCGATCAATAGACCCGGGTAACCGTTGGCGACGACCAGCTGCTCTAGCGTCATGAGCTGATTGTCGCGCAACCCTTCATCGACCAGCAGGTTGTTGATCAGGTCGGTGCGGACGGTCTGGTTTTCCACATTCGTGATGATCGGAATCGTTGCACCGGTATTGGCTGGCGCCTGCCCGTCTAGCCCGCCGTCGCCGCGCAGGTTGAGCACCCCACGCGCCTCGTTGGTGACAACTGCACCTTGGGGGAGCTGTCCATCCAGCCCCAGGTTGAGCGTCACCGCCGGCACGCCGGCCAACGTCTGAACAACCATGAAGTCGCGCGGCACATAATCCAGACGCGCTTCCAATACGTCGGCTTCCGGCAAGACACGCGCTGGCATATGCCGCCATGTTTCGCCCGTCCACTCATAGACGGCCAGTGTTTCATAGGGCAGGCTGTCATTGGGGATGGGAATGGTGACAATGGTCTGTAGCGGTTCGCGGCCACGCAATTCGATATGGTAAACCGGGCTTTTGGCGATCAGGGTGTCAGGTAGATTCTGCGCCGCCTTGTATAACTTGTCGCCTGCCTGTCCTTCGATGAAGTCGGCGCGGGGTGTGGCGGTGATCTTGGCCTGGAAGTTTGCCATGACGCCTTCCGCCGGGAAATTGACGGTGGTGCCGTCGGACTCGACGATGGCGCCGCCAGTGTTGGCGCTGATGCGTTCGAGCGTAAACGACTGCAAGCGATCTAGCAGGCTAATGGGCGGCAGCAGGAGGATGGCAACAAGTAGGGCGGGGATCAAGAGAAACGTTACCAGCCAGGCGGCCGGACCTTCAAGTAGCCGACCCACGCCGCGCCCGACGAAGACGAACGTCGATCTAGCCTTGTATTCTGCATACGATGTTTACTCCTTACCGATCAATTTACCAGTTCGCTTCCAACACATCGGATCATGACGACGGTTTCACTGCGTTGCATGTGCAGCGCAACAAGTTTCCAGTCGTTCTGTTCGATTACCGGCTGGTGTTGACGCTCGCCAGCCGGCAGTTCCAGGAACCTGGTTAAGTGGCTATCTTAGCATACGGCAAAACACGCGCCAAAATCACTTTAGGATTTCAGCAGTCTCGATTTCGTAAATGTAGTGTCAATTCCCGAATAATTCGACCATCGTTTTTCCAGAGTGGTATACTTCTTATTATATGTCTTACACGCTATCGAGCGACGAATCACCATCTACTGCTCCGCAATCGCCGCGCCACTGGCTGGAGCGCCTCCTGCTTGCGGCGTTTCTGTTCAGCCTCTTGATCGGATTGGCGGCGTTGGCGCTCTTTTTTTTCGTGCGCAGCGAAGCGCAACCCTCTATGAACGCCGATCCGCTGCAATCGGTTCGCACACAGTTGATCATGCCTCCAATCGCCCTGCGCGAACTGGCCGGCGATGCGCCATCTGGTCTGGCGGCGCAGGCGCTGCAAGCCGGGCATCGTGAGACGGCGCGCACTATACTCACTTACGCCACTGCTATTCCCAGTGTAGAGCGCACCGCGCGTCTGGCAAGCCTGGCGCAGAGTTACGCCGCCGCCGGTGAGCCTGATATGGCGGCGCAAGTCTCCGGCCTGGTGGTGACTGATGCCATCCTGGACGACGCACTGCCTGTACGCGAACGCGTCAATCGACTCACCCAAAGCGTTGCACTCCTGTATGCTGGCGGTTTCGCTGGCGCAGCGACCGACGCAGCAACGCAGGCGCTGCGCATCACTGCCCAGGCGCCAGGTTTATTGCCGGCGCAACGCAGCGCCCTCTTTGCTGACCTGCGCGACGCCATCGCGCCTTATGCCAACCAGAATGATGCGACGCGCGCGCTCAATGCGCAGGTTACAGAGTTCACCCGCAATCCTTATCTTATCGGTGTAGGCGTGCTCGTAACACCGACGATGATGGCGTTTGCCCAACCAATCGCCTACGATTCCCCAACGCAAGAAAAAATCACTGCACGTCAGCTGGCCGCACGCGCCCTGGCTGATCGCATCGAGTTCACCGGCGGCGCCGACTTCGAGCCGGAGCGACAGGCGTTGGCGGCTGCACTGCTGGCGGAAGACGCCGCCCGTGCACACTTCTATCAGAACCCGGGCGAGATTGCGCGCGGTCAACAACTGTGGTTGTTGCTCGACCGCCGCGCCTGGCTGGTCGAGAAGCTACGCGTGGCGATGCGTGGATATGGCCTTTCTCTGGCGCCCGAGTGGGAAGCGCAGATAGACCAGATTCGCGCCGAGTTGAGCGCCGCTCACAGCTATCTGGAGACGGTCATGGCAGCGTACGCCAGCGACGCCGCCACACCGCTTGACCAGGCGCTCTTACGCGTCGAGACGCAACACTGGCTGGCGCAGCAGTCCATGCGCGGTCTCTATCCCAACGCCCCAGTAACGACGATCGGCGAATTCTTGCGCACCCAGCAAGATGAGTTGATGCGTCTGGGCGCTCCACTGGCGTTGCCCATCGCCTATGACGCACTGGCAACCCCGCCTGGTTTTCGGATTCAGCCGATGCCGTAATTGTGCGTCGTCCGCGGCGCGTCGCCAATCGTAGCGCAATCGGCGCGATCGGGTCTGCATTCGATGTTTGACAGTCGCAGGCCAACAGCGTATACTGTAGACATCAATTAACAGTTGATTAACGCTCGCTATACTGCTACATCAGTGGCGCATGTGAGCATCCTACTTCACCGAGCCAGCACTGCCAGGCGCTAACACAATCAAGGAGGGCGCGGAACGGTGACACTGAAGACGCTGATCTTTACGCTCAACTCCATAGCTTGCTGACAACACCCAGCGTGCGCTTGCGCCTGGGTGTTTTTGTTCATTTTCTCCAGATGGCGGCCATATCCACTTCGACTGGCCGATGCACAAAGTGTGTTCGCACATTTATCAACAGAAAGGATCGAACCATGGACTCAGCGGTGAGCAGAATCCTCAAGGCCAAGCAGTATGCAGCGGAACGCGACCATCGCGTCAAAGTTCACAGCTTCGAGGTTGAACTTCACGGCGACAATCACAATCATCTTGTCATGTACGATCGCGGTGAGTGGAAATGTGACTGCGAAGAGTTTCTGCTGCGCGGCGTCTGTGCGCACGTCATGGCTATGGAGGAAATTCTGGGCGACTCCGTCGAGCCGGCGATGATGACCACCCCCCGTTAATTTCAGACGACCAACCTATACCGGGGCAGAGAGGGGCGTGATACGCGCCCCTCTTTTTGTGCTCACTCACCGGAAGCGCTCCCCAGAGGTGGAGGTAACACAACAGAAGAACGAATTTTGACCGGATGGTTTGGCTGCTATCCTGCGCGTGTGATATTCTGCGCTGTGGCTTTGAAATGTCGCAAGGGAGAGACAGCCAGCTTGAAGCGTTATTTACAACTGACGATCGGTGTGCTCGTCAGCGCCATCTTCATCTACTGGGCCTTGCCGGGGCTGCATCTGCCCACTGTGGTGGAGGCGCTGAAGACCGCCAACTACTGGTGGTTGTTGCCGGGCGTCACCGTCTACATGCTGGGGCTGTGGGTGCGCACCTGGCGTTGGCAATACACCTTGCGACCGGTCAAGTTGGTGCCGGTCGTCACCCTCTTTCCGATGGTTTGCATTGGCTATTTTGGCAATAATATCTTCCCGTTTCGCGCCGGCGAACTGCTGCGCTCCTACGTATTGAAACGGCGCACCGACATCGCAATCTCTACCAGTCTGGCGACGGTCATTATAGAACGCATCACCGATGGCCTGGTCATGTTGCTGTTTGTTTTTTTAGCCTTGCCCTTCGTTCCGCTTCCCCCCATCTACCGCGATGCTGTCATCTTGATGACCGTGCTCTTTCTGGCGGCGACGGCGGTTTTCATGTGGATGGCAAGCCAGCCGCAGCGCGTCGAACGTTTCTACGCCATCGTCGCCAGTGCTATCTTGCGCGGTTCCGTACGGGAACGGACGGACGACCTCTATCACCGCTTCATGTTAGGGTTGCGTAGCCTCGGCCATCCGTCTGATGTGATCATGATCTTTTTCACCAGTGTGCTGATCTGGTTATTGGAGACGGTCAAGTATTGGTTTGTAATGCACGCCTTCGACTTCTCAGTCAGCTTTATCGTGCTGATGTTGATGAATGGGCTGGTCAACCTGGCGACCACGCTGCCCGCTGCGCCTGGCTATATCGGCACCTTCGACACGCCTGGCATCAAGACGCTGGAAACCTTCGGCGTCAATCCATCGGTGGCCGCCAGTTACACCTTTACATTGCACGCTGCGTTGTGGGTGCCGGTGACGTTGTTGGGCGGCTATTATTTCTGGCGTGAACACCTGCACATGAGCGACATCGAAGCCGCCCGTCGTCAGGCCGAGGCGCAGATGGAGACGGCAACGATCGGGCGCAACGCGCCGTGAAATCTGGTTATGTTTGACAATCATAGGAGTAAAAACATGCGGAATATCGCTGTGGCCGGCACAGGCTATGTCGGCCTCTCGACGGGGACGTGTTTTGCCGACATGGGCAACAATGTCACCTGCATCGACATCAATGAGGAGAAGATCGCCATGCTGCAGCGTGGCGAGGCGCCGATCTACGAGCCGGGTCTCAACGAGATGATCGTGCGCAATATGAAGGCGGGACGGCTCCATTTCACGACCAGCTACGACGAGGCGCTTAAGGACGCCGAGTTTATCTTCATCTGCGTGGGCACGCCCAGCGGCGTCGATGGCGAGGCCGACCTGCAATATGTGCGCATGGCGGCCGAGTCGGTGGCGCGTACAATGACGCACCCGCTGATCGTCATTAACAAAAGCACGGTGCCGGTTGGCACTGGCGACTGGGTGGCGGATATCGTGCGCCGCAGCCAGCCAGAGCCGATTGACTTTGCCGTCGTCAGTTGCCCGGAGTTTACACGTGAAGGCTCGGCTATTCATGATTTCATGAACCCCGATCGCGTCGTCATCGGGAGCCGCAATCCGGAAGCCGCCGAAAAGGTGGCGCAACTTCATCTGCCGTTGCGCACGCGCATCATCATGACCGACCTGCGCACAGCAGAGATGATCAAATATGCCAGCAATGCCTTCCTGGCGACCAAGATCAGCTTTATCAACGAGATCGCTGTGATCTGCGAAAAGCTCGGCGCCGATGTGCAGGAAGTGGCCGAGGGCATGGGCTTTGACCGTCGCATCGGCGCCCAGTTCCTCAACGCCGGCCTGGGCTATGGCGGCAGCTGTTTCCCAAAGGACGTTAAGGCGCTAGAGCACATGGCGCTTGTGCATGGCTCCCATCCGGCGCTGCTGCGCGCCGTCATCGACATCAATCGCGACATGCGGCGCTGGGCCGTTTACAATCTGCGTGAACTGCTGGGGGGCAAACTCGATGGCAAGAAGATCGGTTTGATGGGACTGGCCTTCAAGCCCAACACGGACGACATCCGCGAGGCGCCAGCATTGGAGATTGCGCACATGTTGCGCAATGAAGGCGCGCTCGTCAGCGGTTACGACCCGGTCGCAATGCAGAACGTCGCTCGCGTTGACAAGCAGATCCGCCTGGCCGAAGACGCCTACGATCTGGCTGATGGCGCCGATGCGCTGCTTGTCTGCACCGAGTGGAACGAGTTCAAGCAGCTCGATCTGGCGCGCCTGCACGACGTCATGCAGCGCCCGATCCTGGTGGATGGTCGCAATATCTACGAGCCGGAGCGTATGCAGGCGCATGGCTTTGTCTACCGCGCGGTTGGGCGCGCCCAGCCGGCGAATAACGGGAATTGAGATTGGGAGATCAGGGAATTGGGAGATGGGAAATTGACGCTGGACATGACGAACTCGTTCACCGCAATCTCTCAAACTCTCAATCTTCTTGCTAATCGCCTATGCCACTAGACAACCTGACCCAAATCACACTCAACAACGGCTTGCAGCTTCTCTTGCGCCCAAGTCAACGTGCGCCAGTCGCCAGTTTCTGGATCTTCTATCGCGTGGGCAGCCGCAACGAAACACCGGGTCGCACAGGCGTCAGCCACTGGGTGGAGCACATGCTCTTCAAGGGCACCGAACGGTGCCCACGCGGTGCATTCGACAAAGCGGTGGCGCGCGCCGGCGGCGTCTTCAACGGCATGACCGGGCCAGACTGGACCGTCTATTTTGAGACCTTCCCCGCCGAACGCATCGAGCTGGCGCTCCAGGTCGAAAGTGATCGCATGGCAAATGCTAACTTCGATCCCAACGAAACCGAGCTGGAGCGCACGGTCATCTTGAGTGAGCGCGAGGGTAGTGAGAACAGCTACTTCTACCGTCTGCACGAAGAAGTCCAGGCGACCGCCTTTCGGGTGCACAGCTACCGCAACCCGATCATCGGCTGGCCCGCCGACTTACGCGCCCTGACGCGCGACGAACTCTATGCTCACTACCGCACCTACTACACCGTCAACAACGCTGTCGTCGTCGTGACCGGGGACTTCGAGCCAGACGCCATGCTGAGGCAGATCGAGCGCTATTTTGGCGACCTGCCGCCCGGCCCGTCAGCGCCGCCCGTGCACATCCAGGAGCCGCCAGCGCGCGCCGAACGCCGCGTACTCTTGCGTGGTGATGACCCGACTGCCTACTACTTGCAAGCGTTCCAGGCGCCGCCTGCGCTGCACCCAGACTTCTTTCCTTTTGTCGTGCTCGATTCGGTGTTGGGGGGCGCCAAAGGCATGGGACTATTTGGGGGCGGCGGCAATAATCGCAGCAACCGCCTCTATCGCGCGTTGGTGGAACGCGAGCTGACCGTCGATGTGAGTTCCAGCTTTGGCCCAACCATCGACCCTGGCCTGTTTACGATCAGCGCCACGCTGGCGCCCGATGTCGAACATCACCAGGTGGAGACGGCGATCTGGCACGAAATTGCCGCCGTGCAGCGCGATGGCGTCGCGCCCGCTGAAATGGAGCGAGCGATCAAACAGACGCGGGCGCAATTCGCTTACAGCAGCGAGAGCGTCACCTACGAGGCCTTCTGGTTGGGTTTTAGCCAGGTCGTCGCGTCGCTGGAGTGGCTCGCCACGTGGGATGAGCAGTTACGCGCAGTGACGCCAGCGGATGTGCAACGCGTAGCGCAGACCTACCTCACACCCGACCGCCAGACCGTCGGCTATTACGTCCCGGCGCAGGAGGATGATGCATCATTCATCACCCATCGCCGGGCAGCTGACCCCGCACCTGCGCGCGAGGAGACCGCATGAGCAACGCCCTCCCCACGCCAGAAACTATCGTGCGCACCGTGCTGCCCAACGGCATGATTGTGCTCGTGCGCGAGGATCACGCGTCGCCGGTCGCCGTCTTGCAAGGCTCCCTGCGCGTTGGCGCCGTACAGGAGACGCCCGCACAGGCAGGATTGGCCGCTTTCGTCGCCGGCATGTTGACGCGCGGCAGTGCTCACTACGACTACGAAGCCTTCAATGCGGCAGTTGAGAACGTTGGCGCGTCGCTCACCGTTTCTGCGGATACACACAGCACTGACTTTGGCGTTACGGCGCTGGCAGAGGACTTCGAGGCTTTGTTAGGCGTGTTAGCCGACCTGTTGCAGCGCCCGACCTTTCCGCCGGAGCATATCGAGCGGCTGCGTCAGATGAAACTGGTCGGCATCCAGGAGCGTGAACAAGACACCGCCAGCGTTGCTGCACGACGTTTCCACGAGGCGCTCTTTGGCCGCGAACATCCCTACGGTCGCGCCACAGAGGGCTACCTGGAGACAGTTCGCGCCTTGCAGCGTCACGATCTGGTCGACTTTCATGCCCACACGTTTACCCCCCAAGGCGCCGTGCTGGCGATTGCCGGCGACGTGGAGGCGCGCCGAGTGGTGGATGTCCTGGCGGCTCACTTTGGCGACTGGCGCGCCGCCGTGGACGCGCCGCCTGTCATCCCACCAGTGCGCAGGCAAGGCGGTGGGCAGGTGCACGCCTCTATGCCAGGCAAGGTGCAAAGCGACATCCTGATCGGAACATATGGCGTGCGTCGCGCCGACCCCGACTTCTACGCAGTGCGCGTCGCCAATTGCATCTTGGGTCAGTTCGGCATGATGGGGCGATTGGGCGAACGTGTGCGCGAGGAGCAGGGCTTGGCGTACTATTGCTACAGCGCCGCTGTCGCTGAACAGGAGGATGGCGTCTGGTTTGCCGCCGCCGGCGTCAACCCCGACGATGTCGAAGCAGCCATTGACAGCATCCTGGCCGAGTTTGAGCGACTGGGCAGCGAGCGCGTCGGCGCCGAAGAGCTCGCCGATAGCCAGGCGTACCTGACGGGCATCGTGCCGCTGACACTGGAAACGAACGAAGGCGTGGCGTCAACGTTGCTGAACATGGAGTGGTACGGATTGGGGCTAGACTATCTCCAGCGCTACCCATCGCTGATCAACGGCGTCACGGCGGCGGATGTGCAGCGCGTCGCCGCCCACTACCTGCATCCAGAGAACTGCGTCATTTCGACCGCCGGTCCGGATTGGATGGAACGCGCATGATGCAGATCGGGCGGATCGATGCAGAGGAAATCTGCGAAAATCTGCCCGATTCGCGTTAGCCGCGCGCCATTTTTCCCTGTAAAGGAAAACCGTCATGTTGCGCACCGGAGTAGACCTCATCGAAATCGCACGCGTGCGCGCCGCCATCGACGCCCATGGCGAGCGCTTTCTGACGCGCGTCTACACCGCCGATGAACTGGCGTGCTGCCGCCAACGCATCGAGTCGCTGGCGGCTCGCTTTGCCGCCAAAGAGGCGGTTGCCAAGGCGCTGGGCGCCGGTATTTGGCGCGATGGCGTCGCCTGGACAGATATTGAAGTGCTCAAGACCGCCAGCGGCGCACCGCATCTGCGCCTGCATGGTGCGGCAGCGACCATCGCTGCTGGCCAGGGGCTAACGACCTGGTCGCTCAGCCTCAGCCACGACCGGACGCAAGCCATCGCCTTTGTGGTGGCAATGTAGTTGCAACAAAAATGGGGCCATCGCACCATGCGCAGCGAAGCGGAAATGCTTGACCTGATTCTTGGCATCGCCCGCGCCGATGACCGCATCCGCGCTGTGATCATGAACGGCTCGCGCACCAACCCCAACGCCCCGCGCGACCCCTTTCAGGACTACGACATCGTTTACCTGGTGAAGGACGTAGCGCCCTTTCGCCGCAACCTGGCCTGGATCACCCGTTTTGGCGAATTGATGATCGTGCAGACGCCCGATGACATGGGCGACGCGCCGGCTCCCACGTACAGCTACAGTTATCTCATGCAATTTATGGACGGCAACCGCATCGACCTGACCCTCTACCCGCTCGACCGGCTGGCTGAGTTGACGCGCGATAGCTTGAGCCGGTTGCTGCTAGACAAAGACGGTCTGGTGACGCCGTTCCCACCACCCAGCGACCGTGACTATCTCCCCAGACCGCCCACTGCGCAGCAATTCAGCGACTGCTGCAATGAATTTTGGTGGGTCAGCACCTATGTCGCCAAAGGTCTGTGGCGCGAGGAGATCACCTATGCCAAAGCGATGCATGACCAGGTCGTGCGTGTGGAGTTGCTAAAAATGTTGACGTGGTGGGTAGGCGTCGAAACGAACTTTGCGTACAGCGTCGGCAAGGAGGGCAAATATCTACACCGCTGGCTGGCGCCGGAGTTGTGGCGCCAGCTGCTCGCCACCTATGCCGACGCCGACGTCGCACGCTCTTGGGAAGCGCTCTTCGCCACTTGCGCGCTCTTTCGGCGGGTGGCGCGTCCGGTGGCCGCGCACTTCGGTTACCCTTATCCCCAAGAGGACGACGCCCGCGTCAGCGCCTACCTGGCGCATGTGCGCAATCTGCCCCGGCACGCACAGAGCATCTACTGAGCGCGCCTTAGCCCCGGCTGCGCACAGTATAGCCGATCTTGGCCTTGAGCAACGCACGCGGCGGGATATGCTGTGCAATTGCCAACCCGGAGGCAATCACCGCGTCAGCGCCGATGATCACGCCCGGCTCAATAAAGATGCCCGTGCCAAAGCGCACGCAGTCGCCGATGTTGACCCGGCTCGACGTGACTACGCCCGGCCCAAAGCTGCAATGGTTGCCTAACACACAGTGATGCTCGATGCTGCAATAGGCGCTGAGGAAGTTGTTGTCGCCAACCGTTGCACACGCGCCGAAGTGACAGAATGCCATCACCACGTTGCCCTCGCCCCACGAGACGTTGATCCCTACGACAGCGCTGGGGTGAATCACGTTGGCAAAGGGGATGCCCTGCGCTTTCCATAGAGTGAAGATGCGTGCGCGGAAGGGGATGCTCGTGCTCACCGAGATCACGGCGGCGTCGATGACGCCGTCCGCCAGCAACTCTGCGGCGCGCTGTACATCGATGGCGCCGATCACGGGCACGCCTGCGACAGTTTTGCCGTGCAGCGCTGCGTTGTCGTCCATGATCGCCACAGCGCGCTGCCGGGGAATGCGCACCAGTGCGTCGATGATTTGAACGGCGCCGTTGCCTCCGCCGATGATCAACAGCCGCTGCACGCGATTGGCAGGATAGCGATCATCGACCAGATCGCGCAAGGAAGCATTGAACGCCTGGCGTTGCGGGATGGTGGTGGGGGGAACTTCCGCCCCACGCCCCACGCCCCTTGCTTGCTCAATGTACGCCAGCACATCCGCTTCCGTAATGCGTTCACCCGCTGCAGGCACCTGCGCCAGGTCAAGGTGGTGGCGCTGCGCCAGCAATTCAGCTTTCCTGGTGGCAGGTTTGTGTGCACTCTCGTCGGTGGGCGACGTGGGAGCAGCGTCGGCGTGCGCGCGATCTCGCTGCAGCGCTGTCAGCCACGCCTGCGCCGCCTCAACCGAGGCGGCCGTTTCGCTCACCGCCGCAATCACCGCGCCGACCGCCACCTCTTGCCCACTGTCCGCCAGTGGGTAGAGATAGCCGGCTTGCGGCGCCTCGATCTCGAAGACGCTCTTGGTCGTCTCGGCGATAGCGACGATCTCGCCGCGCTGCACACGGTCGCCGGCGTCTTTCACCCACTCAATGAGGGTGGCGGTGGCGTCGTTCGGGCCAGATTGAGGCAGATGAATTGGCAGAAAATCGGTCATAAGAAGCTCTATCTCCCATGTGCAATCTCTCAGAAAGCGCCATCCTCTGAGGAGCATTATCAGCAGTTATTGATCGCCAGGTTAACTGTTTATCTTCCCGGAAGCTCCATAGCTTCCGGGAAGATTGCAAGCAATATCACGTGACAACCTGGACATCGATAATCGCAAGCAATGTATCACAGATGCCATAGAAGCTGTTTGAAAAGTCACTCAATTTGACGCAGAGAGGCGCAGAGATGCTGAGCGCTTATCCTTTCACATCTCCAAGAGCTTGAAAATTTTCTCCGCCAACATTGCCTGTGACGGCAGCACCGCATCCTCGAGCGCCTTCGCCGCCGGGATCACGGTTGGCGCTGCGCCGAGTCGCATCACCGGTGCATGGAGTTGCGCGCCAACCAGTGCATGCACCTGCGCCGCCACTTCAGCGCCCCAGCCGAACGCTGTCGGGCTTTCCTCGGCCACCAGCACGCGTCCACTCTGCACCGCCGCCCACACCAGCGGCGCAGCGTCGAGCGGGCTGATGCACGCCGGCAGACACGCCAGCACGCGAATTTCTTCCGCCGCTAGCTCCGTCAGCAAAGGCGCCAACAGGCGACTCATCCCGCCGTAAGTGATCACAGTCACGTCGGGTCTGGCGCCGTCGCCGTAATTGCGCGCCAGCGCCACCGGATAGCCGAACTGATCCACTCCCTCCGCCACCTGCAAAACGCCATCACCTGCCGCGCTTCCCCACTCTCCCATCGCCATCTCCCCATTCTCCCAACCTTGCAACCTCCCAACCTCGCCCCTGACCAACCCCAGCGGATAGAGTAGCTTGTGCTCGACAAAGATCACCGGCTCAGGATCGGCAACGGTCTGACGCAGCAGTGCGCCGGCGTCGTGCAGGTGTGATGCGGCCACGATCTTGAGATGGGGAATACCGAAGAAGAGCCGTTCGAGCGATTGGCTGTGCGTCGGCCCGTAACCGCGCCCTCCACCCATCGGCGTGCGGATCACCAGCGGCGCAGCGACCTGACCGTTGTACATCGCCGGGTACTTGGCGGCGTGATTCACAATCTGGTCTGCGGCGAGCGCCACAAAGTCGCCAAACATGATCTCGGCGATGGGATGCAGCCCACGCAGCGCCATGCCCACGCTCATGCCGACAATCGTCGCCTCGCAAATAGGCGTTGTGCGCACGCGGTCGGGAAAGCGCGTCGACAGTCCCTTCGTCACCTTGAACGCGCCGCCGTAGGGGTCGAGGATGTCTTCGCCCAGCACCAGGGCAGTGGGGTCTCGTTCAAGGAGCGTGTGCAGCGAGTGACGGAGGCTTTCCAGGTAGGAGAGTGGAGAGTGGAGAGTGGAGAGTGAAGGATTGGAGCTTGAGGGCTCGGGAGATTGAGCGATTATGTGCTTGGTGGATGGGGAGATTGTGCGATGAGGTGGTTGTGGCGCGCCCATCTCCCATCTCCCATCTCTAATCCCCCAATCGCTTGTTCCCCCACTTTCCTCTGCCAGCGCTTTGGCGACCGCATCCTCGATCCGCTGTTCGATAGCAGCGTCGATGGCGGCGCGTTGGGTGGCGGGGAGCGTGGCGGCCAGGCGCGCCACCGGGTCGCGCGCCCAATAGCGCTGCAACTCCTCGGCGCTGCGCGTGTCATCGCCTTTGCTGTGTGGCGC
>CZCA01000758.1_pt1 | contig 15571 bp, 13 predicted proteins | sample 591981 | NCBI WGS metagenome assembly CZCA01 (sample SAMEA3556810, study PRJEB10932) | anaerobic digester metagenome
AGTCTACCTAATGGGAATAGAATCAATCCAATCTAATGCCAGTACTCCCCCCCTCGTGGCAAAAACAGTAAAATACTAAGGGAGGACACCTCAAGAAGGAGAGAGTTTGAAAAGCATTTTGAATTGGATGATGGAATGTATATGGCAGTATCATATTCAGAGCCAGTCCATAAAAAGGTCAATGAGAAATGGGAGGAAGTAGACAATACCTTAATAGCTACTACCGATAAAAATGGTAAAGTTAGGTATCGGGCAAGGAACCCTATTAATGAAATAAGTTTTTCAAAAACACTAGAGGATGACCTCGTATCAATGGAATGCGATGGTAACAGTATTTCATGGGGACTAAAGGTTATCCGACAAGAGAAGGGAGAAAAAGGTCAAGCTCTATCTGGAGGAAAGCAAAAAAGAGAGGGGCTACGGCGAGCTGAGGCAGTAATATGTAAGTCAGATTTATCAACACTGACTAAAGAGGAAATTCAGACTTTGGCAGACAAATCTACGTCAACAATACGCTATAATGATGTATTAGAAGGTGGAGTAGATTTAGAGTATCTTGTACTACCTAGCCAGGTGAAGGAAAACATTATACTTAATGCACCTCAGGATATTACCGCTTATATAGTCAATGTGCAAACTAATAATTTATCTGCTCGGTTGTTAGAAGACAATCAGGTTGAGTTTTTAAATGGAAGTAAAGTAGTATTTACAATGTGGTCACCTTACATGTATGACAGTGCAGGAGAATTATCAGAGGATATAAAAGTGGAGTTACAAGATAAGGGTAGTGGTAATTTTACTATAACTATGACACCAGATGCTCAGTGGCTAAATGATTCTAAAAGAGTATACCCAGTTACAATTGATCCAACTGCTACAACTAGCAGAGCCCGTTCGAATATCATAGACAATTACGTCTTAGAAGGCAAGGGTGTTCAAAATTATAATCTAGATAGACTATATATTGGTCGCAGATCCGGAACTAGGGCACGCGCCTATATAAGATATGCCGAGATGCCTTTGCTACCCGTGAATGCGCAAATATATCAGTCTACTCATAGAGTCAATATAACATCAGGTACTAGTACTGCAAATACTGCAAATGCTTATCTGGTTGACGCTAATTGGTCCTCATCTACAATAAAATGGTCAAACAAACCAAGTGCAAATACTCTACTAGCCCAAAATATTAGCCATAACAACAGGACGCACTACTCTTTTGATGCAGGAACAGCAGTCAAGAGATGGTATAATTGCTCAGGTACTTCCGTCAAAAATCCTATCGGCACAACCAATAATTATGGTATTATGATGCGCTATAGCAATGAATCAATAAATGACTATAATGCATTTTACTCAGCTGATTACTCTGTCGAGAGTATGAGGCCGCAACTGACCATTGTCTATAATACTGGGCCAAAACCACCCACACCAACGCCGAAGCCAACACCAACGCCGAAGCCAACACCAACGCCAACACCATCAGGCGCGAACTATTTAAGACCTTTGAAAGGAACTCAATCTCTTGCAAACGGAGCGAAGTTCGGAGCTTCTCGAGACAGTGGCGCACGCGCACATGCAGGGATAGACTTTTATACTGGTCTAGGAGATGCAGGGAAAGGAGTTCCGATTTACGCGGTAACCGATGGTGTAGCCAGGGCATATTATCTCTTTTGGGAAGGGACTTATGCCCTTGAAGTAGAAAACAGTGATGGTACTATTCTCAGGTATGGCGAGATCATTACAACGTTAAATGGCGTGAATCAACGCCCACCAAAAGGCACATCTATACCTTTGAATATACCTGTAAAGCGCGGGCAGAAACTTGGAGAAACTATACCCAATACACAACCACATAATGGGGGAAATATGTTGCATTTAGAGTATTATAAGAATACTGTAACAGGTAAGTTGACCGACAGTAGTAATACTAAGGTTTTCGATTATGTTCCTGTCAAACCTTATAAACGAAGACGAGATTTACTGGATCCAACATTCATATTTAATCTACCTAAGTGGTGAGAGGAGAACAAGTTATGTTAAAAATAGAGGCTTATTTGTTAGTAACATTGATTTTATTAAGTGGATGCGCCACTACTAAACCAGCACAGAATCATGATTATGCTGTCGGAGGATTTTCACTTTCTCAAACACCTGAACAATTCTTAACGGTGTTACAAGAGGAAAACATTGAACTAGACAGGACATATACTAATGAATTAGATGGTAGAGTTACTGAAGATGACGGGAGCTTTTGGTACAACTCTGAACATATCAGAATGCATTTTAATAAAGATGGAACAGCATATGGGATTAGTATTTTATCGACAAAATATTCAACAAATGAAGGATTAAAGATAGGCGATACAAAATCAAAGATGGAAGAAGTATATGGGGAAGACTATTTACTTGATATTTATGGCGGATGGCATAGCTATCAAAAAGAATCATTTTATTTAACTTTTTTGATACTAGATGATAAAATTACAGTTTGGTGTATAATGAGTGGAACTATTGTAAGCGATAGTGATTAATTTGTATTTGAAACGTATGATGGTGATTTGAACTATAACTTTGCTAGGCAGACATAGAGTTGGTGTATCTATGGCCACCAAGTTTTCCGTTTACTCTTGCGTTTTTAATATGCGAAGTATACCCATTTCCAAAATGGGGAAAACAGGATATAGTAAAAATACAAACTAAGTAACAATTATAATTTTACATATGAAAATAGCCAATTTATCTGTATAGACCAAAAGTAAAGGCGGGGGATGAGATAGCGATAGCAGGAACTACTGGAGACAGTACAGGAATCCACCTTCATTTTCAACTGCAGTGGGGTGATAATAATGGACAAGTCTATAATCCTCTTAAAGAATATAATGATGATGATAAAAGATATGGTTCGACAAACCCGAACCCTATGTTTATAAAAGAAGGGGGAGTTTATGTAGTGAACCCAAATTATGAGCTACCAACTATGTATGTTGAAGATAAATATAACAGCACTTCGGAAGAACACAAGAAATAAATGAAGGAGATGTCCACAATGAAAAGATATATTATTATGTTAACCATATTGCTTTGTGCCTGCTGTTTATTATATGGCTGTAGCAACTTAACAGCAAATGAATCACCTAGCCCTAGCGCCAGCCCTACACAGACCTCTGATCCGACTGTAACTATCCACCCTAAATATGGTGAGCTTCCTGTGTATCAGCCTGGGTCAATATTGCTAGAACCTCAGGATTCTTCTGATGGATTCGAATTTAAACGTAAATACAGGCTTGTCTATTATCTTCTGGATTATGATTACATGCGTGTAGCAATTAACGATCAAGATGAAATGTATGAATGGATTCAGAGCATTGATGAGAAAACAAATTATGGTGAGTTTCGAAATGAGATGTTATTGGTTACTTTCATTAAGGAATTTGACATCCCCCGTGATGCGCTTGAGAGAGAGGTTGAAAGAATTACTAAAATCAGAATGGATATGAATGAGGGTAAGGAAGGGGAGAAGACTCATGAGTTATTTGAGATCCCGAACCTAGACATCATCTACACCTTTGATAATGAGATTATAAATGAGTATTACCGCTATGAATAGAGTGTAGAGAAATTATAGCACATATTTTGAATAGCCAGTAATATTACTTTAAGTATTTTTAAAGCAAGCAAGAGGGTGGCAGGCAAACCCTCTTGCTTGTTTTTTCATTTCATTATTTCACTCAATGGGGGAAGATAGCTCTTTCTCTTAAACTAGCTATGGACAAAGAAGATGAAAGAAGTATAGGACTACCATAATAATCAATTATATTATATAATAACTCTAATACTGTTTTATGCTGAAGGGAGTTTTTATTAGATGCTGTTAAGTAAGCTTTTAGGAGAAAGGTTTAAGGAAAAGCCCTCAGAGGCCTTTCTAGATAGCCATATATTTTTGCTAAGGGGCGGCTATATCCGCCAGGTGGCAAATGGGATATTTTCATTACTTATGCCGGCAAAGAGAGTAACTCAAAAAATAGAAGCAATTATAAGAGAGGAAATGGATAAAGTAGATGGGCAGGAGGTACTATTTCCTGTTGTTTTACCTGCTGACCTGTGGAAGGAATCTGGACGTTATGAGTCAGTTGGGTCTGAGCTTCTAAGGTTTAGGGACAGGGCTGACCATGAGATGGTACTAGGTATGACTCATGAGGAGGCAGCGGTTCACCTAGCTAGGGGTGAGGCCAAGTCCTACACAAAATACCCCTTTATGATATATCAAATACAGACCAAATTCAGAGATGAGCCAAGGGCAAGGGGCGGTCTTATTAGGGTCCGTGAGTTCACTATGAAGGATGCCTATTCATTTCATAGGAGCCAGGAGGACCTGGAAGCCTATTATGATAGGGTTTATGAGTCCTATATGCGGATATATGAGAGAGCGGGGCTTAAAAACGTCATCGGTATACAGTCTGATACTGGCATGATGGGTGGAAAGGTTGCCCATGAGTTTATGTATCTATCTGATGGGGGAGAGGACACCATAGTTTTATGTGACTCCTGCGGCTATAAGTCCAATATGGACGTTGCAAAGTCAAGGATAAAACGGGATCCATTAGCAGAGCAAGAAATTGAAAAGGTCCATACTCCAGGGGTTAAGGATATTGAGAGTTTAGCTAAATTCTTGGGAGTAAAAGAGTATCAAACCATGAAGGCCTCGGTCTTTTTCAGGGCAGACAATGAAAAGACTGTACTTGTGTTTATTAGGGGAGACAAGCAGGTAAATGAACTAAAGCTTAGTAAACACGTAGGTGTTGATATCTACCCGCTAACAGAATCAGAAGATGTCGACCTAGTATTTGGATATATAGGACCAAAAGGATTAGACACAAAAGATATACAAGTGGTATATGATAAGTCTCTAGAAGGTGAGACTAACCTAGTATGTGGGGCTAATGAGGAGGATTACCATCTTAAAGGTCTTAGCCTAGCAAGGGACCTTGATGTAAAGGAATTTGTTGATGTGGCCACTGTAGATGAAGGTGACTACTGCATAGAGTGTGGCAATACGCTCAGGGTAAGCAGGGGGGTTGAGGTAGGTAACATATTCCAGCTAGGGACAACCTATAGTGAGTCTATGAATATGACTTATACCGATGAGGATGGCAAGCAAAAGACCCCTATCATGGGTTGCTATGGGATTGGTGTAGGCCGACTCCTGGCCTGCATTATTGAGGATAACCATGATGAGTATGGACCCATCTGGCCCAAATCAGTAGCCCCCTGGCAGGTCCATATCTGTATGTTAAACAATACAATAGAAGAGGTAAAAAATGCAGGCTTTGACCTATATGAAAGGCTTGGTAAGAACTATGAGGTAATATTAGATGATAGGGGGGCAGCAGCGGGCGTACAGTTTGCTGATGCGGACCTACTTGGTATACCAGTTAGAATCATAGTTAGCAAGCGTAACATTGAAAATGGTCAGGTTGAGATAGTAACTCGAGACAAGTCAATAAAGAAGCAGGTGGCCCTAGAGGATGTTGAAGCTGAGGTAAGCAGCCTGCTAAAATAGTTAACATGTTAAGCAAATTAGCATAAGAAAAGCTGTGTCCTATGTGGGGGCACAGCCTTTTTTATGTATAGCCTTCTTTAGATTTTGGGACCTGTTTAAAAATCCCTGGTTAGCATCTTGTCCATTTCTTCATTTTCAAGCAGCTCTTCCATACTATCTATACCAATCTGGTTAAAAATCTTTAAGATATTTTGATTGTCAAAGGGGGTTAGGATAAAAGAGTCCTCTCCATATTCATTAACAAACTCGGTAGCCTCTTCGCGGCTAATATTGGTCCTGGGCCCTCCAACACAACCACCTATACAGCCCATGCCTTCAACAAAGTTGGCGTCTAACTTTTCTCCCCTGTTTAGCCTGTCTAGGATCTCCTTGCATTTTTTGACCCCATCAACCTTTTTAGCCTTTAGCTTTATTACCCTCTCGGGGTGGAACCTGTTGACAATGGTTTTAACAGAGAAAGAAACACCACCGGTTCTAGCATATAGCCTGCCTCCCATTGAGGCCTGGTCCTTGTCGTCAGGAGCTAACTGGCTAAGATCAATTTCTAGGGCATCGAATACTTCTTTTAGCTCTCTAAAGTTTACCACATAGTCGATTGCCCCTACTAGCTCAGGATCTTTGTACTCAGCCTTTTTTGCTATACAGGGTGCGATAAAGACAACCTTGGCGTTTTGATAAAGCCTTTTTAAGATTCTACCTGCTGCTATCATTGGAGAAACGGATAGTGACATATGGTTTCTAATTTCCGGGTAGGATTTCTTTACCATGTTAAACCAGACAGGACAGCAACAGCTGGTCAGGAAAAAGTCCTCTTCTGTTTTAATACGGTCGTTAAACTCAATAGCCTCTTTGATAGTGAGGATGTCAGCAAACATAGCAACCTCTATCATATCCTCAAAACCCATGAGCTTGAAGGCAGTCCTAAGCTGGCCCATGGAAACATCCTCGCCAAATTGACCAGTTATTGCAGGTGCTACTGCAGCAAATACAGGTGTATCCTTGTCCTTTAATAGGTCAACAACAGGTAAAAACTCAATCTTGTCAGCTACGCCACCAAAATCACAGGAGCTAACGCACCGGCCACAGCTTAGGCACTTGCTGTCCTGAATAACAGGATCCTTGGACCGCCTGTAGATGTCGGTCTCGTACCTGGCTACCTGGCATTGGCAGTCCTCTCTTTCACAAAAATCACAAGGGCCTGCAACCTTTGCAACTACTGGACCCTTAACCCTTTCAGAGTTTTTAATAAAGTCTAGCTCATCACTAAAGTCTGCATCGCCCTTTGGCTCTTGGCCCATTGCAATCCTGATATGGTCCTTGATAAAGGTCATCTCACTGTCCTCAAAGCCATACTTGGTCTTTATATGGTCGGCTAGCTCATTTAGGTCTTCTTTGGTGTTTAGTTTGCCACTCCAATAGCGCTTTACCAGCTCATTAAAGATATACATTCGTTTCAGTGTAAAATTAATGTATTGCTCCTTCATAAATGTCACCCTCATATCTGCCTTAAGCATTATTTTTCCTGCTTTGTCCTTCTTGTTTTATTATTATAGCACAAAGGCAAAGTTTGATGTAGATAGGAAAATTTTATATTTTAAGTGTAAAATTCCTTGGCAAGCTTGTATGGAAATAGGCCCTATTTGGTTATATAATGTAATAACATAGCTAGCTTTGGCTGGGCTAAGAAAAAGGGAGTGATTATTTTATGAAGGTTAAACTTTTAGGGACAGGGGCTTCTGAGGGTATTCCAGCGGGTTTTTGCTCTTGCAAGATATGTGAGTATGCTAGGGAAAAGGGGGGCAAGGACCTAAAGAGTCGTAACCAGGCCCTTTTAAATGATAAATACTTAATTGACTTTCCTCAGGATACCTATTATCACACTGTAGTGCATAATGTTAACCTTGGAAAGATAGAGCATGCTATCATAACCCATGCCCATGAGGACCATTTCTATCCCTTTGAGCTAAACCATAGGTGTCCACCTTTTAACCTGGCTCCTACGGATTATCCTTTAAATATATATGGTCCTAGTTCGGTTGTAGAAAAGTATAATAAGCTCTCACCTCCCATAGAGGACAAGTATGTTAGGGTCCATAGGCTCAAGGCCTTTAACCAGTATAAGGTTGGCGAGCTTAAACTTATTCCCCTTCCAGCAAACCATGGCGGGGAGGATATGGAGTCCTTTATATATATTATTGAGTCGGGAGGCAAGAGACTGCTCTATGGGACAGATTCTGGTCCCTTTCTAGCAGAGAGCCTTGAGGCTATGGCAGGTTTATACTTTGATTGCCTGATACTTGACTCCAATTCTGGCTTTGAGCCAGCAGGCCCTTACCATATGAACATAAATGATAATATAGATCTAGTAGAGAGCTTGAGGGACCTAGCCTGTGTAGATAATAAAAGCCAGGTGCTACTTACCCATCTAAACCATAATAGTCGACTTATCCATGAAGACTTTGAAAGGCTAGCAAAGGAGAATGGATTTATTGCTGCCTATGACGGTATAGAGCTAGAGTTCTAAGATATAAAAGGCTAGGCCTTATTTATTTTAGCCTCTCTTGCAGTGTGATCATATCCTGTGCTAGCTTTGATTCTATCTTTATTCTGTCCTTGCTTACAGGATGGATAAAGCTTGTAAAATGGGAGTGTAGTGCCTGCCTATTGATAAGGCTAGTAGGAGTAGCTGAGTATAGACTGTCTCCAATTAGTGGGTGGCCTAGTGCCTTGCAGTGGACCCTTATTTGATGGGTTCGCCCAGTTTCCAGGCTAAAGCAAAGCATAGCAGCATTATCAAACCTTTCAATGGTCCTATAGTGGGTTATGCAGGGGGCACCATCTTCTGATATCATACGAAGCATGGTAGAGCCAGGGACCCGTGCGATGGGTAGCTCTATTGTGGCCTCATCCTTATCGGGGCAGCCCTCAACTATCCCTATGTATTTTTTTCGATAGGTCTTTTTGTGCATCTGTTTTACTAACCTGTCCTGGATAAACTGATTTTTTGCAAAAACAATTATGCCTGATGTATCCTTGTCTAGCCTGCTAACTGGCCGGACCTTTATTTTCTCGCCCTTGCTTTGAAAGTAATAGACTAATCCATTTGCTATAGTATCATATAAATTGTTATTGACAGGGTGGGTGATTATGCCCGCTGGCTTGTCTAGAGCTATAAGGGCATTATCCTCATAAAGGATGTTTAGGTCCATCTGTTTAGGCACAATATTTTCAGAGGATTCCTTAAAGTCTAGATATACCTCTATCAGGTCTTGGGCCTTGACCATATGGGGCATAAAAACAGGTAAGCCGTTGCAAAGGACCCTGCCATCAACCTTTAGCCTTTTAATTAGGTTTTTAGAAAAACCAAACTTGTCCATACATATATTCATCACAGTACTGCCACTGTTTTTTTCATCAACCTGGTACTTAAAATACATATGCTAGCTCCTACCGCCTTTATTAGCCTTCTATCTCATACCATTTTAGCATATATGGGCTCTGGTATGTAGCCGGTCCCTATTAGGCTTTAGTTATCATATATCAACAAAATGGCTGTGGCCAATTGTTTGTTGCAATATCTAGACATTATTATATAATTTAAGTTGAACTTTTACTAAAACCATATAATAAAGACAATTTGAGAGGGGAGTAATATAAAGCATGGCTAGTAACTTGATAAGGGAAAAGGTATATGATTTTCTACGGGAAAATAAGATGGATCCTATGGCTATTGATTTTGATATTGAGCTAGACAAATTTTTAAAGGATATGACACAAGGCTTAAAAGGAGAGGACAGTAGCCTTGATATGCTCCCAACCTATATAGGATTAGAGGATGATATAAAAAGCAACGAAAGGGTTATCGTAATAGATGCAGGTGGCACAAACTTTAGGGTGGCCACTGTGTATTTTAATGATGACAAGCAGGCTGTGGTCGAGGACTTTAACAATTATCCCATGCCTGGTATAGGGCAGGAGATAGGCAGGGATGAGTTTTTCGATACAATTGTTAAGTATATAAGTCCTGTAATTGATAAAAGTGACAAAATCGGCTTTTGCTTTTCCTACCCAACAGAGATCTTGCCAAGTGGTGATGGCAAGCTGATCCGATTTAGCAAGGAGATAAGGGTAAAGGATATGGTAGGAGAGGCTATCGGTGAGGGCCTACTCAGGGCAGCTGAAAAGGCAGGCTACAGGGCCGATAAAAAAATAGTTCTTTTAAATGACACTGTATCTACCCTATTAGGTGGTAGGGCTACCTATCCAAACCGTAGCTACTCTAGCTATGTAGGCTTTATACTCGGGACAGGTACCAATACCTGTTATATAGAAAAGACTGAAAATATCGAAAAAATCGGTGACAGGGGCTGCGACTTTAAAAATATGCTGATAAATATGGAGTCCGGTGGTTATGGAAAGGCACCTACTGGCCTAGTAGATGACGAATTTGATGCTACAACAATAAACCCCAACCAATCAAGATTTGAAAAGATGATATCTGGTGCTTATCTTTATGGTCTCCTATTAGCCTTGTTTAAAAAGGCCGCTAGGGCTGGCCTTTTTTCAGACAGCCTAAGAGACAAGCTAGAGGGACTAAATGACTTTACTGCCTTTGATACTGATGCATTTTTAGACAGCCCTCATGGAGACAACCTGCTTTCAAATATGTGTAGCCAAGACCCGGTAGAGGCTAGTAGGGACCGACAAACCCTTTACTATCTAGTAGATGCCTGTATTGAGAGGGCGGCAAAGCTAGTAGCCCTTAACCTAACAGCAGTAGCAGTAAAGGCCGAAGCTGGCAATGATCCAACCATGCCCCTTTGTATTACAGCTGATGGGTCCACCTTTTACAAGCTAAAGTCCATGAAGGAAAAGATCCAATACTACCTAAAAAAACATATGGTGGATGAGAGGGGTCTTTACTATGAATTTGTCAAGGCAGATAATCCAAACCTGATAGGGTCGGCTATAGCAGCCCTATCAAGATAAAAAAGGGACAGGCAAGGCTTTAAGCCGAACCTGTCCTTATTACTATTCTATAAGTGCTAGTATTACCCTAAGGGTCCTTTTTTCTATCTTTTCCCTGCCTTTAGCCTAGTAAAAAGGCTTTTTAGTTGGTATAAACTACTCTTAGTAAATCCTGTACATGCCACTTAGGGCTAGTAGGGCAAACATCTGCAAGCAGTTGTCATAATAGCGTCTTTGGCCCTTTCGTAGGGGCAGGTCCCAAAAGGCTTTTACAAAGTCCTCTATATGGGGGCCGTCAGCAGCCAGAGAAGCCTGGGCGTTGGTGGCCAGCAGTCCATGGGGATGCAGGGCCTTTTGATCTAGCCTGGTCCCATCTATATGGTAGACCATATAGTCGTCTAGGTTAAAGCCTATCTGGGCAAAGAAATGCTGGATATTGTTAGCTATATTTTTGTTTATTTCTGTCTTTCCAAACCATGCAGAATCAAGGCCTATATTTGCAGCTACTCGGTAGGAATCGCTATAGAAATATTGGTGGGGTCCCTGGTGGGGCTCTCCTGTATACTCTGCATACTCAGGTGCAAGACCTGTTTCCGGATGGCAGGCAAGCTTTAAATAGTCTCGGCTTGCCTGGGCAGCTTCCTTCCAAAAGTCCCTGTCCTCTTCATTGCCATATATGGCGAATAGCTCATAGAAGTGGGGAAGGTGATAGGAGGGGTCAGAAAAGCTACTCTCCGGCACAAATTTTATAAGTTTTTTCTCTGGATGCCACATGGGGTCGCCAGGATTATCTTCTTCTCCCTTGTGGACACACTCATGTAGTATGTATTTAGCCTGTTGGCTGTAGTCAAAGGGAGGCTCGCCATCTCCCCAACGCCTTGATGCAAAAAACAGGGCCATAGCAAAGAATTCCTCACCATCGGGAGCGGGCCCCTGGGCATTTCGTGTCCCGTCTAAGGCACAGGACCAAGCAAAGTAGCCCTTATATCTGCCACTGTCGTGCTGCATATAGGTTTTTGACCATTTCCAAAGCCGATCAAACTCTTCCTTGCGGTCAAGCTGCAGGCACATCATCATTCCATAGGACATGCCCTCTGTTCGTACATCATTGTTGCCAGTATCGGTTATATACCCCATATCATGGCCAACAGGATGGTATATCCTGTCCGGTCCATAAAAAAGCTCATGAAAGGCTTGGTTCACCTTGTTTTGTATGGCTTCATCTGAGTAACCATATTCTTTAAATAGGTTTGGGTATTGGCCTGTATGATAGGCTCCTTTTGTTAAAGTCAAATGATAACACCTCATGTCTAGTATTTATATATGTTAAAATATTAAAATCTCCTACCTCCGCCTCCGTGGCTACGTCCACTTGAACCTCTATGGGTGCTACTCCTACCCCCGCCTCCACCTCGACTACTAGAGGAGGAGCTAATCATCACTTGTGAGGTAGATTGCCTGATAAATTGGTCTCTCTGATGTCTTAGAGTAAAGCTACCGTTTTGCTCATAGGTTAGCTTGTTAGTGGTCTGTTTACCCTTGCTAGACTTTGATAGCATCAGGGTTGTGAAAAGTGCTAGTGCTGCTGCCACAATATAGACCTTGGGAGATTTCATCATGGCTACAGCCTTTTCAGTATAGGTAACTGGCCTTTTGTCGTAATAATCCTTTTGGCCAGTCTCGGTATCATAGTTATACTGCCCCTTGGGTACACCTTCTTGGGCATAGGCATCAACTGATGATAAAAAGATACTACATGCCATGTAGTAATCACCATCGCTTAGGTAGCTGGCAACCCTATCTAGTGTCCTGTCGATCCTGTAATCTGTAAAAATCCTAATAGCCATGCCAGTAGTAGATATCCAAATTTCTCGAATATCCATGTTAATTAAAAGCAATAGACCTGAGTATTGATCGTCTAGGCCAAAGCCATTGTAGTCATAAAAATCATCAGCATAGTCGCGTGAGCTCTTGCCCTCTGTATTATCTGTTATTACTATAGCAATATCTAGCCCATGTTTTGATTTAAGCCTATCGATTTCACCCTGAAGGCTTAATATATTATCAGAGCTTAGGTAATCTAGGTAGTCATATATGTTATCAGTTTCTTGTGCATGGGCAAGGCTTGATATAGTAAAGGAGATTAATACTATTAAAATAACAACAGCGATCCTTTTATACAAAGAAGGCACCTCCAAACACTGCTACAATCCAGGTGGCAGCAAATATTCCTAAAGCAAAGAGGACCTGCTTTTTCCGATCAATTGGAGTATCGCCGGATACCTTGCCAGTTTGCCCATTGACGATAAAGGTATGGGAATTACCCTTGTATTTGTTTACCAGTATGTAGACTGGTAACATAGCATAGTTATCGACTACCTCATTAAAGTTTACACTTTTACTAGTGATTCTAGTTGTGTTGTAGCCATTTATTGTAGCCCTAAGCCTTTCTTCGACATAGCGCTCCACCCTTTTTTTCATGGCATTTGCAGCATCTGTTGATTCAACGTCATATCGTTCGGCCATAAAACCGGACATATATTTCATGGAAAAGTCGGTTATATCTTTATAGTCATATGGTTCGATTAATTGCATTAGCTGGTCATTTAGCTTTATTGATCCATCGACAGGTATCATATTGTACTTCATTTCGCCAGACCGCTCAACACTATAGTACTTTGTGTGGATGACCCTGTAATCCCCCTGTCGATAGGAGCTTACCCTTGTAGCCTCGCCAGCAATCATGGCATTCACCTTGCAGTCAAAGAGCCAATAGGGTGCGTATAGGCCGGTAACCTTGTCAATTTCCTCCTGCTGCTTAAAGGCAGTGGGGGCAAATCTTCTTTTCTTGATCCAACTACGGTAGAGTTCTTTGGCAGTTTCCTTTGAAAGCTTAAAAGGAATGACATACTTAGGCTTAAAACGGCCTGAAAATCTGGTTTTTATAATTGATGGGCTCTTGCAGTAGAGGCAGAAGGTGGCTGATGTTGTATCGTCTGCCAGTAGATCTGCCCCGCAGTTGCTACAACGGTAGGAGTCAAGCTCTGCTATATCCTCCTCGGGCAGCTCTTCGGCTGCCCGGTTCGGTTCTAGTTCTTCTAAATCATATTCATTAAAGCAGTATTCACACTTCCATACCTGTACAGTGGGATTAAACTTTAGTCCAGCACTGCAGCTTGGACATTTATATTGCTTTACAGTACTCATTTACTCACTCCCCATTCCCCAAAAATCTCATGCCTTGTCATCTTCATTGAATGGGTCACCGCATTTAGGGCAAAAGTTTGGTATATTACTGGAGTCTTCAGGAACATAGCCGCATTTATCACACTTGTAGCTAGCCTGTTCAGGTCGCTTTTGGCCACAGTTAGGGCAGAAATTACCCTCCGATACTCCCCGACCACATGAACAGGTCCATGCAGCTGGACTAGCCTGGCTTGGTTTCTTGTTACCACATTTGGCACAAAAGGCTGAGTCATTTGGCATAGTATTACCACACATACATGTCCAACCAACTACTTGACCTGGATGGCTCATAGGAGGCTGTGGCTGCTGATAAGGCTGTCCCTGCGGAACTTGCTGGTTTGGCATAACGCCCATGGCACCTGCAGCATTCATTCCCATAGCCATACCGGCAAAGCCAAGCATTGCTCCACCTTCGTTGGAACCGGCGGCCTCTAGACCCTTTGCCAGTGATCCAGTCATACGGGCTGCCCTAGCATTTGGATCTATAAGGATAGCGTCGCTTGCGTATCTATCGAGCAGTTCGCTGGTCTTTTCGTCAAAGTCTATACCAGCTATACCTACACTATGTATTAAAAAGCCTCTCTTGGATAACCACTCTTTGTCGAGTATATCTGCCATATATAGGCCGAGCTCCATAGTCTTTATGGGGATATCAGTTACAAGCACCATATCCTGTGACAGGGAGGCTAAGGCAGTAGTATAAGCCATTAAAAACTCGTTTATATATTGTTCTGCCATATCAGATACTGTGATGTTGTTTTTACCAGTTTTGCTACATACCTCTGAGTAAAAGAGAAGGGGGTCTACAATCTTTATAGAGTATGTACCAAAGGATGTAACCTTGGTGGGGACTACCCTGCCAGGTACTAGGACCCTATCGGTGTAGGAAACGGGGGTTTTTGTACCAAAACGGATATCTGGTATCTCCTGCTTATTTATGTATATAACACGTTGCTTTAAGGGGGTAGTACCACCAAACTTAAACCTTTCCCAAGAGTCTTTAATGGTATTTATAATACCACCGGGCCTTTTTATTGGTCTTCGACCAGTTTTGCCATAGCCCTCAAGCTCTTCTGAGTCTGAACGGAAAAAGATTGAAGGAGGTCTAGCGTTATCAACCTGATAGTAGCCAGGATCATCGGTAGCAGCTACAATTTTTCCACCATCTACCAGCAGCATAAATACATTTTCTGGTACATGGATTATTGAACCATTTGATATAATATCTGAGGTTCCCTTTCTGTTTGAGCTTCTCTTATCATTTCTAATCGGTACCCCATAGCTAGCTATGGTAGAATTGTCCATTTGCTGTGGTTCTACGGTTTCTAGCCACTGGTCGGCCAAGGTGCCGCCTATCGAACCTACTCCAGCCTTGAATATACCCATATGCCTCATTCCTTTCATTATGTGTTATTGGTCTTAAAAATATTGCTGAATATCTATACAATATAAATGTATACTCATAGAAGTCATGTCAGATACTCAATTTTCATTATAATATATATTTTTGGTTCTTTCTACATATTTTTATATTATTGTACCATTTCATTGTTTGCAGGCTTATAATTGGTTATAATATTAAATATTTAATACTTAATTTTTGGGACCTATCCCTATGTGGAGGCTAATTCATGATAGATTCAAAGGCACACTACTTTCAAAGAGTAAAGACCTACCAAGAAAAATTAAAGGCAGAGGACAAAAGGCTGAGTATAATCAGTAACCTAAGGCTACTAGTATTTGTACTAGGCCTCGGTGCTAGTATATACCTTTATTTTAGGCAAAGCCCCCTTG
>CZCA01000635.1_pt1 | contig 15570 bp, 15 predicted proteins | sample 591981 | NCBI WGS metagenome assembly CZCA01 (sample SAMEA3556810, study PRJEB10932) | anaerobic digester metagenome
TGAAGATGATCTGACGCAAATTGCAGGGTTGAGCAGCGAACACGCGGCGCGATTGCGCGCTGCGGGCGTCACGACCTACGCACGCCTGGCTGCGCTCTCGCCGGATGAGCTCCACATGATCACTCTGACGCCCGGTGATGCAGCCATCGATCCTATACAATGGCAAATGCAGGCGCAACAACTGGCTACAGCTACACAGCAACGCGGGGAGCACGCATGAATGCCAACCCCTTCCGCCGCCGTCCGTACATCGAGCTGGGCATTGATAGCTGGAAAGTGATCTTCCTGGCGCTTGGCTTTCTCTGGCTTGTGCTTTGGCTGCTGCTGCGTTGAATGGTTTTGCCCTACGCCGCTGCGATCAGATAATCGGCGCGCATTTTTTCCAGGCGCGCCATGCTGCGAGTAAAGCCGCCTTCCCGGTTGCGGGCGCGCCAGATCACCCCAAATTCCGCCAACAGTTTATCAGCTTCCTGGAGCAGCCACTGCCGCAGTGGATCGCTGCCAGCATCGCGCTCCAATCCCAGCGCCCAGATAGCCCGCCAGCAGGCATGGCGCAGCATGTTGGCGCCCCACGTAAATTCGCGCTTGATCAGCTCGGCGTCGGCGCATTGCATGTCGGCGTGTGACAGATTCCCCATCAAGCCATCAATGGCGTCGAGCACAGCGCGCAGGCGCGGCGCCGGGTCGATGACTTCGCTGTTGCGCAGCCACTCGATGAGGCTGGCGGGCGGGCTTTGCAGCACACGGAAGAGTACGCTGGCGTTGTGTACGGCGATGCCGGTAAGCCGGTGGATGTCGCCCAAGTCGTAGGCCAGGCGGCCCATGATGCCGGTTGTGTCACGAAAGGCGAAGCGACTGAGTGCATCGGGGAATGAGAGTGGGCAGTTGGCGTCCAGCGCCCAACTGTAGGCCGCACCGGCTGCCAGTCCGAGATAACTGACAGAGAGCGGCTGCCAATGCCCGTTGTCACCCCAGTCGGTGTTGAGCAAGCCGACGGCGCCGTGCTTCAGCCCGTTGCGTGCCGCGTTGCGGATGTTCTCGATCGCGTTGGTCGTGCGCCCCACGATCGAATTCCAGGTCGAGGTGCCGGGGCAGACATAGAAGGGGATGCCCGAGGCGGCAAAGAGAGCGCCGTGTTCGTCGAAGGGATGATCGGCTTCGTACCCCCACTCCAGGGCAATGACATTACGCGGCAACTCGCGTACAAGCTCCGGGTAGTGCGTGATAATGTCGCCCCAGAATTGCATCGTATAGCCACGCGCGCACACCTCGCGGTGAATCTGTTTCACAAAGTCGAGATAGAGCCGGCCGATGCCGATTTTCTCGGCTTGCGCCTTGCTGCGCACTTTGCCCAGGTCGACAGTCTCATCACAACCGACGTTGAATTGGCGGCTGCTGAAGTTGGGGAGCAGCTCGTCGTAGAGCGTGCGCAGAAAGCGGAGGCTCGCTTCGTTGGGTTGCAGGCTGAAGGCGGGGCGGAAGCCCCAGATCGTGTCACAGCCTTCGGGCGCCTCGGCGAGATGGTTGTATTCAGGCCGCGTCAGCCAGGTGGTGAGGTGACCGAAGGAGTTCTGATTAGGCACGAGTTCGATGAAGCGTTCCCGACAGAAGCGATCCAGCGTCATGATCTCCTCAGCGGTGTAGGGAGAGGCGTCCTGCCACACCGTGGGATGTTGGCGATAGGCGAACATGTGCTCAAAATAGAGTTGCAGCTGATTGATCTTCCACGACGCCAGCATCTCCACCAGGGCAAAGAGCGTTGACTGCGTCGGCGCCTTATCGCGGCTCACATCGAGCATCAGGCCGCGATTGGGGAAATCAGGCCAGTCGTTGCAGCGCAGATCGGGCAGGAGGCGCCCGCATTGCATCAGCAACTGGCGCACTGTCTGCACGCCGTAAAACAGCCCAGCCGCAGTTGAGGCCACAATGGCGATCCGCCCATCAGAGACCGTGAGTTGATAGCCCTGTGGATGTTGTGTGCCGTTAGGGGTGATGCTGAGCACGGCGCAGATGTCTGCATCGGGAATGCTGGCGCCGCCTGCGATCTCCCAGTGCAACCCTGGGATGGCGTTAACTGCCTCCTGTAACTGGCGCGCTGTCAGCAGATTCTCCTGTGGCGACGGCGTCGCCAGGCAGATGACGCCGCTTGCCGGCAGTTCATGGTTGATATCGGTAATGGTGATCTGCCGAGGGGTGGGCAGAAAGATAAGATCGTGCACCATCATTGGGCTCCTCGCATTGTGTGAGACAAAACAAAAAAACGGGGCGTGCGTCAGTGCAACGCAGCCCCATGCATGAAAGTCTACAGAGTGTCCTCGCTAGACGCGTGCGCCGCGGTGAGGCGTTGTGCGTCATCAGTTGATGCGTTGCCACCAGGCGCGGACGAAAGCTGTGCCCGCGCGTTCGTAATAGTCCACGCGGATGGTGTGATTGCCGCCGCCCAGCCGCCGGAAGATGTTGCTCGGTTCTTTGTAGCCATCCCACCAGGCGTCGACGACCAGGAGGTTGTCAATATAGATGCGCACGCCATCATCTGTGCGCGCAAAGAACTGATAGTCGCCGGCATCGAAATAGAAGACACCCTCGAAGCGCGCCGAGAAGTAATCGACGTTGACGTTGGGTGCGGGTGAACCGTAGCCCCAATCCAGGTCAAGCGGATAGGCGCCGCGCGGTGCATATTGCAGGAAGACAGGGCCGCCGGCCAGGTCGGTGTTGTTGAAGTATTGCGCCAGCCACTGATTCTGCGGCACTGTCCACGCGCCGGGTGATGGGGTCGGAATCTGTGGCTGCGGCGGCGCGCTGGCGACAAAGCTCAGTTGCAGGGCTGCCTGACCGGTGTCCTCGAAATATTCCACAACGTAGGTGTGCGGTGCGCCGTCGATATAGCGCACTGTGCTGATCTGCCGGAAGGCGCCAACGCGCCAGTCATTGAGGATGAGTTGGCCATCGATGAAGAGACGCGCGCCATCGTCCATGCCGAGCGTGATCTGATAATATCCCGGCATGATCGTCATCGTGCGTTGATAGCGCGCCGAGAAATAATCGACTGGCACATTGGGGCCAGGACTGCCGTAGCCCCAGTTGAAGTTGATATCGGGCGCTGTCTGCACCAGGACCGGGCTGCCTTGCAAGTCACGATTGGCAAAATACATTGCACTCCAGCTGCTGACGGGTGGCGGCGGCGTCGGCGTGGGCTGTGAGGGCGGTGGACCGGAAACGGTGTACAGCGGCACGCCGTTCGGATCACCCACGATGTTGACCAGATCAGGCGAGACCCACCCGATCACACCACTGGGGCATTGGAGCAGCCACCAGCCGCTGAAGGTGTCGCGCCCGATCACGGGGCAGCTCTGTCCATAGGCGAGCACACCGACCACCGGATAGGTGGTGGAGGGGCCAGAGCGCACATTGATGGCGTCGAACCTGGCAACGGCAATTGTGCTCCCCACTTGCATCGCCGGCGCGGCCTGCCCGCCACCGCTAGCCAGGAGTAGCAGCGTCCATGCCGTCAACACACCAACAAGCAGGCGCAAAGTGAGGCGATTGCAGAAATGTCTCATCGTGAATGCCACCTTGGTTGAGGACTCGGCTGCGCTGTTGTTGCGTCACCTGGTCAGGCAGAATGAACCGTGCTTGATCTTTAGCAGCGATGTCCCGTTCGGTTTCAAGTGCGCATTATCATTATACGGGAGAAATTGTGAGACAGCAATTGGCGATTCTGAGCTTCAGCCCAAGATCACTTTTCCCGTCAGCAGCGCCTGCAACCGATCCAGCGGCAATGCATGTGCAGTGCGCCCTAGCTGGCCGACCATCGTCTCTGCGGCGGTCAGGCTGTTCAGGATGGCCTCTTCCACGGCTTCAACGGTGGCGTAGAAGAGCGGGTTCATTTGTCGATTGGGCAGGTAGTGGATCGGCGACGGCGTCCGGGCGTCGTAAGGGATGTGATTGCCAGTGGCAAAGGCCAGGAAGATGTCGCCGCTGCCGTTGTGTCCAACGCCGCCGACGCGTCCCAAACCGACTGTCGCCCGTTGCGCCAGGCGGCGGCACTGGTAAGGCAGCAAGGGCGCATCGGTGGCGATCACGATGATGATCGAGCCGGCGCCACGTGAGACTTCCCAGGGCAACGGTGCAACGTCGGCGTCGATGGCGCGACCGACCGGCGTGCCATCGACGCGCAGGTCGCGACGGTCGCCATAGTTGGCTTGCACCAGGACGCCTACCGTATAGTGCGCTCCGGCGACTTCCGTGACGCGCGAAGCTGTGCCAATGCCACCCTTGAAATCATGACAGATCATGCCTGTGCCGCCGCCGACGTTGCCCTCCGCCACTGGCCCCGGCGCTGCCGCATCCAGCGCCGCAAAGACGTGGTCGTGTGTGATGTGAAAGCAGTTGATGTCGTTGAGCCAGCCATCGTAGGTCTCGGCCACGACGGGCAGCAACCAGGCCGCATCGGGGTGATGGCGCGCCTCGTAGTCGACCAGTGCGTCGCGCACGACGCCCACCTGATGGGTGTTGGTGATGGCGATAGGGGTGCCCAGTTGCCCTGATTCGTCCAGCCAGAGAAGGCCGGTCATCTCGCCATTGCCGTTGAAGGAGTGATAGCCAGCAAAGCACTGATCCTGGTAGATTTCGCCGTAGCGCGGCCGGATTACGGTGACGCCAGTGCGCGCCACGCGCGGCTGGTCGTAGATCAGCGTCGTGTGGCCGACCCAGACGCCGGGTACATCGGTGATGGCATTGTGCGGGCCGGTTGGCAGCTCGCCAATCACAACGCCCAGGTCGCGCAGTCGTGCACGTGTCATGATGAGCACCTCGTGTTGCGTGTTCCGTATGCCGTGTTGCGTTTGATTGCGCCCGCAAGGCGTGTGACCTCTGCCCTCGCCGGCTGTGACTTTCTCACGGGGAGCGCGGCGGTGACGCCACAGCGGCGCTGAAATCCGCTATCCATGTTGGGCCATCCAGTTCAACTTCGGCTACCGCGGCAAAACCGAGTTGACGCCAGGCGGCGAAGTCGGCGGTCGGCAGACCCAGCAGATACGCCCGATAGAGTGAAAGCACCAGCCCATGACCGACCAACGCTGCGGTGGGTGCGCCGGGACGCAGGTGCGCGTGCAGACCGTCTAGAAACCGTTGCAGTGCGTGCGCGGCCGGCTCCCAGCCACCGACGGCCCGGTGAGGCGCCGCAAAAAATGCCTGCACGCGCGCAGGGTAGTTCTCCACCCAATCAGGGCGCTGCACCTCGTCGAACCGATTGTCCACCGTGACCGGGATGGGCCGACGCGTCAGGAGCGGCGCAACGGTCAGGTGCGTCTTGCTCTGGCTGCTGACCAGGATGCGCTCCACGTTGTCCCAGAATGTCATATCAGCTAAAGCTGCTGCCTGTGCCTGTCCAGTCAGAGAAAGTTGCCAGTGCGCTGCCTCCACTGCCGGGGCAATTTGTGTGTGCGCATGGGTGATCAAGTATAAGCGCGTCACGGCGACGTCTTCACAGGCTCCGGCAGCAGATTGGCGACCATGGTGATGAAATTGCTCAGAATGCGCAGCCCAACGGTATGGCTTTTCTCTGGGTGGGGCTGGATGCCCCAGGCGTTGCGATAGCGCACCAGGCTGGGATAGCCGATGCCGTAGTCGGTTGTCGCCAGCACAGCGTCGGGCGCAGCGGCGTCGCAATAGTAGCTGTGAGCAAAGTAGGCGTGTGCACCATCCGGCACATTGACGACGAGCGGGTCGCGGCGGCGGATGGTCAGCGTGTTCCAGCCGATCTGCGGCACACGCAGGCTGCGGCCAGGGTGCGTTGGGTCGGGCATGGCGTCGGGGAAACGGCGGACGGCGCCGGGGATCAGGTGCAGCCCCTCGTGTTCGCCCATCTCCTCGCTCGTATCGAAGAGGAGTTGCATCCCGACGCAGATGCCTAGCAACGGCAGCCCACTTTCCACCGCGTCGAGCAATGGGCGTTCGAACCCCTGACGGCGCAGGTTGTTGACGCTATCGCCAAAGGCGCCCTGTCCTGGCAGCACAATGGCGCGCCAGCGCGTGAAGTCCGTGGGGCGGTTGACAATATCTACGGGAATGTTCAAGGGGGCGGCGACGGTCTCGAATGCTTTGTAGACGCTGCGGAGATTGCCGACGCCATAGTCGATAATGGCGATCATCGTATTGCCCTCTGCTTTCCGCAAGGTGTGTCACGCCGGGTCTTCGTTTGGCATCGTAATCGTGAGATTGCGCACAATCGGCGGTGGGTAGCGTTTGTGGGCAATCGCCATCGTCACTTCACGGATTTGTTGTTCGGCGTGCTCGGCTTCGATAGGCGACAAGCGTCCCTGCGCCACAGCCTGTTCAAATTCAGCCTCGTTGAGCACGGTCACATGTGCGTCGTCGGTGATCCACAAACCGAGCAGCAGGTTCATAGCGCTAAAGCCGCGCCCCCTATGCGGCACGGCCATGCCGATACGTGCATGCATCCCGATCGGCCGGCCGTGATCATCGAAATACTTCTCCAGGATGTGTTCGCCGTTTGCCAGCCAGAAGCGGAACCAGATGTAGCCAGGCGCGCCCACAATATGCGAGCCGACGCGATAGATCGGCGCTGCCAACGCACAAGTGGCGCGCTCAACCAACATATCGCTCAACCATTCGGCGCGATAGTCGGTCAACTCTGGGTCGCGGCTCCACTCGCCGCTGGCAATCGTCGTCAAAGCCTTGTTCATGCCGACGTCACTCGTCCCTCACAACTTGCTCAGACGCTCCAATCTCGTTTGGAAACCTCAATACTTCCGCACAATTGAGCGATAGGCAAGCGGTTCGCGGTACTGGATGAGTTGGCGATCTTCGCGCACGATGCGCACCTGGTCGAGGTCGATAGTGGCGACGGCGTAGCCCTCAATGGGCTGGTCGAGCACAGTGTAGACCTCAGCAGAAGGCCCGACAAGCAGGCTGTCACCCATGAAACGCAGCGTCGGCTCCTCGCCTACGCGGTTGGCTGCCGCCATGAAGATCGAGTTCTCGCAGGCGCGGCTGATCAGATGCGCGCGCCACGATTCGGCGTACTGCTGTTCCCAGTTAGCGCTGACCGTCACTAGCTCGGCGCCATCGAGCGTCAAGCTGCGCGCGGTCTCCGGGAAAGCCAGATCGCTGCCGATGGAGAGGCCAAAGCGCCCCCATTCGGCATCGATGATCTGGAAGCGAAAGCCGTTGCGGTAGACCTGGCGCTCCTCACCCAACAGGTGCACTTTGCGATAATCGGCCACGACGTCGCCTTCTGGTCCCAGGCAGACGACGCCATTGTAGAGTATGCTTTCAACCTTCTCTTTGATCACCATGCCGAAGACGACATAGACGTTGAACTCGTTGGCGCGCTTTGCCAGGTAGTTGCTGGCATGACCAGGCACGCGCTCGGCCAGATCGGTCGCCTTGATGCCCAGTTCTGTGCCGGTGTAACTTAATTCAGGAAAGACGATCAGATCGGTGCGCTGTTCGGTGCAGATTTTCTCGATAAAGTCGCCCATTTTGCGCAGGTTGGCTTCGGGGTTGGCTAACTCCGGCGCCATCTGCACCAGGGCGACCGTAACTTCGCGTGGCATAAATCGAACTCCTGATTCAATGATGTTGCTAGTAGTCTTTGCAAAAGGCGAAGCGCCGGGCGTCAATCAGCCGCCACGCGGATTCAACCCCCTGGCACATGCTACCGGGTGTGCCTGCCCACTGCGGAAACAAGCCTCTGCGGAAACAAGCCTACGGAAGCATAGCAATGATTTGAGGATGATAGCACAGGATACGAAATTCACCACTTCCTACACGTTACGATACAATGCTGAGAATTTGGACAGCTAGATTCAATGACACGGCAAAGTGGATGAGAGAACATGAGCAAACTTGGACAGTGGTTCAGTCGCGCCTGGTTGGTGCTGGCGGTAGCGGGCGTAGTTGTCCTGCTCGACCAGTGGACGAAAACGTGGGTGCGCCAGACGATTCCCGACTACACTGCGATGATCCCTATCCCGACGCTGGGCGAATACTTCATCTTTGAACACGTCCACAACTACGGCGCTGCCTTTGGCATATTGCAAGGGCAGGGCAATTTCTTCATCATTGTGGCGATCGTAGTCGTGGTGGGCGTGCTGGCGTATGTGCGCTATCTGCCGACGGAGGATGGGTTCGTGCGCGTCCTGCTCGGCATGATGCTGGGCGGCGCCGTCGGCAATGTGATCGACCGTCTCAACCAGGGCTACGTCACTGATTTCATAAAAATGGGTATCCCTGGCGTCTACTATTGGCCCAACTACAATATCGCCGACAGCGCCATTGTCCTTGGCGTGATTGGGTTGGGCATCTACGTTGTGGTTGACGATATTCGCAAGAGTCGCCAGCAGAAGGCTGCGCAAGCAATGGAACGCGGATGAGGAGCGAGGAGCGAGGAGCGAGGGGCGACGCAACCGACGTCGTTTCCGCAATATCATCAAAACAGGAGAGCGCACCGCTAATTTTCCCGGTTGAAGCCGACGCGGCCGGTCAACGTCTTGATCGTTGGCTGGCCGATCATCTACCTGATCACAGCCGCACCGAGGTGCAGCGCTGGATTCACGAAGGGTTGGTGCACATCGATGGCGCCAAAGTGCGCGCCGGTCAGCGCACCGAAGCCGGCCAAACGATCGTCGTGACGCTGCCGCCGCCGCCCACCCTGACCACGCTCGCTCCTGAAGCCATCGACCTTGCCATTGTTTACGAGGATGCTGACCTGTTAGTGATCAATAAGCCAGCTGGCATGGTCGTGCATCCGTCGCCCGGTCACGAAAGCGGCACGCTGGTGCACGCCGTGCTGCATCATTGCCCACAACTGGAGGGCGTCGGCGGCGAACAGCGACCGGGCATCGTCCACCGGCTGGATAAAGAGACCTCCGGGTTGATCGTCGTCGCCAAGCATGACCGCGCACTGCGCTACTTGCAGGCGCAATTCAAGGCGCGCACCGTTTACAAGCAGTACCTGGCGCTGGTTGAGGGGCGGATGACGCCTTCACGCGGGCGCATCAACGCGCCGATCGGACGCAACCCCAGCGACCACAAGCGCCAGATGATTCTGCCGCCCGACGTCGTTACGGGCGAATCCGCCGGACGCGAAGCTGTCACCGACTACGAGGTATTGGCTGTCTATGCTGCACCGGTGCGTGGCGGCGGCAATGCCGTTGCCACCTTCTCGCTGGTCAGCGCCGAGCTGCACACCGGGCGCACACATCAGATTCGCGTCCACTTTGCGTGGCGGCAGCATCCGGTCGTTGGCGACACGCTCTATGGATTTAAGCGCCAACGCATTGCGCTCGACCGTCACTTCTTGCACGCACACCGGCTGCGGCTACGCTTGCCCGGCGATGAGGAAGAACATGAGTTTGTCGCGGAGCTACCGGCAGAGTTGCAGGCGGTATTGGAGCAGTTGGAGCAGGTCTAAAGGTGGATTGGGAGCTCACCCGCCGAACTCCGCCGCCAACGCTTTGTGCATCACCTCGATCGACGGCTCGTAGCCTGTCCACATCTTGAAGGCGATGGCCCCCTGGTAGACCAGCATCCCCAGCCCGTCGAGAGTGGTGGCGCCGCGTTCGGCGGCGCGGCGCAGGAAGGGTGTGCGCGGCGGGTTTGGGATCACGTCGCAGACGACCATGCCCGGCGTGATGCTGTCGAAGTCGATGGCGGGCGTCTCCTCTACGTTGGGAAAGAGACCGATCGAGGTGGCGTTGACCAGCAGGTCGACGCCGTCGGGCACATGATATGCATCCTCCCAGGCGACGAACTCTGTCTGCGCCGGCGTCTGCTCGCTGAGCAGGCGCACCAGCGTCTCGCCACGCGCACGGCTGCGGTTGACGATGGTGATCTGCCGCGCGCCAGCCAGCGCCAGCTCTACGGCGATGGCGCGCGCCGCACCGCCGGCGCCCAGCACGACTGCGTGCGTCCCGGCGGCGTCGATGTCGGCGTCGTCGCCCAGCGCCCGCATGAAGCCCTTGCCGTCGGTGTTTTCACCGATCAGCCGGTCGCCCTCGCGCCGCACGGTGTTGACCGCACCGATCACCTGTGCGCTGGGTGCGATCTCGTCGAGATATTGGAGCACAGCCACCTTGTGGGGAATGGTGCAGTTCACGCCGCGAAAGTTGTTCATGGCGCGCATGCCCAGCACGGCGTTGCCCAGGTTCTCTGCCGTCACCTCGAAGTTGAGATAGCGCCAGTTCAGCCCCAGCGCAGCAAACGCCGCGTTCTGCATCACACCGGTCGGGTTCTCCGCCACTGGGAAGCCAAAGACGCCGGTGATGTTTTCCATGTAGTTCGGTTCAGCCATGGTGCGAATCTCCTTTGTTGGATGCATAGCGTGCGAATGACGCGGATTGAATGGATGCAGGCGGATTTTTTCAGATTTGATCCACGCCGATCCGCCGCATCCGCGCCATCCGCACGCTATTGCTGCTCATAGAATCAAATGACATCCGCCGACGCCGCGCTCATGCGCCGCGCTGCCTGGACAACGCCCGCCAGGAAGATCGAACGCAGCGGCGTGATCGCACGCAGCGCCTGCGCCGGCGGCAGCTTCTCGACCACCTGCACGACCCGCGCCAGCGCCTGTGCGCCCAGCCCCTCGACGTTGTCGAAGAGCAGGTCGCCGAGTTTGCCGCGCTCGACCGCCATCGTAACGACGCGCTCAAAGGTGGTTTCGGGCGGCAGCACGCGCTGCGCCCGCTTCTGCATGGTCAGCGCGCCCTTGCTGCACTGACTGTAGCAGACGCCGCAGCCTAGACAGAGCTTCTCATCGCGCACGACCCAGCCGCGGCGCTTACCGTTCTTCTCGCCGACGACCAGCTTGAGCGCGCCGACCGGACACGCCTTGACGCACTTGCTGCAGCCGGTGCAGCGTTCCGGGTCGATGGCGGCGATATAGTTTGACGTGACAATGGCGTTGGTCAATTCGTAGCGGCGGATGGCGCTCATCATGCCGCAGCAGCAGCCACAGCAGTTGCAGATGTAGCTGACATTGCGCCGCACGTTGTCGCCGGTCTGCGCCAACCCGGCCGCTTTTGCCTGCTCCAGGATCGCCATCGCCTCGCTGGTGGTGATGCGTTCGGCGATGCCACGCCGCGCCAGCGTCTCGGCTGCGCCGCCCAGGGTCAGGCAGGTGCGCTGGGGGCGCGTACATTCCCGTCCCAGGTGCGCGGCATGATGGCGGCACGCACAAAGCGACACGGCATGGGCGCGCGCCGACGTAACAATCTGGCTGGCGCGCTCCCAGTCGAGCACTTCGGTGTGGTCGCCTTCGGGCAACGCCTCCTCGCGCACCAGCGCGCGGCCGATCTGGTTTTGCCCGGCAAAGACTGCGCGCGCAAAGTCCTCGTTCTCGAACATATACTGCTCGAAGAGTTCGGAGAGTTCGTGCATCGGTGCATCGGGGCGGACGCGCATGAAGGTGAACTCGAAGAAGCCGATTACGACCGGCGCCAGGGCGACATACCGCTCGCCGTCGTGCTCGGCGTCGAAGACCAGCCCACGCTCCGCCATCGTTGTGATCATGGCGTCGAGCGCAGCGACCTCCATGCCCACCTTGCGCGCCAGTTTTGGCAGCGGGATGAAACCGGTGGGGATCGCGCACGCCAGCGCGGCCTCCTCCGGCTTGAAGAGGAGGCGCAGAATCCGCTGGAGTGCTGGCGAGTCAGGTGCACCGGTCACCTGGCGATCCAGCCGCTGCTGCAAGAGCCGGTAGGTCTTGGGATGGTTGGCAACGTGACCCATGTGCGCCTCCTGTGCAAAAGGATTGATGGACTGCGGATAACGCGGATCGAGCGGTTGCAGGCAGATTCAAGTTCAGATTCGACCTGCCCAAGTCCCTACCTGCTGTTTGGTCGGGCAACTCAGGCTGCCAGATCGAACGGTAGGTCGCTGATGTCACGCAGACGTCTACCGTCGATCATTGTGTTCAACATGTCGAGTTGATCTTCGTTTTGCAACTCCACCAGACTGTCACGCAATTCGTAGAGTGCAAAGTGATAGACGCAGTCAAGATCGCCAGTGCCTAACGCAATGGATACAATGCGTGTTGGCATCGGTTCTGCGGTGACGGCAACGATGTGAGGCAGGTTGCCTTTCCGATTGCGGATCAGGTTCAGGGCCTCAGTCCGCGTGTTTTGCGTGCGGTCGCTGCGAATTGTCCATTTGCAGGAAATGCTGGCGTGAAGGAGTGGATAATCTGGGTTATTGCGTTCACGCAACGTTGTATGACTGGCGTACTCGTCATCTTTGTCAATGACGCGATTATGCAAGTTGATTTGCTCATCGCTAATTGGTAGTCTCGCCACAACAATATCTGGCTTAACGATATAGTCCTCGCTCGACCCCAACATTGCTCTGAGCGCTCTGTCACGCTTCAGCGCCTGATTGAGATAAGCGAGGTGACGATACTGGTCAAAAGATGCGACGCTTGGATCGGCTACATATCTCCATTGGCCGGGACGCAAATGAGTCAACAAATTGAAAGACTTCTGGACAAACACCAGTGTAGCATCCTCAAATCTGTTCCCTTTTGTTTGTCCCGAAACAGCATCAGTGAACCCGTTGTCAGATGGCACAGTAGTTTGCAGCAATCTTCGATGGATTCCCCTTGCAATACTGACGCTGGCCTTGCTGCTACCATCTGCAAAATTGGGGTAGCCATCGCCGAGTACGCCGCCAGGGGTGATGCGAATGATCTTGTCGCAGATGAATGCATGATACTCGGCCCGAATTCTTGCAATACCAGAAATATCAGCCATGATCATTCCCGGAGTAAGAGGGTCATTGTGTCCGTTATGCAGGTTTATAGAATCCGATCACGTACTCTTCGTGCATCCGTCTCTGAATCTGTGATTCGCCATTGACTACGTGACCGGCAGGCATCATCCGCTTGTTGCGGTCTATGCGCCGAACGCCGATGCTGGGCGTCTCGAAGCCAAGCGTTACGCCAATTTCAGCCAGACATGTGTGTGTCTGTGTATCGATCTGACGAATCTCCGAACTTGCCACAACGACTACAGCGGCGCGATCCGGTTTTAAGACGCGATGCATTTCGCGCAGGATGCGCGTCATCTCTGAATAATAGCGGTGCAACGCCTTTCCGCGCTTTGGATCAACTGCTGAGATCGTGCGTACAATATTTGTTGTTCTTGGCGGGAGCGCCTCGAACGCGAAATTTGCAAGTGATTCGCCGCCAATACACATCTTCCGTGTCTCACCAAGCTGATCCAGAGTGTAACCAAGCCATACCAGTGAGAACTTGTTGGCGCGCATGTAGTCGATGGCATTGACAGCATAAGGAGGCGAGGTGACGATCAAGTCCACTGTCTCCGACTCAACCGGCAAATCCTGTGCGTCTGCCAGATGTAACAGCACAGGATACTCAACCGCTGGCAGTTCGCTGAGGCTCTGGATGTTCTGAGTTGCGCGCTTGTAAAATTCAATGATTGCCGAACGCACGTTCTTCGTCAGAAACTTAATGCGAGGTGAGTCATTGTCATCATACTCGTCACCGAGGATTTTCCTACCAGAAGCGGTAAATGCGACTTTGGCCCGGTGTGGTCTGGTATGCGCGAGATCGAACGCCAGCGATACACCGCCTGACTTGGTAATGATGCAGGCTGAAAATGCCAACATGAAGAAGTCACGAATTGCTGGAACGTCGATTGCTTCGATTTCTAGCAGAAGCGCCGCCAACTCAACCTGTGTCTCCGTCGCAAACCAGTAGTTAACGAACTCAGCCGTTTTCTCATCCCAACGTCCACGAACTGAGGCAAGTATATTGGCTGCTTGCGTCTCGACACGCCGATTAGCGGACTCAACGATGTGATGTAACTGTTGACGTAATGCATCTATTTCCAGTGGTGTCGTCTTGACCCGTGCGATCAGTAATGCCAGTGGATCGATATCCGTGCCGATGCACCGTCGTTGCGCAAGAAACGCTTCGACAACGGTTGTGCCAGAACCCATCATCGGGTCAAGCACGACATCGCCAGGTGCTGTCAGTCCACGGATGAACCTATCGGGCAACGGTGGTGGAAACTTGGCAGGAAACGCATGAAAGTCGTGCGATGCATAACTAGTGTCGTACCCGCGATAGTCCAGATCGCCACCAAGAAGCTGCACGAGGCGATCTCGACAACCAGACGTGTTGGGTAGTGCAGCCTCATGGGCAAACAGGTCAATCTGGTAAATCGATGGTTCCCGGATTGCTGAGTAGTTGTTGTTTGCGTTCATGGGCAGAATGATAGCACAGGCTGACAGAACGGAACAATGCTCTCCTTCAGTCCCTTCAGGCTACCGTTGTTTGGTCTAATCCCTCACGCAATGATCGCCTCAATCTTGCCTTCCATCGCGCGTGCCTCGTCGACGGTCAGCACGCCGGCGATCATCGAGCAGTGATAGGTCTCACCCGCGCCGAGCGTCTTCATGTTGCCCTTCGCTTTCTCCGCCGTGTAACCCTCCGGCTCGGCGGTGGAGGGGAGCACCATGCCCAGCGCGTCCTGATCGGGCGTGCGGCAGATCCAGCGCACGCCTTTGTCGAGTTCAGCGGGGCGGTGGGCGATGTAGTCGGCGCTGCCGTCGGGATGCACCTGCATCGTATGCGCCCAGCCGTCGCCGTCCGCCAGATAGTCGATGAAGAAGACCACCTCTGGGTCGAACGCCAGCCCCGGCTTGAGGATATTGTGCTTCTCCGGGTGTTCGCTCAGTTCCTTGAGGAAGGCGGCGAAATCTGGCCCAGGGCGCACGTGCGAGGGGATGCTGGTGCGCACGCGTGCCGTCGCCGGCGTGCAGTGTGCGCTGTAGACCAATCGCCCGTTATCGACCGGGCGGAAGTTGGCGTGCGCCATGTACATGTATTCCATCGGTGTGCGCTTGAGATTGGTGATGTCCAGGTCGATGGTGAAGAGCGACGACCCGGCGTAGAGCTTGACCAGCGGCTCAGCCTGGTAGTTGAAGCTAAAGGCGACAGTGTGCTGATAGACGCCGCCCAGCCCAATGTAACTGCCGCGTGCATCCTTGCCGACGACCAGGTAGGCGCGCTTATAGGGCGCGTTGGGCAGCTCGCCATGCAGCGGGTGCGTGTCGCCCGCCGCCGGCACGCCCATCGCCGTAAAGCCGCAGTGGAGCAGGAAACCGCCGTAGGTCTCCAGGTAATTGCGCGTGGCGCGCGGCTGGTCGAACATCGAGCGCATGGTGATGTTGCGCCCGCGGAAGCTGGCTGACCAGATTTGTTGGCCCTGGAAAGGCAACAGCACCAGTTCGCCCAGCTCGTTGCGCAGCCGGAGCGCAGCCACGCCGCTCTCGAAGCGGAACGCATACGCCTCCAGCGTGTCGGCTTCGAGCAGCAATTGCTCGCGCTCGCTGAACATCGATTCGGTCAGATGAAAATAAGTAGTCATAATGATTTTTGCTCCAAAAAGTGCGATTTCATCCGGTTATTGTCGGTTCGCAACTGCAGGGTATTCTCGCCCGTAGACGCCGCTCGCAGCGGCGTGATCTCGTCACGTAACGCGCGCCGCTCCTACACCGAGAACCAGCGTCCCCGCGCCGCTG
>CZCA01000046.1_pt1 | contig 15555 bp, 14 predicted proteins | sample 591981 | NCBI WGS metagenome assembly CZCA01 (sample SAMEA3556810, study PRJEB10932) | anaerobic digester metagenome
ACCCTTTCTGCGGCGCCCGCCAGGTGAGTGAACACAATGGTGCGCATGATACGTGGCACGGTAGCGCTACGGCAGAAAGATGCTCTGGTCATTGATGTGGGTGGCGCCGGCGGCGGCATCGGCCTCAAAGTCTACACACCAGAACCAACAGCAGCACGTTTTCAAGACGGTGCTGCTGTTTTATTACACACGTATCTCCAGGTGCGCGAGGATGCACTCACCCTCTATGGCTTCGAGAGCGAAGATGAGCTGGCGATCTTCGAATTGCTGTTAACGGTCAGTGGCGTGGGGCCGAAAGTGGCGCTCAGCACGCTCAGCACCCTGAGTCCCGACGCACTACGGTTGGCGCTCAGCAACAGCGAACCGGGCGTGATCGCGCGCGTCCCCGGCATTGGCAAGCGTACGGCAGAAAAGATCGTGTTGGAGCTAAAGGACAAGGTGAAAGCGCCAGCCAGCGGCATCGAAGCGTTGGTGCAGATTAGCGCCGCCGATGCCGAGGTGATCGACGCGTTGGTGGCGCTCGGCTACAGCATCGTCGAGGCACAGCGCGCTGTCCAGTCGCTGCCCAAGGATGTCATGGCGGTAGAGGAGCGGTTGCGACTGGCACTCAGCAGCTTTGGCGGGTAGCCATATCTGTCGGCGCGCAACCTGGGCGTGCTCTGCAACCCTACCGCTTGTTTTTCCCCAACGCGTTTGGAACAAACCTCAGGATGCGATACCATTGTAACGTATCGGATTCTTTCCTTCCGTGCATCCCAGGCGGCAACACAACAACGTTGCAACACTCATACAGTTCACAGGAGGCCATATGGCAAAAGTGAAACTCTCCAAAGGCAAGGTTGCCGGCATCAATAGTTGCGCCGACGACCGTGGCGTGATCGCCGCAGCCGCGATGGATCAACGCGGCTCACTGCAGAAGTCGATCAGCAAGGCACGCGGCGGCGCCCCCGTCTCTGCGGAAGAAATGACGCAATTCAAGACCGCCGTCACCCGGGTGTTGACCAAACATGCCAGCGCAATCTTGATGGATCCAGAATTCGGCCTGCCGGCCCTGGACGCACGTGCACCTGGCACCGGCGTACTGTTGGCCTATGAAAAGACGGGCTACGACACCACTGATGACAGTCGCATGCCCGATCTGTTGCCGGAATGGAGCGTGCGGCGCCTGGTGGCCGCTGGCGCCACCGCGATCAAGGTGCTGCTCTACTACAACCCGGCGCATCCGACGCGCATCAACAGCGCTAAGCAAGCCTTCATCGAGCGCATCGGCAGCGAATGCAAAGCCGAGGATGTCCCCTTCTTCCTGGAGCCGATCTGCTACAACGACGCCCTCGGCGATGCCAAGGGACTGGAATTTGCCAAGGCCAAGCCAGCGATGGTCAAAGCGTACATGGCTGAATTTTCCAAACCAGAGTATGGCGTCGATGTGCTCAAAGTGGAGGTGCCGGTCAACATGTCCTATGTCGAGGGCACAAACACCTTCAAGGGCGTCAAGGCGTACAGCCGGGCGGAAGCAATGGAACTCTTCCGCGAGGCGGCCAGTGTGGCGCAAAAGCCCTTTATCTACCTGAGCGCCGGTGTGAGCGACGACGTCTTTCGCGAGACGCTGGAACTGGCGGCAGAGGCAGGCACGCCATTTTCGGGCGTATTGTGCGGCCGCGCCACCTGGCAGGATGGCATCCCCGTCTTTGCCACCGGCGGCTATGACGCATTGATCGACTGGCTGGAAGATCGCGGCGTGCAAAACATTACGGCGCTCAATCGGGTGCTGGCCAAAGGCGCCAAACCCTGGTGGGACTTTTACGGCGGCAAGGACAATCTGGAGATCGTCGGATAGCCATTCACGATAATTTGAAGTCATGCATTGCTGGACGCCGTTGCGCGTTTCTGACCGATATGGGCAGGACGCGGCCATGGATTTACCCATAAGGAGTACACGAGACTATGTCATATGCTTCTGTCAATGATGCTGTATTGGCGGCGACGAACGCAACGGCCGCCAGTCAGGACCGGGAAGAGGCGATTGCCTATCTGGGCAGTCACCCCAGCGCCGAAGCAATCGACGCGCTGATCGAGCTGCTGGAGACAGACGACGCCGGCGTGCGCTGGAAGGCAGCTGAGGCGTTGGCAGGCTTGGGCAAGGCGGCATTGACGCCACTGCTGCACGCGCTGGTCAACAAGAGTGACAGCCGCTGGTTGCTGGAAGGCGCCACGCATGTGCTGCGCAACAACCGCGATCATAACGTGGCGAAAATGACCGAGGAGTTGCGCGCCGCCATGAAAGGTTCTGGCGCCGCCGTGGCGACTGTCACTGCCGCTGGTGAGTTGCTGGTCAAATTGGCCGGGGAGGATGCGTGAACAAGGATTCCATGAAATTGCGCGGCAGGCTTGCCAGCGCCGGTCTCACGATAGCATTGGTGGTGGCGCTGTTGGCAGCGGCGGCTTGTAGTATGCCCGGCGCCGCTACGCCAGAGAGCGCCAGCACGCCGGCCGCCGCCGTGAATGCCCCGGCTGGCGACGCTCCGGCCAGTGCGGCGCCGGTCGATACGACAGCAGTCGCCGCGCGCGATGGCATGTACGACTCCCCTCCAGAGATGACAATTGACCCAACAAAATATTACTATGCCACCATCAAGACCCAGCACGGCGACATCAAGCTGCAACTCTACGCCGATCGCGCGCCCATGACGGTCAACAATTTTGTCTTCCTGGCGCGTGAGGGTTTCTACGACAACACCACCTTCCATCGCGTGCTTGCTGACTTCATGGCGCAAGCGGGCGACCCGACTGGCACGGGCATGGGTGGGCCTGGCTACACCTTTGCTGACGAATTCTGGCCGGGCGCCACCTTCGACCGGCGCGGGTTGTTAGCGATGGCCAATGCCGGTCCAGGCACCAACGGCAGTCAGTTCTTCATCACCTTTGCGCCAACGCCCTGGCTCGACGGCAACCACACCATCTTTGGTGAAGTCATCGAGGGCGACGACGTGTTGAGCCAGATCACGTTGCGCGACCCCAGCGCAGGCGCCACCGAACCCGGTGACCTGATCCAGACAATCACGATTGAAGAGAGCAACGTCAGCCTGTTGCCAACGCCGACGCCGTTGCCGCCGACGCCAACGCCCTTCCCTCCCACCAGCCTGGAAGGCGACCGCCCACTGGCTGATCTGTCCGGCGACGAAAAAGCCAACTACTTCAACACGGCGCCGGAGATGGTCATCGACACGGCCAAAACGTACACGGCGACAGTTGCCACCTCACAAGGTGAGTTCACCATTGCCCTGTTCGATGACGACGCTCCGGTTGCCATCAACAACTTTGTTGTGCTCGCCAACCTGGGCTTCTACGACAACACCCCAGTCAATGACGTCAGCCCCGAACAATTGGTTGTGATCGGCGCACCGAACAACGACCCAACGGTGGACGTAGGCTACACCATCAAGCCTGAAGTTGGTTTGCCGACAACGCCGATCACCGGCTCAGTGGCTTATCGCTCACTGACGCAAGATGCCGACGGCAGCATCATCGCCAGCGGCAGCCAGTTGTTCCTGGCGCTTTCGCCGCCTCCGCCCGATGTCAACAGTGCGTACAGCTTCTTTGGCCTGGTCGTTGATGGCGTCGACATTCTGTCCAGCCTGACGGTCAGCGACACCATCGAAACGATCACGATTGTGGAGGAGTGAACGCCTGAGGTGGCGAGCGATTGCGATTGACGTCTAGACGGCCACGAACGATGCCAGGCGTTCAGGGGCAGTCATCCCCTGAACGCCTGATAACCGACCGGATGCTTGCTGCCTGACACAGCCCGGCGCATACGCTGCCAGCCCGTACTCAGGTAGCAACCAGACCTTGATCTCGATCATCAACAATGCCTACACCAGCTATCAGACTCATTGATACAACATCAACTGCACGTCTGCGCTTGGCGCATGTCCGCCAGCAGGGAAAGGAGGAATTGTGCGCGGAATGCTGAATTTTGCGCGCGGCATGGATCGCGTCGCCGAGTTTCTCGGTCGAATTAGTATTTACTTAATCCTGGTCTTGGTGGCTGTCGGTTTCTACAATGTGGTTGCGCGTTATGTGGGTCGTTTCATTGGTCAAAACCTCTCGTCGACCCGCTTGCTCGAACTACAGTGGTACATCTACTCGGTTCTCTTCTTCTTGATCTTTGCGTACAACATGAAGCATGACGTCAACGTGCGCGTTGATATTCTCTATGCCAAGTGGAGCGCCAAACGCCAGGCATGGGTCAATTTGCTGGGTATGCTCTTCTTTGTGGTCCCCCTGGCGATCATTGGCATCTGGATGACGATCACACCGGTGTTGCAGTCGTGGGGACAACTGCCCAACGGAACCTTTGGCCCGTGGGAGATGTCTCCCGACCCGGACGGGTTGCCGCGTGCGCCGATCAAAAGTTTCATCCTTGTGGCGTTTGCGCTGTTGCTGCTGCAGGCGTTCGCCCAGATCATCAAGTACGCAGCAATCATCACTGGACACAGCGAAGTTGCGACCGAAATGGCGGCAGAAATCGTTGCCGTCGACATCGCCGAGTGAGGTCGCCATGACTAAATGCGCCAACCTCAACGCATCCAGGAGGCAAAACGATGGGGTATGAATGGCTGGCTGTTGCCATGTTCGTCGGCTTTTTCTTCATTATGATGAGCGGCTTTCCTGTCGCGTTCTCCTTTGCGGGAGCCGCAATTCTCTTTGGCGCCATTGGCCTGGCGGTAGGCGCCTTTGAGCCAAATCTACTGCGGTTGCTGCCCAATCGCTGGTTTGGCACAATGTCGGATTTTACACTGCTGGCGATTCCATACTTCATCTTCCTGGGCGCCGTCCTTGAGAAATCGGGACTGGCGGAAGCGCTGCTGGAGACCTTAGGCATCGTCTTTGGTCCAGTGCGCGGCGGCATGGGGATTGCCGTCATCATCGTCGGCACGCTGCTGGCGGCGACCACCGGCGTCGTGGCGGCGACAGTGATCATGATGGGCATGATGTCGCTGCCGATCATGCTGCGCTATGGCTACGACAAGCGCCTGGCTGCCGGGGTGATCGTGGCATCGGGGACGCTGGCGCAATTGATTCCGCCCAGCCTGGTGCTGATCGTCCTGAGCCAGCAGATCGGCGTCTCAGTGGGCGACCTCTTCATCGGTTCCTTCATCCCTGGCCTGTTGCTGGCCGGTTCGTTTCTGCTCTACGTTGTGATCCTGGCGTTGATCCGCCCCCAAGTCGCACCGGCGCTGCCGTCCGAAGTGCGCACGATCCATGGCGCCAGATTATTTAGGCGCGTGGTCAAGGTTGTCATCCCGCCGATCCTGCTGATTTTTCTGGTGCTGGGCAGCATCTTCTTTGGGATCGCCACCCCAACTGAAGCGGGTGCCGTTGGCAGTGTAGGCGCCTGTCTCCTGGCCGCTCTCAACCGCAAATTGACCTGGCGTAATCTGGTGGACGCCGCTACTTCAACGGCGCGTATCAGCGGGATGGTGATGTTGATCGTGATTGCCGCCAGCATGTTTACGGTGGTCTTCGACGGGTTGGGGGGCAAGAGTTTCTTCACCTCTTTGCTGACCAACGTGCCTGGTGGCGTAGTCGGCTTCCTGATTGTCAGCAATGTTGCAGTCTTTTTTCTGGGCATGTTCCTGGAGTTTATCGAGATCGCCTTCATCGTCATGCCGCTGTTTGTGCCGGCGGCGGCAGCGCTGGGCATCGACCTGGTCTGGTTTGGCGTGATCATGGCGGTGAACCTGCAGATCGCCTTCATCTCGCCACCTGTGGGTTTCTCGCTCTTTTACCTGCAAAGCGTGGCGCCGCGTGAGGTGCCCACCAGCGAGATTCATCGCAGCGCCTTTCCCTTCATGGCGCTGCAAGTAGTCGTGTTGATCGTGGTGATCTTGTTCCCGCAGACGGTGCGATGGCTGATCGATCTGGCCGCTTGAGGTAGGCAGTTCGGCGGCGTCAGAATTGGTGATATTCAATAACCTCTCCGACAGCCTCGCAGACAGTAGGTCGTCGCCTCCGGCGTGACGGGCTGCCATGTCACGCCGGAGGCGACGACTGATAGATAGCACAATCAAACATCGTACATCCGATATCTTCCCGGAAGCTCAGAGCTTCCGGGAAGATGAGCAAAGTCTATTTGTGTTGGCTATTAGCTCAACCCATGAAGTAGCCTCCACCTAGAAGTTGTTGAACGACAAAACGCCTGATGCGGCAGTGACTGCGTCAGGCGTTTTGTCGTTCAACAGGCGTCGGTGAAGACGCCGATCAAGCCTGATTGTACACGAAGGAAATAAACGAGAATTCGTTGGTCTTGTTCCAGTTGTAGATCGTCTGGCGGAAGCCATTCCACTGTTCGTAAATGGCCTTGAAGTCTGCATCTTTCGCCGACAATTCGTCCACCAGCTCAAGCCAGGCAGCGTAAGCCGCAGTCATAATTTCAGGGCTATACTCGCGCACCTGGGTGCCACCATCCACCAGGCGGCGCAATGCGGCATCGTTGGCCGCCTCGTAGCGCGAGAGCATGACCAGGTTGGCCTGCGCCGCCGCCGTCGAGATCGCCACCTGATAAAGTTCCGGCAGCTTGTTCCACTCGTCAAGATTGATGTTGACCTCCAGCGACGAGCCTGGCTCCCACCAGCCCGGTCGGTAATAGAAATCAGCGACGGTGTTCAATCCCAATTTCTCGTCGTCGTAGGGACCCACCCACTCAGCCGCATCGACGGCGCCCGTCTGCAACGCCTGAAAGATTTCACCGCCAGGCAACACCTGCACATTAACGCCCAGTTTCGCCATTACCTGGCCCCCCAACCCGGCGATGCGCATCTTCAACCCTTGCAGGTCGGCGACGGTGTTGATCTCCTTGCGGAACCAGCCACCCATCTGCATCCCCGTGTTGCCTGCTGCAAAGGGGATCACGTTGAACTTGTCGGCATAGAGTTTTTGCATCAGCTCCATGCCGCCGCCTGCGTAAAGCCAGGCGTTCTGTTGCTGCGCCGTGAGGCCAAAGGGCAGCGTCGTGCCAAAGGCTGTGGCTGGCGTCTTGCCGATGTAGTAATAAGAGGCAGTGTGGCCGATGGGCACGGCGCCTTGCTGCACCACGTCCAGCACTTGGGTGCCAGGCGCCAGCTCACCTGCCGCACGTGCGGTGATCTGGAATTTGCCGCCTGTCAACGTCTTGACCGTTTCCGTGAAAAGCTGCGCCGTGCCAAACAGGATGTCTACGGCCGGCGTCCAACTTGTCGCCATCTCCCATTTCAGTTCGGGCAGCGCCGCATCCTGCGCAACGGCCTGCTGCACTTCCTGCGCGGCGGGCGTCGCACTGAACGTACAGCCAGCGGCCAGACCGATCACAGCGCCGCCAGCCGCCTTCGTCGCCACGCTCGTCAAGAATTCTCGACGATTCATGCAAAACCTCCTTTTAGGTGTTGCGAATGTGAAATGAATTGCTTGGAACCGGGATAAAGTGTAGTGGAAACCTAACAAAATTTTAGCGAATCCGTGTTTGGTTGTCAATCTTGCGGGGGCTATAATAGCATCCAATGAACACACCGATGACCCCGAGACGCCGGCGCTGTGACCGGCGGTGAGTCAGGAGCACCCATGCAGGCATTTGCACCGGAACAATTTTCTGCGCAGGCGGTCGTGGCCCTGCAGCAGGCTGGCGCCATCGCCACGCGTGCGCGCGCCCTCTCGTTGTCTTCGCTCCACCTGCTCTATGGCGTCCTGGTGCAACAGGACGCCGATGCCGCCGGCGTTTTGCGCGGGCTTGGCTACGACACCGCCGCCATGCTTCGAGAGATCAAAGCGCAATTTGCCGACCGGCAGATGGTGCACTGGCGCATCGGCGCCGATGACAAGACGCAGGAGCGCATCGACCCGAACTTGCAGCAGGTATTGGTGGGGGCGCTGCAAGAGGCGCACGCGGCAGGATTGACCTTTGCCAGCACGCGCGACCTGTTGGTCAGCACATTGCTGCACCCTTCGCCAGAGATCACCGAGTGGCAACAGACCTGGCGCATCGACGCCGACGCCGTGCGTCAGGCGCCTGTCAGCGTCTACGAGATCGCCGCCACCACTGCCGCCGAAGAGCGCAGAATCGCCGCTGAGCAGATGCGCGCAAAGCGCAAAGCCTGGGCGATCAGCCCGATCTTTCTGGGGCTGGTGGCTACACTGGCAGGGTTGGGCTACTATCTGTATCAAGTCACAGAACCCACACTGGATCAGGGCGTAGGGTTGCCGCAGCTCGCGCTCTTTGTCTTTGTCACCATTGGCTGGATCGTGTCGTTGGCGCTGCACGAGTTCGGTCACGCGGCAATGGCCTACATCGGCGGCGACAGCAGCGCGGCAGAACGCGGTTACCTGACGCTCAACCCGCTGAAATACACACATCCGCTGTTGAGCATCGTTATGCCTGTCATCTTTCTGCTGCTCGGTGGGATCGGGTTGCCGGGTGGCGCTGTCTACGTGGACATGGGCGCCATCCGCAGCCGCTGGATGCAGAGCGTCGTGTCAGCCGCCGGGCCGGGCGCCAATGCGCTCTTTGCGGCGCTGCTGGCCCTGCCCTTTCTACTCATTCAGGATGTCGATTTCTTTGCCGGGCATATCCTCTTTTGGGCAGCGATAGCCTTATTGATCTTTTTACAGATTACGGCCATTCTCTTCAACCTGATCCCGATGCCCGGGCTGGATGGCTTTGGCATTCTGGCGCCCTGGCTGCCAGCAAGTGTGCATCAGATGTTGGCGCCACTCTATTCGTTTGGCTTTATGCTGCTCATCTTCATGTTCTGGTATGTCGATGCGTTCAGCAGCTTCTTCTGGACGCTGGTCTGGCTGCTGCTATTGACGCTTAACGTCTGGCCGCAGCTGGTCGAGATCGGGTTTTCGTTGTATCGGTTCTGGGGGTGATGCGCCGGACGCCGCACAGCGCAATTTAACCTGAGGTGTGAAAGGGGGTTATTGTTCATGGCGGAGACTGTTGCCCGCTTTGACAACCGCGTAACGAGCTATGTGCGCGGACGACCGCACTACCCAGCAGCGTTGCTTGCCTGTCTCGTCGCCGCATACGGACTCGGCCCCAGGTCGGTGGTGGCCGACGTGGGCGCCGGCACCGGGCTGTTGACGCGTCTGCTGCTGACCGCTGGTTGCACCGTCCACGCGGTCGAGCCGAACGCACACATGCGCACCGCTGCCGATGCACTGCTGGGCGGACATCCAGGCTACATCAGCCGAGCTGGCAGCGCTGAAGCCACAACCTTGCCCGACCGCAGCGTCGATTTCATTGTCGCCGGGCAAGCCTTTCACTGGTTCGACCCGGCCTCGGCGCAGGTCGAGTTCCGCCGCATCTTGCGCCCCGGCGGCTGGGTGGCGTTGATCTGGAATGTGCGGCGTGAGACAGGGACGCTTTTCCTGGCCGGCTATCAGGCGCTGATCGAGCAATTTGGGGTGGATTACACCCAAGTCGACCATACGCATGTAGTCGATGCTGACCGGCTCTCCCGTTTTTTTGGCGCAGACGGCTACACCCAGCACACCTTTGCCAATCGACAGTCGCTCGACCTGGCGGGCGTCATCGACCGCATCACTTCGACCTCGTACATGCCCGCACCCGATCACCCCACCTACCCGGCGCTGCTGGCGGCGATTCACACGCTCTTCGCCACGACGGCGCAGCAAGGCCGCGCAATCATGGAGTACACCACCAATCTGTACATTGGGCGGCTGCCAACTCACCCCTGAAGCGAGGGACAGTGTCGTCCCGAAGCGCATCAGCAGCGTAAATCAGCGGGGCGCGGTATACGCTTGGTGCTCCACTCACTTCGGCGTACAATCTATGCTGGCGGGCGCTGGTCGTGGTCGGCTGCGCCCATCTTTGGGTGAGACTGTTTGCAAAGGGTGTTCCCGGCGCAAAGGCGTGGCGTCACAAAGGTGCACAGCGCAAAGGCAGCCAAAGGCTACACAAGAATTCTCGGCGCGCTCTTCGCAACTCTGCGTCTGTACGTCAGGCATACCTTCCTCAGACCGTCTCAAGACTTTTGGCAAACTCCAGAAAGGAAATCAGCATGTACAAAATTGTTCTGCTCCGCCACGGCGAGAGCACGTGGAACCAGGAAAACCGTTTTACGGGATGGACCGATGTCGATCTCTCTGACAAGGGGCGAGGCGAAGCCAAACGCGCCGGCGAGGTGTTGCGCGCTGAAGGGTATGCCTTCGACGTGGCCTTCACCTCTGTGCTCAAGCGCGCCATCCGCACGCTCTGGTTTGTGCTGGATGAGCTTGACCTGATGTGGATTCCCACGACAAAGGCGTGGCAGCTCAACGAACGACACTACGGCGCACTGCAAGGGCTGAACAAAGCGGAAACAGCCGCCAAATTTGGCGACGAACAGGTGCTGATCTGGCGCCGCAGCTACGACACACCTCCACCTGCGCTGACGCCGGATGACGAGCGCTATCCTGGTCGTGATCCACGCTATGCCGGCCTCAGCAAGGACGAACTGCCGCTCACCGAGTCGCTCAAGGAAACGGTGGCGCGCGTGATTCCATACTGGCATCGCGAAATCGTGCCGGTGGTGAAGGCGGGCAAGCGGGTGATCATCGCCGCACACGGCAATAGCCTGCGTGCGTTGGTGAAGTATCTGGACGACATGAGTGAAGAGGCGATCATCAAGCTGAATATCCCGACGGGCGCACCGCTGGTCTATGAGCTGGATGAAAACCTGAAGCCGATCAAGAGCTACTATCTCGGCGATCCAGAAGAGATCGCCAGGGCGGCTGCGGCAGTGGCGGCGCAGGGTAAAGCGAAGTAACAGGCGCACAGGTGCGGTCTCTACCTGCACGGCGCACCCCGCAAGGCCGTGTCGTGGAGACTGCACCTGCGACGATGATGGGCGATTGCTTCGCCGCCATCATCGTCGCAAGCTCTGGCGTGGAGAAGACAATATGACAGACTTGATCCGCTGCGAGTGGGCGGGAAGCGATCCGCTCTACGTGGCCTATCATGACACGGAATGGGGCGTACCGGTGCACGATGACCGCCGCCTGTTCGAGATGCTTTGTCTGGAGGGGGCGCAGGCCGGTCTTGCCTGGATCACAATTCTGCGCAAGCGGGATCATTACCGTGCCGCGTTCGACAACTTTGATCCGGCGATCGTTGCCGGCTATGGCAGCGATCAGATCGCCGCGCTGCTGGCTGACCCTGGCATCGTACGCAACCGGCTCAAGGTTAACGCTTTCATTCAGAATGCCCGCGCCTTTCTCGCCGTGCAAGCAGAGTTCGGCAGCTTCGACGCTTATATCTGGCGGTTTGTCGGTGGGGCGCCCATCATCAATCAGTGGCGCAGCCTGCGCGAGGTGCCGGCGCAAACGTCAGAAGCCGCAACGATGAGCAAGGACCTCAAGCGTCGCGGCTTCACCTTTGTCGGTCCGACAATCTGCTACGCCTTCATGCAAGCGTGCGGGCTGGTCAACGACCACGTTGTCGACTGTTTCTGCCACGCCCGACAGTAATGGCGCAGCAAGCCATCTCAGAGATTGTTCGAGAAGGGTCAATGTGAACGCAGAGACGCAGCGGCGCAGAGTCTCGCAGAGAAAGACAGAGGGGTCTCGCAAACGCTTTTCGCCGCGTTTCTCTGCATCTCTGCTTCAAGGACAGTGAGCCTTCACTCTTCACACGGACTCTTACACACCGACTATAGCTGTGCGATCAGCGCGCCGACATCCGGCATGACGCCGATCCGATCAACGCCAGGATTTAACGAATCAGCGCCCAACTGTCGGAACCAGTCGCGCAGCTCCGGCGGCGTAACTGTACGACCGTGCGCAGCAGCGATCGACAGCACGACAGCAGCGGCGCCGGCGATGATCGCGGACGCTGCCGACGTGCCGCCGTAGTCTGGACGGGTGCCATTGTTGAGGTCAAGCGTCTCCACAAATTCGCCCAGCGCATAGCAGTCCACACGCAAGCCATAATTCGAGGGGAGCACTCCCGCCAGGCGCGAGGGATGCTGCCCATCATCGGCGCATGCGCCCACCATGATAGCGCCGGAGTCACCGGTCGTTAGCATGGCGTCGATGTCGATGTCGCCGTTGCCTGCCGGTTCGATGACGGCAACACCGCTGTTGACTGCCGCACGGATCGCTGTATGGACAGCCGCCACCCGCTCCGCCGGCGCCAGTCGTACGCCACCCTGCCATAGCGTTTCGGCCTGCTCCTCCACCAACAAGACCGCGCCGCGTGGCAACATTTGAGTGATCACCGTGATGGCGTCCGCGACATCGTACACATTGGCGCCATTCTTGGCGCGTATGCTGGACACCAATCGGATAGCAGCCCCGGCAGCGATGCCGTCGAAGTCAATGGCATTGTGCGCCGCTGCCAGGATGCCCACATCCGCCATCGCATGGACGACAGCGCTTTGTATCTTCCCATTGTTGGCAGGCTGTATTTGAGGAAACCTGCGCGTCGCAATATTGGACGCCGTCAGGTCACGATGCGTCAGCGCCCAACATTGCTCGATCACACCAATCACAGTGTTTTCACCGTTCCCGCCGACTTCTCCCCAAACGTCACGCACGTTGATGCCCACCGTATCCCTGACGGGGTCAACGCCGCCCAGATAGGGTTGACCACCTGCAGGCTGTACAGGCAGAGGAACCTGGACCTGCACACGCGCAAAGATGTGCTCCAATCCTTGCAGCGCCTCGGCGACATAAGCTGCATAGTCGCCGGACGGCAGGGGCAAAAAATAGTGTGAAAAGAATTCCTGTAGCGTAACTGGTTCGACGGTTGTTGCGTCTCCGGCGCGTTTATCTTGCGCCTGTCGCTCCACCAGTTCCGCCAATTCCCCTGAGTTCAGCGTAAAAAAGGTGCGTTGAAAGGTTAGCTCTGGCAGAGGGGCCAGCAGTTCCTCCCAGCGCCAGGCAAACTCCGGGAAGCGATCCCGCAGATACTCTTCAAGATTGTCCATGTACTCCATCGGGAGCGCGTCCGGTTGTAGCTGAACCCAAACGATCCATGGGAGGTTGTCCAGGTCTACAGATTCCTCAAAAAACTCGGCCGGTGCGTTCATCTGCCTGCTCCTTTGCCGCAATCCTGCGGCTGAACCTCTGCCTCATCATCACTGTGGACCATCCTGCAGTGGGACTACTTCACATTGGGGGCAAGATTTCGCTGCGTAGGTCATCGCCTCCGGCGTGACGGGTTGCCATGTCACGCCGGAGGCGATGACCTACGATAGGCGCCCCAAACTTGAAGTACACCCTCCTGCAGTCACCCCGTGCGCAAGGGCTGCTCTGCTCACGGCGCGGTAGCTGTTTCCGTAGCGTCAGGGGCGTCAACGCTCATTCCGCTGGTCGTAGGGGAAGGCGACGGTGCAGTGGGATTCGCCACTGCAGACCTCGTTGCTGTCGGCTCTACAGGCGTTGGCGATGCAGGCGCGACGGTTGGCGGTGGCGTCAAGGTCGCCGTTGCTGTTGGCGTCTCCATCGGTGGCCCTACATCAGTTGGCGTGGCGGTGAGACTCGCGCGCGGCGGTGACGACACTGGCAGTGGTGACGACACTGGTGGCGACGTTGCCGGGGCGTCGGATGTGGTCTCAGCGCCAAGGGTTGCGAACGGCGGCGCGGCCGGCGTGTTCTCCTCAGGCGAGGGCGCCAGGGTGGATGTTGCGTCTGACGGCGCATCAACTGAAGCAGCAGGCGTTGCTGGCGGCGTGGCCGTCAGCGTAGCGATGGAATCCGTCGTCGATGACGGCGACAACGTCTGCACCGGCGGTGCATTGGCTGGCGTCAGGACTAACCGGGCGCTGCCGCCGCCGCTGACGACAGTTCTTGCGACATCGACGCGACACCGCCCTGCGGGAAAGCCTGCCGTGCTGAATGTGGCGGTTGCCACCCGCTGGCTGGAAGCCGTGACGCCGAACGTTGTCATGGTCTGACCACTACATGCGACCGTGACTGCCAGCGGCTCATACGCGCCGGCGTCCTGGATGGTGACGCCAATGATGGCGCCCACAACTGCGTCGGCAGGATTCAGGGCCACCCGCAACGGGCCTGGCTGAGGCGGCGTATCCGGAATCTCCGGTGCTCTGGGCGAGGCGGCTGGTTGTGGCCGCGCCGGTGTGGCCGTGGCCAGCGCTGGCGGTCGGCAGGGCAACAGCAACGTCTCCCCGGCGTAAATCATATCGCTGGTGCGACAGCCATTTGCCTGGCGAATGGCGGCGCTGGAAGTGTGACAGGCCGCCGCCAGCCGGCTGAGCGTGTCTCCACGCAGCACGGTGTAACGAATGCTCCAACCTGGCGGCGGCGTGCAGGCGTCAGCGACAGGTGCGCCGTCAGCCGGTGGCAGCCCAGTGGACATGGCACGCGGCGTCGGGTATGGCGCTGCCGCTGGGCCGGGCACGCAGGGAATCTGCACAGGCAGGCCGACACGCAGCAAGCCTAACGGCGTGGGGTTGGCGGCGCGCAACTCGGCTTCGCTAACGCCATAGTGTGCGGCGATGGTCGCCCAACGGTCGCCAGGCGTCACCAAATGCTGCAACCATGTCGCTGCAGGCGGACAGGGCTGCACGGGCGCAAATGGCGGCGCCTGTGTTTGTGCTTGCAGTGACATAGGCCAGACAGCGCCGATGCCAACGACAAACAACCCTGCAACGATGCAAATGAGATGACGTTGGTGCATGGTGTGCCCCCTTTTAAGAAAAATTCACTGGGCGTTACGGCGCTGAAGTGCGGTCAGGGCAGTTCCTATCCAGCTTGGCGAGCGCTTCTTCGGCATGCCGGCGCGTGAGTGCAGTGTGTGAAAGCGTCAGGGCGCGACAGAAGCGTTCGGCAGCGGTTGCGTCTCCCCGTAGACGTTCTAATTCCCCAAGACCGAGATACGCCTGCGCCAATCGCTCCACACGCCCCGCTTCTGGCGACGGCTGTGGCGGGATGCTATCGATCACGTAGCGATAATGGGTGGCGGCTTCCGTAGCGTAGTCATCAGCATAGGGCGAGGCGTCATCGTGCGCCAACAGATAACGATTGAGAAAGACCTGACCCAGCCCTAAGTGCGCCTTCTCGGCGATATAGGCGGAATCGGGCTGATCGGGCAACGACAGCGCCTGTTCATAGAATGCCTGCGCCTCGGCAAGGTGGCTTTTGTCGCGTATGAAAAAGCTGTTGGCCAACGCAATATAACCACGTCCGTAATTCGGGTTGAGGTCCAGGGCCACCAACGCCAGTCGCATGGCTTCGTCAGGTTGTTTGCGCCGCCGCGCCACGTCGGACGCAAAGAGATAAATTACCTCCCGACCATCAAAGACGCCGAGCGACTCGGACTCGGCGGCAGCTCGCGCCAGTGCGGCGGCGGCTTCCGTCAGGCGCTCCTGTGCAGCGTAATCGACGCCCTGGATCAGATCGACCAACAGGCTGGCGCGCTGCGCCAACGTTGGCGTCAGCGAGAAGACTTCATCGGTGTGAATGGTCAAGGGAAAGGCGAAGTCGTGCGCGCCGGTGATTTCCCCCATGTCGTTGCGGAAGGCGTCCGACACCAGGAATTTTGTGCGCACATTCAGT
>CZCA01000395.1_pt1 | contig 15463 bp, 11 predicted proteins | sample 591981 | NCBI WGS metagenome assembly CZCA01 (sample SAMEA3556810, study PRJEB10932) | anaerobic digester metagenome
TTTAGGCCCTCCAAAGATTGTGCGATCGATGAACGCATCTCATCGACCGCAGCAGAGCCCCGACCCACACTATTCGTCTGCCCGCGAGCACACACCGCAACCCGCTCCACAGTGGGCATGAGAGCCTCAGCAGCATTTGCAGTCTCCCCAGCGCTCCTGCTCTGCTGTTCTGCGCCTGCCGATATCTGCTGGGCCGTGTCGGCAATCTGCCGCACCGAATCCGCAGACTGTTCCACTGATGCAGACAGCTGCACGCTTGCCGCAGCCACCTGCCGCGAAACGTCCAGCGCCTTGCCTACAATCTCCCGTAAACTTTCCACCGTCTTGTTGAAAGCCTGCGCCAAATGGCCCAGTTCATCCCGGGAATCGACATCGGACTGAACCGTCAGGTCTCCCTCCGCCACCTTGTTGACAGCATGCGTAAGGCGCTCCACAGGTTCCGACACAGCCCTCGACACCCTGAGCGCCATGGCAACCGCGGCAGCGATCCCTATCGCCGAAACGAGACTTGCAACAAGTGTCCCTCGCTTCACGCTGGCCTTGGAACTAGCTATCTGTCGCCCTATGTGGTCCCGTTCCGCGCGCACCAATCCATCAAGGATCTCAGCCCTTTGCCGCCTTACCGGCTCGTACGTGTCTGAAAATATCGACAGTGCCATCTCGGGGCTGAGCCCCGCCATGCCCGTTACGGATACTGCCACCGTCGACATGGACTTGCCAAGCTCGTCCACTTCCGACAACGCCTCGACCAGCTCCGGCCTTGTAAGACGCCTGGCGGCAGCGCGCATAGCATTCTCCGTCTTCTCCCACGCCACATCATAATCCCGCTGGAATCCGGCATTGCCAGGATCGATTATCAATCCGCTTATGGCATTCGCCGCCTCAAGATCATACGCCCTGAGCGATTCGACTAGCTGAAGCGATAATAACTCCTCGTCTACGACTTGTGTCATGTTCCTGTCGTAATTCGCAAGCTGCAGATACATCATGACATTCCCAATGAGGACAAAGACAACCACAAGCAAAAACGTCACCAAAAGCTTAGCCTTGGTATGCTTGAACAAGCGCGACCCTCCTCAGTTGGCGCCATGTTCATCCCCTTGCCGAACATGGACATGACCGAAGATATAGACTCATGCTAAATGAAAGAAGAACCTATCACCCCACCTTGAACTTAGATACGGCTTCGCGCAGATTGCGAGCCATCTTCGCAAGAGCGTCCGCCGACTCTGCCACGCTTTCGATCGATGCTCTCACCTCTGAAGCAGCGGCCGACACTTCCTCTACAGCCGCTGCATTCTCCTGGGATACGGCAGCCACCGAATCGATCGATGCCTTCACCTCGCCGACCCCCGCCTCCATTTCCTCGGCAGCTGCCGCATTGCCGTCTGCTACCATTACGATCTCTTCGACAGCTTTCTGAAGACGAGCGCTAGCAGTAATCAAATCATTCCCGTACGCAGCCAATTCCTGAACGTATGTAGCGGTCTCGTTGGCATTTGCCAAGATTTTTTCGAGAAGGCCCGTAGCCCCCGATGCATTCTCCGCAGCCTCCGCCGTAGCAGCGTTGGAGACTTCTATCGCCGTAACGACCCTGCCCGTGGAATCCCTGAGCCCCTCCACAAGGCCTGCAATGGCCTTAGTCTCAGCAAGCGACCTTTCTGCCAGTTTTCTGACTTCGTCGGCCACCACAGCAAATCCACGTCCGTGCTCCCCTGCTCTAGCAGCCTCGATGGCGGCATTGAGCGCGAGGAGGTTGGTCTGGTCCGCAATATCGCTGATTACCTCGACTATCCTTCCTATCTCCCGGGAGCTCTCATCCAGTTCGCGCGCGGCATCACTGACCCGAGCCGCCTCAACGCGCGCACTTTCCACACTAGTCACCATGGAATCCACGGCGGCACTTCCTTCAGCCGCAGCCTCCTTGGTGCTCTCTGTGGCAGAACTCACATTCTCAAGGCCATTTGCGGACTTGGCCAGCGCCGTCCCCATGTCTCCCAACATCACAGATGCCTCGTGCACACTTGTGGTCTGCGACTCAGCGCCCGCCGCAACCTGTCCGATAGCCATGCTCAGCTGCTCTGCAGCCGCCGCGGACTGCTCTGCGCTATCACTCCCCTGCAAAGCTGCGGTGGCCATCTGCTGGACCGTGTCGGATATCTGTTGCATGGCCTCCGCAGACTCCTGCATCGACGATGACAATTGCAGACTCGCACTTGCCACAATCTCCGATGAACTGACGGCATCGCTCACCAGAACGCTCAACGAACCCACCGTCCTGTTGAACGCGTCCGCAAGGTCTCCGATTTCATCCCTCGACTTCACACGGGTTTCAACAGTCAGATCCCCTTCAGCTACACGCTTCACATCCGCTGTGAGCTGGACTATGGGAACTGCGATCTTCCTCGATGCCGCCATCGCCAAGATGACCGCCAAGGCCGCGCTTGCTCCTGTCAACACAGTCGCCGCCATCTGCAGGGCATCGCTTGCGGCCTCAGCCTTTTCCACTGCTTCTTCTATCTTTCTTTCCTGCAAGGAGACGAATTCATCCAGGACCTGTTCCCGCCTTACCCTCACAGGGTTGTATTCTTCAGTGAATATCGCTGCAGCTTGAATCCGATCAAAGGAAGCGCAATCGATGATCTTCCGCTCAACTCGTTCACGCTCCTCGTTTCCTGCGGCAATCCCCGCTGCAATCTCCTTCTCCCTTCCCGACTTGAATCGGCTTGTAGCCTCCCGCGTCGCGGTCTCCATCTTCGTCAACGCATCTTCATAGGCAGCGGCAAAAATCGGTTCATATGGATCAGAGATTATGCCGCAAACCGCGTTCGATAGCATCAGGTCTGCAGTTCTGAGCGATTCTGCAGTTTTCAAACCCATTATTTCCTCAGTTGCAAGGCGGCGAACCCCTACTTCGTACCTCTCCAGCCCGAAGTAGAGCAACCCCGTGGCGATTCCCATCACCACTGCAACCGCAAGGAAGCTTGCCAGAAGCTTCCCCCGAATCTTGCTGAACATGTGTTCTATGCCTCCCTATGCAAAAGCACAATGTCAAACATTAGAACTTATCGATCTTTAGTATTATCGGCATGCCAAAGCAAACTTTTACCCGCAGTGCACACGGGCTGTTATCCGCAGCGATACACCGAAAGTTCTGACCCGTTTCATCACCCTCCGCCCAATACAGAAGACCCGGCGGTGCAACGTGCGATCCTCATCCCTTAAATGAGAATTGATCTATCCCCCAAATCATCGGCGCTGAGGGATTCCATCTGCGTGATCGCCTTGTCTGGAGTTTAAAACCTGGCTGCCCTAAAGACGCTTAAGCCTATTCCAAGTCTGCTCCGCCGCAGGGAAGCCATGCCACACCGATGGCCCCGGGGCCAGCATGTGTCCCAACCACCGGACCACACTCCGTCATAATGATCTCACGACAACTGAAGAGGGACTCTATCTTCACGCGCCATTCGTCTGCCCTATCAGCGGAGTCTGCATCGATTATGGCTGCATGTATAGGCTGCGCTGGTCCAATCTTCTCTCCCATGAACTCGATAACCCGTGGCAAGATGGACCTCCGTCCGTATGCCTTGGCCACGGGCGTCACCTCACCGTCTATGATGCTGACAATCGGCTTTACAGACATCATGGTTCCCAGCATGGACGCTGCCTTCCCTATGCGTCCGTGCCGCGCAAGGTGTTCCAGCGTATCAACGGTGAAAAGGAGCCTTGCAGAGTTAATCCCCTGGTATATTGCGTCTCTTGCGCCATCCGGTCCTGCCCCTGCCGTCACAGCCCTAGCCGCGGCAAGGGCTACAAACCCCTGGCACATGGTTGCCTGGTGGGTGTCGATCACCTCTATCGATCCCCTCTCCAACGTGTCCCTGGCTATGCAGGCGGATTGGAAGGTCCCGCTCAGCTTGGAAGAAGCGTGGATAGAGAAAATGTAATCGTACTCCCTCAGCAGCCGATCATAGAGCGAGATGAAGCTGGCTGGTGACGGTTGCGACGTAGAAGGTGCCGCATCCGAAGCTTTAAGTCTCGCGAAGAACTCCCGAGATGAAAGGTCTACGCCATCGAGGAAGGATTTCTCCCCGAAGATCACATGGAGGGGAACCACGAAAATCCCGTTTTCACTGGCCACATCAGCAGGGAGATCCGCTATGCTGTCTGTCACGATCGCAATTCTCATGATCCGCCCTCCTCATATCCTCCCATTTCCCGCACCTTCCGCCCCACCTTGCAACAACGGCAGAGTTGCGTGCAACCTCCACGATCTCGCACATATTTGGACACCCTGAGCATTCCCGGGAGGATGTTGTATAAGTTTGCTCCGGAACCTCCCATCCCGCAAAGAGAGTGCTTCTTTTGGACGATTCGATATGGCGCCGGGCCAACATCGCCGCGCCTATCGCCCCCATCACATCGAAATGCTCGGGCACCACCACCTCGTACCCCAGCGCCCGCTCGAAAGCCCTCCTCATCCCGATATTTGCGGCAACTCCGCCCTGGAAAACGGCGGGCGCCAGAATCTGCTTTCCTTTCGCCACATTGTTTAAGTAGTTGCGGACCAGCGCCTCACAGAGGCCACTCACAATGTCCGGCAGCGAATGACCGACCTGTTGCTTGTGGATCATGTCCGATTCGGCAAAAACCGCGCACCTTCCGGCAATTCGAACCGGAGACTGAGAGGCACACGCAAGGTCGCCAAATTGCTCTATGGCCACACCAAGACGTTGCGCTTGGTGTTCGAGGAACGAACCAGTTCCTGCAGCACATACGGTGTTCATCCCAAAATCAACGACTACTCCCGAACGCAAGAGGATGATCTTCGAATCCTGCCCTCCGATCTCGATTACGCTCTGCACGCCAGGCACGGCAGACATGGCCGCCACAGCATGAGCAGTTATCTCGTTCTTCACAATGTCGGCGCCGACTATCACACCGGCAAGTTTTCTACCGCTTCCAGTGGCGCCGGCCCCAAGCACTTCGAACTCGGAATGCTTCGTCCTCAACATCCGGAGACCGTCCTTCACCGCCTCAATCGGGTTTCCGCGGGTTCTCAAATAGATCGAATCTATGAAGACGTCATCATCTCCGATGAGGACTAGGTTCGTACTGACCGATCCAACGTCGACGCCGATATAGCCACGCATGTCGCATACCCCCTACCTACTAGAGGTTGCCCAGCATTATGAGGGCGCATTCGCCCTAACCCATAGCCGCCACAGCAAGTCCTCTCAATAGCTTCATCCTCCAGTATGGCACTGGGTTCGTTGTTTCGCGTCGTCAACCGCACACAGCCAAAAACCAGAGTCGAAACCTCGACCCGGATCGTCCGAACTATCTACGCTCCACGATCGACCACCCCTTTCTGTATCAAACTACCGTGCAACGAAAAAACCCGGCATCAAAGACCCCATGCCTTCTGCAGTGAGCAACAGCACGTGTTAACGCACGTCTCCATAGAAAACACGATTTACCTCGAATGATGCCGATATATAGCGGCAAAAGGTAAGAGGTTCGAAGAGAGCTTCGCCGAATTATCTCCATAAGTTGCGATGCTCACACAATCCTTTGGTGCTTCCAGAGCCTGGAACCGTCTGGCGTATGCCACCATAAATTCATAAGACAGAACATGACAATGTCACCCCAGAGGAAAACCAAATCGCGAGGAATCCAGAGTTGTGAACCCAGTCTTTCATATCAGGATTGCAACGAGGAGGGATTTGCTTTGGCCAACATCCTAATTGTCGACGATGACCCAGATATCAGAGGAGTATTCCAGGAAGCGCTCGAATTGCTCGGTCACTGTGTGGCAACGGCATGCAACGGGCTGGAGGCAATAGGCCTACTGTCTTGTGATCCTCTCCCCGACATCCTGCTTGTCGACGTCATGATGCCCGTGATGGATGGCAGAGAGCTGCTCGGCAGGATTGGAGCCGCGCCTCGCACCAGCGGATTGCCTGTAATCCTCATTACAGGAGCATCACCCGACAGCGACGATTTCCCAAACGCCTGCGACTATCAAGCGCTCATTACAAAGCCATTCGACATATGGGATGTCGCAAAGTGTGTCGACTCTCTCTTGGACGACCGCAAACCTCAGATAGATCGATCGTCGCCCGAATCGTAGAACTCAGACTATTGACTGTGCAGACTCTTCGTTGGGGGCTGGCCCTCCCGGCCGGCCCCCAACTGGTAGAACCGCACACCATTTTGTGCTCGCCTTTCGGATCCCACTGCAAGCGCCAACCTCCTCCCCTCTGGCAACTGACTCGCCCGAAGCTGGAAGGATAATGACTTCGAGGGGAGTAATCATCATAACTAGGCCATATTTCCGAAGATAACGAAAGCTGGGGAAATGTTGCGCTCAGCCGGCGCGTCATGCCCCGGGGAGGTTTCTGCCTTGAGAAGATCTATCGTAGCACATAGGCGATCACGCCAAAATCCGCATCCGGCGCTTCCCGTCGTCATGATCGCATTCCTTCTTTGCGCCGGAGTAGCCCTTGCCCACTCACCTTCAGTCCACGCATCTGCAGAACAATACCTGGCGGCCACCGCCAAACAAGATGCATCCTCTGCACACATCAGGTGGTGGACGCTGAAGACTGAGCATTTCAACGTCCATTTCCATGATGGACTCGCAGACGTAGCTCAGGAAGCGGCCTTCCTGGCGGAGCACGCATACGCCATTTTGAAACAGGAGTTTGGGGAAGCCCAAAACGTCATTGATTTGGTCATTACCGACCAGGTAGATGCGACGAATGGATTCACCCTTCCCGTGTTCGATTGCATAACCATATACACCGCGAACCTGAGATGGTCTGATGTGGGAAACACAAAAAACCCTTCCTGGCTCGAGGCCCTGCTCTTTCACGAGCTTGTCCACGAAATAGAGCTCAATCAGGTCCGAGGGGGCGCACGCCTCGCCAGGCTGCTTTTTGGCAAAATAGTCATGCCAAACTCCGTCAAGCCAATCCCGTTCGTAGAAGGCCTCGCAGTCTACGAAAAATACAAGGCCCTTGGCGAGTCCCGCGTATCCGATTCCCGCACGAGGATGATGGCGCGGCAAATGGCGCTCGACGACGCTTTTCCCACCTTCGAACAGATCAGCTACTTCTACAAGCGGGATCTATGGCCTCCGTCACAACTCCTGGGGTACAACTTCGGGGCACTTTTCATGAAATACATCGAAGATGCCTATGGCGATCGCGCCCTGGCCGACATCGCCGACATATACGCCAGAGGGTTCCCATTGGGCGGCAGCTTCAACCGATCCGTCCGCAAAGCCCTGGGCGTCAGCATAGCGGAGCTGTACGACGGTTTCATCGAGGCTCTCCGTGGAGAGTTTTTGGCCGAGGCAGAATCGATAGCCGCAGAAGGGCTCACCCCCGCCATCCGACTGACGTCCCTCGGCGGAGTCGTGGAATCACCCTCCTGGTCGAAAGGAACAGGCCTTGCGGCCTACGCAAACTACTCTTCAATCAGGAACGGAGTGAGGTTGATCGACCCCGCAACCGGCGCAGACCGGGAGGCTTTCGCCTGCATAGGCTATGACGGCGCATTCCCCGGCCTCTCTGCAGATGGCGAATGGATAGTCTATTCAAAACCACAGTTCAATGCAGGTCCCTACCTCGAACGCGACCTGTACGTCCGCAACCTCAGATCAGGCAAGGAGACGAGGCTCACCAAGGGAGAGCGCGCCTACTACGCACGGTTCAGCCCCGACGGCAACCAAGTCTACTACGCCAGAATAGACGGCCACGATGGCAGCTCAGCCCTGTGCGCTGTGGATATGGCCACGGGAACAACCCGCGCCATCCGCTCTTTTGCAGATTGGCGGGGCGCAATACACTCATTCGAACCATCCCCCGACGGCCAGAGCATAGCCTTGTCAATATGGAGACCAGGGGGATACCAAGACATCTACCTGATGTCGCAGGAGGGGAGCAATATCGTGCAGGTCACGTCAGATCTGGCGCAGGATTGCGACCCGACATGGACACCCGATGGACGCCACGTCCTCTTCAGCTCAGATCCTGATGGAGTCTATAACATATACGCAGCTGATGTCGAGACCGGCGAAATATGCAAGGTCACCAACGTGCTCTCAGGAGCGTTCTTCCCATCAGTCTCTCCTGACGGCAGCCTCCTCCTTTTTGTGGGGTACGGCAAGGACGGTTACGATCTCCTCCTCACAGACTTGGACATCGCATCGGCTCGCCCCGCTCCCCGAAAACATGACCCCATCCCCGACCTTCCGCCTCGCCAGGCATGGGAATACGAGATAACGCCATACATGCCGTTGGCTCACATGGCGCCTACTTTTTGGGTCCCAAACGTCACTGCAGAGGGTGTGGAGGCGCTCGTCCTCGGCGTCGAACCGGTGGGGCTCAGACAGTACGTTGCCGGCGTGGGATTGGATCTGGCCAATGGCGGTCCCACCTGCCAACTTGCCTACATGGATCAGCAGAACGCACGTTTCCCGCTGAGCTTGGCAATGTCAGGCGGCCCGAAAGGCAACTCGCAGAGCGTCGCTATCTCTTTTCCTATATGGGGCGATCCATCCTGGTCAGGCGGGCTCACCATAGAATATGCCCATGCAGGCCTCACAGGAACCCATTATCATCTCCTCGCCGCCGATGGAAACCTATCCCACATTGTGGGACGCGATCTCCTCCGGTCCACAGCCACGCTGCAGGCACAAGCCGCACTGACCTCTAGCACATTTGCAGGGCCATGGACACCGGAGATATCGGTGACACTGGCAAACTCCGTGAGGCTGCCGATGACCAGGAACAACCGGTTTGAAGTCCAGGCCGTGGCGGGATGGACTGGTTCTGAAAGTTATGCAGACATGCTTTGCATAGGAGGACATGATGGGAAGTATCCCGTCAGAGGAGTCGAACACGCCTACTCATCGGGAACCCACATCATGCTCGGCAGCGCTGAGTACGCATTCACATTGGCGCCAGTTGAGGCAAGCTTCGGGCCGACCAGCATCTTCATCGATGATCTTCAGGCATCTGTCTTCATCGACGCAGGTTCGGCCGGTCCGTGTTTCACATTGGAAAACTTCGTGGCCAGCGTGGGCATGGAAGTGGGAGCTTCCATAGTTCCGGGCTACACCAGTGGAAGGGGACTTATCTCTTTAGGCCTGGCCAAACCTATAGTATGGCGCGGGACGGCGCCCGAACCACAGTCTGATTTCACGATCTACGTGAAGCTGTCAGGCACCCCGCTATAGCAAACCCCGATATCGAGGCGCGCGACAGGTGGCCCTGCTGCGCGCCTGCTGTTGGTCATGTTACTCCCATGTGACGCTGCATAATCGAGATGAGCTTGTTTGCGTAATTGGGATCAGTTGCATAGCCCGCGCGCTGGAGCTCCCAGGCAAACGCAACTGGATCATCCCTTACTGCCAGGGCCGGAGCATAACGTTGTGCCTCCGTAAGGAGGGATGCATAGTCGGCAAATGATTCTTCGTAGCTGTTGTAGGCCCTGAATTCGGCTTCGACGTGAACCTTCTTGCCCTTGATGTAGTCAATATCGTTCGCCATAACCGAACCCGCAGGTCCCTCTCCTTTTATGTTGAAAAGGTTGAACGCCTCTTTTCCCGTATACTTGTCGCGGATAGGGTTCTTCAGCCACCCAGTCTCGAGAGCAGCCTGAGCCAGCATGATCTCCACCGGAATCCCGGTCTCCTCGAAAACCTTTTCAGCATGCGGCCTGAGCAACTCGAAAAACTCCTCAGGCATCATGTCACGATTGCACCTCCTTCAGCCTCATCACAGCCAATCTATGAAACAAGACCGTCAAAGTCGACTGCCATCAGCACCAATTCGCCGAGGCATACGCGATCAGCACGGTCTGCCACCCCATACTATTCCATTTTACGGCAAGCGCACCAGCAGCTCCACAGGCGCAAAGCTGCATCAAGAAACCAGCATACGACAACGCCTCATCCCATCGCTTCTTTATTTTAGAAAGCCCGCTGGCCCCGACGTGTCAACAAACCCCTTCAGAGCTGACCAAGGCAGGAAGGAAACATAGCTTCCTTCCGCATAGCACCCCATTTCATACGGGCCAAAGTAAAAGTCGATTCCGGCAGGGCTCACAGTGAACCTGTCGAGCAAGTCCACACCGACCTCGGTCACCTCGCCACGCGTTATCCAACCCGCTTTCTGCTTCTTCAAGTCCGCGATTATCAGCTCTGAGACCTTCTTCTCCCAACCGCTGCCCTTGAGGAACACGTCATCGAGGCCGAATCCTGACGCGCCGGAAGACGAAAGCCGCAAATTGATAGGCGTATACCACGTCATGCCGTGGGCGCCTCCAGCATACCCGTACGTCTCATGCATCATGCTGATGATACTGTTCGATGCGTACCTGATCGTTACGTAGTTTACGTGTTCCCAGTACATGCCTGCCCTGCAATAGTCGGGGTACATCTCGGGAAAAAACGTGAAATCCTCATCAACTGAGGACCAGAGCTGACTGTCTACTATTTCCTGCACCACTGCCATGCTCCTATTAGATTTGGCTTCTGCGAATAACGGGCGCTCCAACCACACTCGGATGAATCCTCTTCTGACCTCCTGAGTCTGAACCATGTCCGCCAGAAGCCGAAGGGAGAAGTGATATCTCCTTGTCCGGTCAGCACTCGTCCAGGTTCCTTTCCACTCGGTGACAAAGGGGTTGAAATCAAAGGCCCACTCTCCGGAAACCTTGCCATCAGCAGTTCTTTCCTTAACGATCAACGATCCCCCTCTATTCACCCCGTCGAGCACGAGCGGAATGCCGTATGCATCATACCAATACTCCCCTGACACCTGCGCGCCATCGACAACCAAGTTCATCTGCACAGACCATTTTCCATTCACCTCGCCCACCAGGCGGTAGTGAAGAGCCTCAATGGCAACGGTTGTAGGTGCCAATGCCACCAATATTAACCCGACAACTAACATCCCGACAATCCTGCGCCGAGCCTTCATCTGTCTCTCCTCCAATCGTAGAATGGGGCCATTATTGCACGCCATCCTCAAGGCTCCGCCTCGTCAGATAATAGGCAACGCGGCAGAGCATGTCCCCTGCCGCGTTGCCCAGCGAAGGTAGGTTCGCATGACGCCGTTGACAGGCATTGCCGGGCGTCTTTCCACCTGCTGTTCATTTCAACTCGTGTTTCATGCCCTCGCCGAAGTAATCTTTTTCATGCACCTTAACGCCTAGTTTGGCCCTGAGATTAGTAAATATCTCTACACGCTCTCGGTTCCATTCTTCAAAGCCCTCAGGCGAGTCAGGCGCCTCCAAAAAGAGCTTGTAAAGCTTGTCCGCAGAATCGATAACGGATTTGACTTTCAAAAGAAGCCCTGTATGACCTATTCCAGCGAAGAAGGATGAAACCTGCTTTCCTGTTCCCACCTCAAACGGCTTGTCATTCCACAAAGCCTCTATCTGTTCTGATCCGAGGATCCCCTTGGCAAGTAGAAAATCCAATTCGTCATTGGGAACGCTCTGGCACATGATGCGGATCGCATCAAACGAAGCGAGAATCGCCCCGAGCCCGCGTTTCCACCCAACATCATAATCCCACAAGGCCTCCCGGCTCACGTCCTGCTTCTTCACTGCCTCGGCCGCCACCTTGCCGGCAATATCCCCGGCAAGAAGACCCGTATGCCAACCATATCCCGTAGAAGGCCTGACCTGGCACGCCGCGTCGCCAACCATCATGAACCCATTGGCCGAAAGCTGCGGTTGGCAAGAGCGAAGCGGTATGTACATGGGATCGCCACTCCCCCTGACCATGCATTCAGGCCCAATGGCGGGATTGTCGTCGGCGAATTCCTGCACCGGCCTTACCGGACCCGGGTTCCCCGGATAATCCTGAACGCCTATGCCAATGTTGGCCCAGTTGTTCTCTTCACGAACGATCCACAAGTAACCTCCATGGTACCCCAGATAGTCGTAATATCCGCGATATTCCGGCGGCGGACAGTCATTGGATTCCCCTACTATCCTCCGCACCTCCCTGTATCCCAAGACCACATCCTCGCAGTACTGCGGATCCTGAACGAGGATTTCGGGAGGAAGCTTCCTCCGTATGACTGCGTAGAACCCCGATGCATCCACTACGATCCTCGCGCGAATCTCCTCTTCGTCGCAGGAATCGAGATGCCTAGCTCTCACGCCGACCACATAGCCATCCTCAATCACAGGGCCCACAACCTCAGTCCTGTACATGAACTCCACACCGGCGTCGGCAGCATAGCCGGCAAGCCTCTGTCCTAGGAGGCGACGGCTGAAAAGGACGTTTGGAACAGCCGCCTCGACCCTGTGTTTCTTGTTAGGTGAGATCACCGTAAGCACATCGCCTGTATCATCCAGTTCCTTACCTGACGGAAGCGGGATCCCCAATTGTTCGAAAACATAGGGCGGGGTAGAGTCGTAGCTGATCTTCCTTCCTATGTCATCCTTTGCCCTCTTGTCGATGAGCAAGACCTTGCATCCGTTCTCCGCGGCCGTCTTTGCAGTCCACAAGCCTGCGCTTCCCCCGCCGACAACGATTACATCGTACATCAAGCGACCCTCCTCGCAAACGGATATTCTTCGGCCCTATAGTCCCTCTACGAGCGTCCGTTCAGGCCTAATCTATCTCCTCAACATCAAGCGGGAACTTGGCCATCAGCTCGCAGCAGTTTTCGTGTATGAGAATCGGGCATTCATACCTGAACCCAATTTTCTCCTCCGGGCACGCATATTGCACCGCGCATATGAGCATTTCCCCGGCTTGGTACACATGGTTGGGATCCGTCCAGTACTTGATAGGCCCGGTATTCAAGCCTATCCTCCACTCGTCTCCCATCATCCCGATTCCATGTTCAAACCCTGGAACCACGTAATCGGTGAACCCGCGTTCCTCCGCCATTTCCATCACCATACTGGCCAGTCCCAGAGGAGTAATCCCCTCCCGGTAGTTGTCGATGCACATCTGCACCACGTCTATGTAATTACGCGCGTGCCACCTCATCCTGTCGGTAACAGGAGCTATAAGGTAGTTATAGGCATAATCCCCAAGACCCAGCCTGTACATGGCGTGGAGGTCTACCATGAGGGAATCGCCGGGCTGCAGTTCCCTACGGGTCGCAGGCGTGCATGCCCCTCCCGCATATCCCGTGCGATACCCTGAAGCTATCTCGTTGCCGGCAGTGAAAGACCAAGCCCACTCGCTCCCAGCCTTCCTCATTGCACACTCCGCGATCCCTGCGATCTCAGTCTCGGTCTTGCCCTTCCAGCCCCCGTTCACAAGGGCCTCCCTGACCGCCTCATGGCCGACGTCGGTGTACCGCGAGGCCTCCCGAAAGCGGTTGATGGTTCCCTCATCTTTGATCAGCGAGAGCCTGTCTACAATGATATGGGCGTTGACGAACTCGAGGCCCGGCAACGCAGCAGTAAACATCTCATACTCATACTGGCTGAGGTTGCCCTCAGGCGTGTAATTGGAAAGGCCTGTCTCGTAAGCGAGCCGCCCTTTCCTTATCTTCAGTTCATCCTTTATAAAGTCGGAAATCTGCGTGATCTGATCCTGCCCGCCTAAGGGAGCATAACCCCTAACATTGTCCTCCGGAAGCCATGTGTCATCAGCCACCCGTGAGGCGTCGATGACGAAGGTGAAAAGCGTTGGCAGCCCTTCCCTAGGAATCACGATATAGCTTCGCCACGGGCAAAAGGCATCAGTAGTCCACGAAATGGTGCGCAGGCGAGAACCGAGGTAAACATCAAAGCCCTCACTGGCCATGGCTTCCTGTATGCTCTTGATCCTCCCAGGATAATCGATGAAGAACGGATCGTTCTCTGTACAACATGTCTTTTTTCCCATGATCTCGCCTCCTCGATTAGAATTGAGTGGGAATCGTGGCTATTACGCGATTGAGCCTGTCAGCCAGCGACGACAATTTGAGGGCTTTAACCATGTTCCCCTTCAGTTTCAGCTTGCCGCTCATTAGGGCGGCCTGAGCTCCCAGCTCGCCCCTGGACATTTTGGCAAACACATCATAGTCGCCGGAGATTGAAAACTCCGCTTCCGGCGGCTCGCCCTCGCCCACAGACACATCTCCGATAGCCCCATCCACGCAGCTCACAAAGAAATAGCGTTCCTTTCCGTCAGGGCAGTTGTGATAGACAGATACCAAAGACGTAGTTGCATAGTTCATCTTCTCCGGGTCGAGCTCGGCTGAAAGCCTCCTGTACGCCTCGTCACGCCACTCAGGGCTGAGATATTTGAGCTTGTCTTCCATAGTGACCCTCCTCCCTTGCAACTCGCGTATTCCCTCGTCTCCCCGTTCTTACCCGCATTCACCGGGCACAAACACTCCGTGCAATATCACATCGAGCCCGCCGTTGATGAGGCGCCTAACATCTACGGCGTCCGGGGTGACGCAGGTTCCGATTATGACCATCTTGTATATCCAAAAAAGCAGGTTCGTCACAACCTCCCGGTCTATTGGCCTGAAACGTCCTTCAGCCACTCCGCGCTCTAACACGTCATCCAGCATTTTGATGGACTTTTGGTTGATCTCGAAGTACGGATCATCCTCTCCGAATAGAGGAAAGACATTGGGGTCGCGACTTAGGATCATTTGCATGTCGCGATTGTTCAGGAGCCAATCGAAGGACGACTGGCATAATGCAACAAACTTTCTGCAGACATTCTCTTCCTTCGCTACCGCATCGGCCACGTATGATTGCCACTCTATCAGCGCACGGCCCACACATTTCTCATATAGGTCCCGCTTGCCGTCGGAATACAGGTAAAGAGCGCTCTTTGTCAATCCCAGTCGTTGAGCGATATCATCGAGCGTCGCTTTCCTGTAACCGTATTCTGCGAACACCTCAAACGCGGCCTTCATAACTTCATCATTACGTTCTTGTTCTTTCACGTATTCAGCCTCCATGCCGCCATCCGTCCACTTAATTTTTTAACGAATCGTTCATTTATTAATATTCTACACACAATTTTTGACCGCGTCAATCCCAGCAATCTACTATGTGTCCAATCTCAAATGCCATATTGCCCATAAAGTTCTCGACTCAGCGCCTTCCTCTGTCCCGTGGATCAAAGGAACGGGAACATGCGGTTCAAGATGCGGAGCTAGCCTCACCCTAGCCCATAGGACTAATGCCAAGAAAGCCAGAGCCGCATTTGCCACTTTTCCCCCGCCCACGCGTGGATGCAGCGGGACGGATATCGCGTCATGGGCCCGGGGATGTGTTATCATGTCTACGTGGGCTGTTGTGGATCAGCCCACAGCAGACTATTATGATGGGCGTGCGTAGGCGCCGGGCAAGGTGATGGAAGTATGGATTGCAAGGCAGTAGCAGATGTCATCTGCGATTGGCTAAAGGAGAACACGCTGCGCGCAGGATGCAGCGGAATAGTTTTTGGACTCTCCGGAGGGCTCGACTC